>Ga0153988_1000168_pt1 | contig 16125 bp, 13 predicted proteins | sample TSNC072MetaG_FD_104742 | JGI IMG/M metagenome (GOLD analysis project Ga0153988, IMG submission 104742) | Attine ant fungus gardens microbial communities from North Carolina, USA - TSNC072 MetaG | ecosystem: Host-associated > Fungi > Mycelium > Unclassified | place: USA: North Carolina, Jones...
AATATCTCGGCCATTACTGATCGCCTCGAGACGTGACTGGTACCGATCGAAAGGTCTTTTCAAGGGCTTTCCGTAGCCATTGAGACCGTGAGAATCGATGAAGAATTGCTGGAGATATGGCCGAATGAAGTTTGTGACACCTAGTCATGAACTTGAGCATCTAGCTCGAGTAGCAGGGTAGCGGCTGTGACCACCACTACATACACCTCATAGACGCTTGCCCAGGCGCCCTGTATCGGATGCCTAACGGATCTCCCTTCTAGAAGTGCTCTCGAGGGCAGAAACGAACTTAGAACGGACTATGCAACCCAAACGACATCATGCCGTGGCCGCTGGAAGTCCTATTTAAAGAACAGTTACAATCAGATGCGAGCCATCATCACTGATGGCTAATTATAACGAGATCAAGACAGTCGTACCATCGCGAAGTCGCCTCGTAGTGGCGGTAGGAAGAAACTGAAAGGTAGAAGAGTGAGAAGTGCATCACAGAGGTAGGAGGAAGGACCAGGAAGCTGAGAAGAGAAGTAGTAAGGAGATTAGATAAAGAGGACGTGCGCGAGAACGAGACGGCTCAAGACCGCCGTCTCTGTCTACAGTCCGTCGAAATGCTCAAGGCCCGACCAAAGTACAAGGAAGGATCGCCGGAGTAGGATTAGGGTGTTTGAGAGTGGTTAGTCGGTGTCCGGGAGGAGCGCCGTACCATCATTATGGCCTTGCTAGGATTGGGAATTCAGAGGTTTTCTTTGTTTCACTTTCTTTGTTGTTCTTTTGCTTTGTAATCATAATAAAATACTCTAGGGCACAGGAGGGGAATCAAGCATACACCCCCATCATCATCTCTCTCTGTTGCTCTAGAGCTTAACGGCTATTTTTGAGTGACTGAGTTTCTAGTTTTTCTAAGTGTTCTAGTTTCCTTTCTAAAAAACCACCCAAACTCTCCCTCAACGGGAATTCGAGCCCCAACAGACTTGGGCATTCGCTTACGCTAGGAGTTAACAGCTCGCTACGTGTCATTGGAGTCGGCTTCCAGCTGTACGGTCAGTTGAAGAAGAGCCCACATGACGTCACAGGAGTTCTAGGTAGTTCTGCTGTATCGACGGCGAGCCAGACTACTAGACTAGGTAAGGGCAGAAGTGTTACGACGCGAGACGAACGTGCGTCTTAAAGATCCTATTACGGTGAGATCTACTTCGAGTGGACTCTCAATTGTTGTTATTACTCTTTCGGTTTCCTTCGGATTATATCCTCCCCTTTTCCCATTATAAAGCTCTCCCCTTTTTTTATTTGATTACCTCCCCAGTGCCTACTTGTTTAGTGTACAACTGTGAAACATCTCGGAGATTATCATATTCTCATTTGTTGTCACCCTTGTCTCAAGATCAAATTCCCTTTGATCCCCATCAGCGCCCCTCCCGGACACTGGCTAACCACTCCCTGCCCTCCTAGTCCTACTCTGGGAACCCTCCCTCACACGATGGTCAGATCTCGAGCCTTTTGACAGGCCGTAGGCAGAGACAGTGGTCTTGAGCCGTCTTGCTTTTGAGCGTGTTTTCTTCATCTAGCCTTCCTGCTACTTCTCTCCTTAGCTTCCCTGTCTGTCTCTTTATCTCTTCTATGTCTTCTCACTCTTCTGTATTCCAATTTCTTTCTACTGCTGTTGCGATACAACTCCACAGTGGCTTGACTCCCCTGATCTTGCTATAATTAGCCATCAGTGATGATGGCTCAGATCTGATCATAACTCTTCTATGAATACCACTGACGGTGGCTGAGGTATGACGTCGCTTGGATCGTGTTAACCCATCTAAGTTTGCTTCTGTCCTCGAGAGCACTTCTAGAAGGGAAATCCGTCGGAAATCTGATATGAGGCACCTAGGCAAGCGTCTATGAGGTGTATGTAGTGGTGGTCACAGCCACTACTCTGCTACTCAAGCTAGGTGCTCAAGTCCACAACTAGGTGTCTTTTCTTCTCTCGAGCTGGTTATTCTGGTTATTAGGGTACAACTCATCACTTATTTTGCCTAAACATTTGTATAGCGTGACAACACATCAAGGAAGACTTTGTCACTGGGTTTGAACACCAGAGCCAGAGTTTTTTGTTGGTCGTAGTATCTTTTCATGTCGTTCTGTGCTTTGCAGATCACAAACTTCACTTCTTCAATTGCTATTTTTATTCTTTCTATGAATTCATTGACTGTCTCTAGACTAGAAGAGTTCTGTCAGGGTTCAAAGCTCATGCGAGGAAATCTTCTGGTGTCGAGCAAGAACAGAGTTTGTTGGGTAGTAAAGTGGACATAATTGTTGTGCTGGAACTCTGCCATGGATAAGAGGTCATACCAGTCGTTTTGCTGCTCATTCATAAAGAGCCAGAGGTACTGGTCCAACTCTTGGTTGACACACTCCATCTGTCTATTAGTTTGAGGGTACCAGGCTGTTGAAGATGCCAACTTTATTTCTAGTAAACAGTAAAGTTCTCTGGTGAAATGAGCTACGAACTGAGGTTCATGGTCCGAGATTACGTACTTCAGAAGGCTGTGGAGCTTCCAAACTTGATGTAGAAAAAGCCTGGCTGCTCCTTCCACCGTCACTGTTGTGTACATTAGAATGAAGTGTGCTCGTTTCGACACTGAGTCTACCACTATCATCACTGCATTGTGTCCAGAGGAGAGAGGGAGCTCTACAACGAAGTCCACACTAAGCATATCCCATCGTGAGTCTGGGATCTGGAGAGGGTGCAGTTCACCTACCAGAGTCTGCCTTATCGGTTTTGTTCTAAGGCAGAGGTCACAGGTGCTGACGTACTATCCGATATACCTAGACATTTGGGGCTACTAGTAGTTCCTAGATACCAACTCCAGCGTTTTCTAGCATCCAGTATTACGCCACAAACGAATTTTCTGCAGAAAGTAACATTTGATAAGCTTTATAACAACGAATTCCTGATTGGAGTTCGCTCTAGAACCCTTTCTATATCCTTAGAACGTAATACTATATAATAAAGACATTGAGCAAGGGAGAACCAAACTAGAGCTCATGTCAATACCTTGGGAGGCAAGCAGGATGAGCTGGCATCAGGTTTAGGAAGAAAGTCATAGAAGGACTACGCTCTAGATCTATTATGGGATGGAACTAACTTAGAGATATGGCAGACTAGGACTCTAAAACCAGTAGTGTTTGGATGACGAACTTAGACAAATAGACTCTGATTGCAATTAAGCACTGATGGCATCAGATCAATTATATTTAAATAAATGAGCCCTAGGATGCGACTCAGAGATACTAGGCATTGAGTGGGGCTTACTGACTACTTAATAGATAATCAAGGAGGGCCCTCTTACAAAGCAACATCAAAGGGAGTGATGGGAGATCAGGAAGAATATTCTAGAGAGAAGCAATGATGAAAACGCATTATCTTTAATGGGAAGGATTTGATGAAGAGAACGTGTCACTACAAAGACACGTCATTACTGGACATTGGGATGGACTTAGTACAAGAAGAGGCTAAGGGAACATCAAAAGTAGTAATAGTTTCCTTTTTATATTTTATTCCTTGAGTTTCAGGGCTTTGTAATTATTTTAATATAGTATCTAGTGTGCAGTTGGATAGAGGAGGAACCTCTTAACTCCTACCTCTATCTACACTACCTCTGGAATCGTAAATGTGAATCTATTGAGAGTAAGAAGACTGAGACCAGTGGGGTGTCTTGAGCAGAACACAGAATATACCCAGAACTCGATCTAGAGAGAAGATGCAGATGCAACTCGGGTAGGCTTTGGAAAGGACAGTAGGCTGGGAAAGCTTGGCTAGGTGTCATATTCCGGAAATATGATAATTATGTAATTTATTTCTCCTAATTATTCTCCTAATATTAATAATAGTAGGATAGCATAGTAGACTACTCTCTTCCTATTCCGGACTTCCTATAAGTACTGAGTAGTTACAGTGTAATTCCTCAGTCTGTAAATTAACGTCATCTGGTCCTAATCTCCAGATCCTTCAATCGACTCCTTAGGACCTCTGTCTTAACGACTTCCTTCACTCCGAAATACGCGACCAACCTCACGACCAGAGACCGGGGCGCAACACATAAGTTGAAGCCAAGGTCGTTTAATAAGTTGCTCTCCACCCCGACGTCCTTGTCTCGCCGTCGGAGCCTTCTTTCTATCATCGCTAAGTACATTCTTCTCCGACGTTGTACATTACTCTGGAGCGGAGTGTAATTCCTATCTATTATCCCATACTTCCGTTTCTCCGGAATTCCATCCTTGACACTAGGTGCACACTTGGATTCCATCACACCCATAAGGTTTGGTGTTGGGAGTACAGACAAGGGGGCAACTAAGTATGGAGGGTCTATAAGTGATCAACTAACTGTATTTTCCAGAGAAGCTTTTGTCACAGTGTGTAAAGGTTGACACCTTAGGGAGGCTATGTGATGATGATCTAGAAAGATCTTACAATCCTTTTACAACCATCAACTTATATTTTACTGGAGCTGTGTATAATTCTCATTTCTCTAATTATTTATAAATCTTCAAATTTTGATAATCTCCCCTCAGACCTTTAGCATGCAATTGGGAGCTGGCACATCATTGTTTTGTTTGTTCTAGTATGCAATTCCCTTTTGCACTCTTTCACCGGGATGTTCAGCGACCTTCGTATCATAGTATAGGGAGACCACTCATCTCCATATGTAAGAAAGCTAAACTCCAAGCTGGAATAAAGCCAACTGCTCTTTGTTTAGCGATTGACAAAGAGAACTCGATAGAGTTCCTGTTAGATTTTCTACACTACTTATACAATTACTACATGGTCTGTGCACTACTTTCCCATGTCTATCATGTGACCTATCATGTAATGTCATGTGATGTGATGCTGTGACTTCCTGTCATGTGACTGTGACTATGTGATATGTGTGATGTAGTACTTTCCTGTACTTCCTTCTATGTAGTAAGTCTAAGATAAAAGAAAAAGAAAAGAAAAGAAAAGAAATATAAATAATGACTTAGCCATTTTGCCAAGTCATGACACCGTAAGTCCAGTGTCATGCCATACAAATCTTTAGGCAAAATAAGTGACAATTTGCACCCTAATAACCAGAATAACTGGCTTGAGAGAAGAGCTCAGTCCCCCTAAAAATGTTCTCTAGACGCCCAGTCGTAGACTCGAGCACCTAGCTTGAGTAGCAGAGTAGTGGCTGTGACTACTGCTACATATACCTCATAGACGCTTGCCCAGGTGCCCTGTATCAGATTATCAATGGTTCTCCTTTCTAGAAGTGCTCTCGAGAACGAAAGTAAACTTAGTAGAATTACCACTATCTGAGTAACGTTATACTACAGCCGCTAACAGGCCTATTTAAAGAAGAGTTACAATCAGATCCAGGCCATCATCACTGATGGCTAATTATAGCAAGATCAAGAGAGTCGAGCCATCATGAAGTCACCTCGCAACGGCAGTAGAAGAAAACTGGAAGTCAGAGAAGTGAGAGTACATAGAAGAGATAAAGAGAAGAATAGGGAAGCTGAGGAGAGAAGTAGTAGGAAGGCTAGATAAAGGAAACACGCTTGAGAGCAAGACAGCGCAAGACCGCTATCTCTGTCTACAGCCTGTCAAGAGGCTTAAGGTCTGACTATCGTGCAAGGGAGAGTTCCTGGAGTAGGACTAGGATAGTGGGGAGCGGTTAGCCAGTGTTCGGGAGGGGCGCTGTATCATCATTGCAGCATTGCTAGATTTGGGAATCCGGAGGTTTTCTTTGTCTCACTTTCTTTGTTGTCTCTTTGCTTTGTAATTATAATAAAATACTCTAGGGCACAGAAGGGAACTCAAACATCATACCTCCATTATCATCCCTCTTTGTTGCTCTAGAGCTTAACAGCTATTTTGAGTGACTAAGTTTTATATTTTCTAAGTGTTCTACTTTACTTTCTAAAAACCCTCTACACCTCTCCCTTGATGGGAATTCGAGCCCCAACGGACTTGGGCATTCGCTTACACTAAGAGTTAATAGCTCGCTACATGTTATTGGAGCAGGCTTCTAGTTGTATGGTCAGCTAAAGAAGAGCCCACACAACAGCACAGGAGTTCTAGGTAGTTCTGCTGTATCAACGGCGAGCCAGACTACTAGACTAGATAAGAGCAGTAGTGTCACGACATGAGACGAACGCACGTCTTGGAGATCCTATTACGGTGAGATCTATCTCGAGTAGATTCTTAAGTATTTTATTATTGTTTTTTTCGGTTCTTTTGGATTGTACCCCATTATTTCCCCTATTCCTAAGCTTTCCTTTGTTATTTGATTATCTCTCTAGTGCCTACTTGTTTAGTGCACAACTGTGAAACATCTTGGGGATTATTATATTTTCATTTGTTATCACCCTTGTCTTGAGATCAAATTCCCTTTGATCCCCATCACTGGGTTCTGGGAAACATAGATCTTGCCTCTAAACTGAAGTAGTCCTTCGTCTTGAGACTATTCCGCAGAGTGAACCATCTTACTCGATACTTGCCAGAGTTTTTTTGCTACCTTTGCCACTGGCTCTTCCTGGTCTCCTTTCTGGTTCCCTTGATGAATTTCTCTAAGAATGTCCTTCTCCAGTTTTTCCAGCTAAACTCCTTCGAGAGCTCGGATTGCCAAGAGCTCTAGTTGTAGGAGGATCACGTCTTCATTATTAGAGGCTCTGTTGCCATGGTCTGATCTTTATGATAGTACATCTGGCTTCCCTATGGAACGTCCTGGGCAGTAGATCAACTTAAAGTCAAAGTAGGCTAAATACAGGGACCAACGAGCCTGGCGACGGTTGAGTTTTTTAGCCGTCATGAAATACTCTAGGTTCTTATGGTCCGTTTAGATCTCTACTGGGTACCAGGCTCCTTCTAGACAATGCCTCCACTCTTCTAGTGCGCAGATAATAGCAAGCATCTTCTTGTCATGAATCTTGTAATTCCGTTCCACTGGAGATAGAGATTTGCTATAGAAGGCTACTGGGTGCCATTTCCCCTCTCCAGATAGTTGCTGAGAGAGGATGGCTCCAGAGGTGAAGTCGGAACTGTCAGCCTCAATGCGGAAGGGTTCCAAGTCCTGAGGTGATACCAGGACTGGAGCGGTGGTCATTGCCATCTTGAGATGTTCGAAGGCTTTTTGTTCTTTGGCATCCCAGTTGTAGACCTTGTTGGAACAAGTAAGGTTGAAGAGGAGTCTGGTGATGGTTGAGAAATCCCAGATGAAGCAATGGTAGAAGTTAATGAAGTCTATGAAAGTCTGCATATCAGTCCAGTTCTCCGAGGTAGGCTAATTGCAGACTCCAGCAACTTTAACAGAGTCTATCTCGATTTTGTTCTCTGAGATGACCAGTCCGAGGTACTCAATCTGCTTCCAATGGAACTCACACTTCTCTGGGCGAAGGAATAACTTGTGCTCTACTAGTATCTCTAAGACACGCCAAACTGCTCGTTCATGTTCCTTTTCTATTTCTGTAAAGATCAAAATGTCATCCAAGTACACCACTACGATCCCTTCGGCTATGAGGGTTCTGAAGATGTTGTTTATTATAGTTTGGAAGATGACAGAACTGTTGGTCATTCTGAAGAACATCACGAGAGGTTTGAAGAGGCCGTAGTTGATGTGGAAGGCCGCTTTCCATTCATCTCTGGGCTTGATATGTATATTATTGAAACCCCATCGGACATCAAGTTTTGTGAAGTACCTGGCTCTGCAGAGTTGGGAGACGAGTTTGGAGATGAGAGGAAGGGGGTACCTATTTTTGACAGTTACGGCGTTCAGCATGCGATAGTTTTGGACCAGCCGGAGCGAACCATCTTTCTTTTTAATGAAGAACACAGGGGCTGCTATGGGGGATTTAGAAGGTCAAATTCGTCTGGTACACAGATTTTCCTCTAGGAAAGTGTCCAACTTAGCCTGTTCCAATGGAGACAGAAGATAGACCTTTGATGACTTAGGCTCCACTCTGGGGATCAGTTCGATAGCATGATCCTACTTGCGGTGCTCAGGCAGTATGTCAAAGTCCTTCTTGGAAAACACAGACTGGAACTCCACGATGTAAGCAGGCAGTGGAGTGGTAGCGGTATGCATCTCTTTACTGCACCTGGCTCCTTTTACGAGACACTGGAAGGTTGTAGCCATAGCTCAGAGGTCAGCCTAAGTGAGCTCTGGGAAAACATATGTAAGGAACAGTCAGTCTCTAGGCTCCCAATCAGGGTAGTATGTTGGCAGAGGTGTGTCTTTAAGCTTTAGTTCTTCTTGGAACAGGGGTGTGGGTCCATCGCGACACGATTAGAGGGCTTGGAGTTCAATCCTCTTCTGGCAGGTCTGTTCCTTCTGCATAGTGCGTCCTCCTTCACACCAGAGTAGACAACGGGTCATTTCAACTTCTCCCTTGTCAATCCTAGGATTGTGGTCCTTGATCCAGTCATAGCCTAGGATCAGACTCTGCTTTCCAAGTCTGGAGATGGCCAGAAGCATCCTTTTGGAGTGAGTCTTGTAGTGAAGAACTATGTCCACGACTTTGGAAATCTGTTCTGCCTCGTTAGGGGAACCGTTGACATTGAAGACTAGGATATTGCGTAAGAGGGTCTGAGTGTTCATTTCTTTCGAACAAATGAAATCTCTGTTGATGAAGCTTCTAATTGTTCTGCAGTCCAAGAGGGCCTTGACGGAGTGGAGTTCACTCGTGTCTGTGGTTCCAACTTCTACTGGCAGGAGCAGAGAAGTCTCTTATGCGTCCAAGGTACTAATCGAGAAGAGCTTGGGCAGTCTCTTCTCCTACTTGGATCTACGGAGCGGAGCAGTAGCTAGGGGGTTAAGGGGCTGTACGTCTACTAGTTCACTGTCAATTGTATTGGGATCCTCTATAGTCAATACAGTAAACTTATTTACTGGCAACCGGGGCGCACTTATCGCCGGCTGTGTTACACAAAATCCTCTTCTTTCAGGGGACCAGACTCCTCTGACAGAACTGCATCTTTCAATGCCAACAAATCTTCAATCAACTCCTTCCGTTGCTCTGAAGTGAGTTGGTGAACGTTCATATAGTGGGGGCAGTCTCGGACTACATGGTTTGTGTCCCCGCATCAGTAATATCCCCATGGAGGCAAGGACCTTGTTTTCCTAGTCACGTCAATGTCCATAGGGACTCTCATAGACAGAGCAGATGGTAGAGGTTTCGGGGTGACCAAAAGAGATAGAACAGAGAGCAGTCTTGCTGCAAACAAAGGTGGGGGTTGGGCGGAGACAGTCTTAGGCAGTGCAGAAGGGGCAGAGCGCAATATGGACTAGAAAGCCTCATTGGCGAGACACACCTAGTCAATCCTCTGTGCTGCTCTATACCACGCATCGGGGTCAGTGTCAGTGGGTCGTCCATATGGTATGATGGCAATCTAGTTCTGAATGCCCAACCTGAGATCTTGTCGAAATTTCACCACTAGTGTCTGGGGATCTGTGTATCCTGTGTTGGAGACCAGAGCTTGGAAGTTGTCTAGATAGTCGTCCACCGTTCGACCTCCTTGGTGGTAGGAGGCTCCTTCTAGAGCATTGATTGCATCTGCTTCTGCATTAACAGGGAAGAAGTGAATCCAGAACTATTGTTCGAAGTCCCCCCAGGTTTGGATGGGAAAAATGCCGGTGTCCACTTTCTGACAGAACATGTTCTCAGACCACTTGGCAGCACGACTATCTTTGAAGAACGTGAGGGCCCAGAGGATTTTCTCTTGTTCATCATGGAATTGCTCTGGGGCTAGGCAGATGTAAAGAGAGCAGGGGTTCAAAAATGCGCAGCCATTGTGACGTTCTCCACTGAAGTCTGGAGGGCAGGAGAGCTTGGGACATGTTCATCTTGCCATCGGAGCAGGGGGTGGAGATATCAGAGGAGATGGTGCAGGCAGAGGAGGTGTGTTTGGTACAGGCAGAGGAGGGGAATTAGCTACTAGCTGTATAAGCTGCTGTAGCTGTGCAGTTAAGGCTGCGAGTGCAGTGTTGATGTTATTTTTGGAGACGTTTTGTCTTTCTGTTAGCTTGTGGAGATGGTGTTGCAGGTACCCTAAGGCGTCGGCTATACCTTGGGGAGTGTCCAGAGGCAACGACATCTGGAGAGCAAAATTCCTAGAGGGCTGGGTATGACAGGGGAGAGCGATCTATTGGGTGGCTATTCACTGGGATAGTCCAAGGCTCCATTTAAAAGATCCTAATCTGCTGTAAGGGCGACTAGACACAAGACTCCAGGAGAATCCTTAGTTAATATTACAGTTTGTAGTTATGGTACAACTCACCTCCAGGAGAATCCTCAGAGATTAGGATGAGGCTCCTGAAGGGATGTTCTATATTATATACTAAGTTTACATTCCTTGTGTCAGGGTCAGTGTGATTGGAGCTATACTAGTATGTTTAAGTATTACTTTAGTAATACTTGAACAGGCTTAGGTCACTCTGGAGCATCATTATGCAGTTCTGGGGTGGAAATAAAGCTATCCCCTTATATCTTGGACCTTTAGCATACAATTGGGAGCTGACACATCATTGTTTTGTTTGTCCCAGTATACAATTCCCTTTTACACCCTTTCAATGGTGATCTTGAGTCGTCTTGCTCTTAAGCATGTTATCTTCATTTAATTTTCCTTCTGTATCTCTCTTCACTTTCTCTATTCCTTTTTCTATCTCCTTTATGTCTTCTCATTCTTCTAGGGCCCAGTTTCCTTCTATTGCTATTACAATACGACTCTGCAATAGTTTGACTTTCTTGATCTTGCTATAATTAGCCATCAGTGATGATAGCTCGGATCTAATAGTAACTCTTCTGTAAATAGTACTGCTAGCCGCTAAGATATGATATCGCTCTAGTAATGTTAGGGCTTCAAAAACCATCTCTGCTTTCAAGAGCACTTCTAGAAGGAAAATCTGTTAGAAATCCAATATAGGGCATCTGAGCAAGGGTCTATAAGGTATATGTAGCAGTAGTCACAGCCACTACTCTGCTACTCAAGTACGATGCTCAAGTCCATGACTGGGTATTCAGAGAATATCTCTGGGAGGCTAAACTTTTCTCTCAAGCTGGTTGTTCTGGTTATTACAGTAAAAAATACCACTTATTTTATCTAAACTGTTGTACAGTATGATAACAGTGCGAGATGAACACGTGTCTTAGAGATCCTATTATAGTGAGGGTTCTCTTAAGTGAATACTAAAAACATTTCTTTTCTTCTTAGGTTTCTATTAAATATGTTTTGGCTATTCTTTGGACATTTTTATTCAGTAAGCTCTGTAAGGGGACAGACACCCTAGGGAAAGGCCTAGACTCCGAGTCAGCTCCTATCTAAGGGGCTAACCTAACTTGGTAAGTTGTCTTCCTATCCTCTTTACCTTTTCATCTATTTCCACCTTGATGTGCCTGTGTATCTATAAATAGGACAGTGGTATTATTAGTTAGTGCTCACATGACTGCGATGCACAGACTATTAGTTTTAGTATATAAGGCTGCTTGTGTAGTTAGATCTAGTTTCACTCGAATATCACCTCAGCTTCTGGAACCATTACCTAGCTTTAGGGTTAGCTGCCATTGAGTGACTGTGCTCTAACAAGCTCTCTATTATTTGATTTATCTCTCCAGTACTTACTTGTCTAGTGCACAATTGTGAAGCAGTTTGGAGATTTCACCTCTCTGACCTTGCTTTTACCTTTGTTTTATGATCAAACCTTTTGATCCCTATCACTGGAGAGGTAGGTCATTGCAAAATTGATTTTCTCTTCATTGATGGGAAATTGCAAAGCATTCATATGGAAGTAGAGTTAACACTAAAATAAGAAGTAGTTGAGTTTGTGAGAATCAGAGCCATCGAAGGTGTCTGGAATATAGGCCTTCGATTGGTGAGGCTTTGATGCCAATCCTTGGTTAAGGTTTTCCGACAATTGTCAGAGAGCCTCAGCTAACTGATTGTTAAAGAGGTTATGGTCAGCAACAAAAGATAAAGTTTGAAAGACAGGGATAGGAGCAGGAATAGAAGCGTCGACCTGGTCCAGGTCGTTGTCAACATGAGGGGTAGTATCAGGATTCACATTGTGGAATTCCAAAGGGTCCACTGGAGGTGAGGATAACAGAGGGTGTACCAAAGTGCAAGGTATCCCCAATTGGAGGTATCTTGACCTTCTTGGGAGGCCAGAAGTAAAACAACTGATAGTTCAGTCAGCAAGAGAAATGGAATTACTCCTAGAAGAGGGAGCTGTAGACTAGCGAGATATCAACTATAGCATAATAGAAACCAGTGTGAGTTTGTAAATTCTGTTAGGGACAGAATGAACAGAGGTAGAAGGAAAAGAGTAATAGATAGGAGTATACTCTGGAACAATGTAATATACTACGTCAGAGAATAAATAGTACTTAGCAATGGTAGAGAATCCAAAAGAAGACTCCAGTAGAAAGAAAAAGATGTCAGAATAGAGTATAACTTGATAAACGACCTTAGCTTCAACTTATATATTGCGCCCTAGTTTCTGGTCATGAGGTTGGTCGCATATTCTGGAGTAGAGAAAAGTTATCAGAAACAGAGGTCCTAAGGAATTGGAATAGGAAACAGAGTGGACAGAGATAAGATTAGGACCAGATAACATTAATTTACAAACTGAGAAAATATACTATAACTACTTAGTACTTATAGGAAGTCCAGAATAGGAAGAGAGTAGTTTACTATGCTATCCTACTAATTATAATTTCAGGAAAATTATTAGGAGAAATAAATTACATAATTGTCAGATTTCTGGAATATGACAACTGATTGAGATAACTCTATAGCCAGATTTGCTGATTCACTTCTACTACCTCTACTTAAGTCATCTTTCTTTTCTTTTTGAAGACATGTTGAACTCCAATAACCTTTCTGACCACAAGTATGACATATATATTATTAGGTTTTGGGTTAAAGGTCTTCTTTTTGAACTTCTTTTTCTTTCTACTAGTATTTCCATAATTTAAAGCTTTCTGTGATTTAGCAACTAGTACTAAGTACTCAGTTTTCCCTTTGTTTTGAGTCATACAATTATATAGGCCATTCAAGCTCATTTGTCATAAGTCAACTTAACCATGACCAAGGAAATATAACATAAACAGAAATTGAACCAATGAAAATTGAACACTTGTATTAGTAACAAGGATAAATAGCTAGATTATATATATATAGTATACTGGAATCAAGCAAGGACTTTATCAAGTTCTCTTCGAGCCTCTTGGTCTAAATCCTAAACTAAGGTCTTAAGTCAGTTGCTAACATCATTATTGCTCGAGATAAGGTAAGGCTTGATCCTTTTTCAATAAGAGACATCTTGAGAACATTCCACTTAACATTGTTGTTAGAAAATGAGCAAAAAATAGCATAGGCAAGTATTATATTATCCAGAGTATGTTAAGACTCTAGACCTTATAGTTGAATATGTGTTTCAACTTAAAGCTTATATCTAACACTTGATATCTTTACGCTTCTTGCTAGAGGATCCGGTTAAGGTTTTCAGTAAAGTTATATCAGAGAAGAAATGTCAACGAGACTTTGAGTAGCACCCTTGAAGTTGTCCTAAGACAAGTAAGAGTACCAATTCCTCAGAGTAAGATTTTACAAAGGGAATATAGAAAGAGAGAACTTGTCATTCCTTCTCTTTCTGGGCTATATTTATTCTAACTAGGTATTGTGACTATGTTACAATGTGATAACACTACTTATAACTAAAAGTGACTGGTTAGGTAACAGTCCAGTTACAGAAGCTATAAGGGTAACAAGTTGAGTCAGTATCTAATAATGGGTTAGTCCGATATTGTCCTATTTGGTACCAGTCCAAAGATGAAAGAGAAAATAGTTTGAGATTTCTCCAAAGAGTCCTGTCTATACTACAAGTCCATTGTCTCTTAGAGTCCTCAGACATTCAATGCATTACTACATTGTAATGTCTTCGTCTTGTATTGTCAACATCCCATCTACTAGCTATTCGTTATCAGACTATAGTTGGTAATAACCATAGTCCCACTTGATATTCATAATAGAGTACCCTTTTCTTTGATGATCTAATAACAAATATTGATCATCCTTTCAATGTGGTCAGGCATAAAAGTAATACTATTCTAATTCATGCTCTAGATCTTCTTCACAAGTACATAAACATTAAGACTTTGTCAGTCTTTAACATTGATCTAATGAAAAGTATCCCAGATCTTCTTTGATGTAGACAAGTTTGTGACATAACCTGACTAAATAGAATCAATAGAACCATTCAGTAACCCTATGGTAGCACTATCTATTTATAACCAGGTTTTGTACTGCTTTTGGTTTTCTTTCCAACTCTTGTATTCCTTTGATGTTCTATCAGCTGAAGGGAGGTAAATTTGCCAACTATAGGCATATCTTTTTCACCATTGATATATAGTCACAAAAACTGTAATTGAAGAGCAGACCTCATGCTAGTAGCCCAAGAGTTATAGTTGGAGCCATTTAGTTTGGGGAAATGGAGAATGTCAGACATATTAATTGTTATGACTTGGTAAAACAGCTAAGTTATTATTTATATTTATATTTCTTTTTCTTTATTATACAGGGAGAAGTACAGGAAAGTATTATGTCACAAGTGTTACATGATTATGTCACATGACAAGTCACATAATGGGTGTGAGAAAATAGTGCACAGACTATATAGTAGTTATATAAGTAGTGTACAGAAAATAATGGAAACTTTATCGAGTTCTTCTTGTCAACTTAGACTTTGTAAGGGCATCACTCTGAGGCAATATCCCTTAAGCTATTGGATAGTCCCAGAAGCTAAGTTAAGATTCAAGTGAAGTATATCTACGACAGCTTGCTAGTATATATACTCTATACTAGACGATCACATGCACAGTCATATGTACATAGATCAGTAATCACAATTGTCCAATTATAGATTAGAAGGCATCACACTGCATGACACAGACAGGGAAGACTCAGGAACAGTAGGAGTGCGATACACGATCTGTCACTGGGCCACTAATAGAACAGATCCTCAGAACTTACTAAGCACAACCCTAGATGTCCCCTTACAGACTTGGAGTGGATTTAAGTTATCTTAGCTAAAGTCTTACATTAATGTTAGCTTCAAGTGCAGGGCTCATAATCTCTTAAGTGTCATATTCTGGAAATCTAACAATTATGTAATTTATTTCTCCTAATAATTCTCTTAAAATTATAATTAGTAGGATACTCTCCTCCTATTCCAGACTTCCTATAAGTACTGAGTAGTTATAGTGTATTTCTTCAGTTTGTAAATTAATGTCATTTGGTCCTAATACTCTCCCTGTTCACTCCAGATTCCTATTCTATTTCCTTAGGACCTCTTCCCTGACGACTTCCCTCTACTCCGAAATACATGACCAACATTATGACCAGAGACTGGGGCACAACACATAAGTTGAAGCCAAGGTCGTTCATCAAGTCATATGTCATGACTTGGCAAAACGGCTAAGTCAATATTTATATTTCTTTTCCTTTTCTTTTCTTTTCTTTTAGATTATTACTAAGGTGGAGTGTGGGAAATATCACGTGACAGTCACACAGTCACAAAGGTGTGATCAAAGTCACAGAATGGTCACGTCACACATAGTCACAAGTCACGGTCACAGCATGTGACAGAGGAGTCAGCTGACAGGCATGAGGACTGTGGGAGACAAGGTGCATAGCCACGATAGTAATTGTATATATAATGTAGCAAAATCTAATGGGGACTCTATCGAGTTCTCTTTGTCAATCGCTGAACAAAGAGCAGTTGGCTTTATTCCGGCTTGGAGTTTAGCTTCCTTACATCGTACCCCACTCTGATGTCTTTTTCCTTCTGCTGGAGTCTTCTCTTAGAGTTATACCATCACTAAGTATTATCTATTCTCTGACATAGTACATTACTCCATTCTGGAGTTAATTCCTATCTATTACTCCGTCCCTCTGCCCTCTGTCCATTCCATCCTTGACATTAAGAGGTATAAGCAGGAGAAGGAATATGTGTATGAATCTCAACAATCAACAGAATGGCACCTGAAGTCCAAACAAAATGAGTTGATTATATTAATGTGAACTTGTCTAGATACACACCTGAAGTCCAAATGAAATGAGTC
>Ga0153988_1000171_pt1 | contig 15949 bp, 12 predicted proteins | sample TSNC072MetaG_FD_104742 | JGI IMG/M metagenome (GOLD analysis project Ga0153988, IMG submission 104742) | Attine ant fungus gardens microbial communities from North Carolina, USA - TSNC072 MetaG | ecosystem: Host-associated > Fungi > Mycelium > Unclassified | place: USA: North Carolina, Jones...
ATGCCCACCGTGATCACCTCTGTATCCCCTGCTCAAAGATTGAGCAGGACATTCAATCACGTGGGTCAAAATTCAATGAAAATTACGGCTCTCAGTGGGTCAGTTCTGCATGGACATCAACACCAATTGAGCAGACATTGACTGCGTGCTTCCCAACGAAGACAGCGTACTGACCACATGACTAGGCTTGTCTCGCTTCTTGATGGACTCAATAGCACCAGACGGTGTAAGCGCAAACGTGGTGTGCTGCCCCTTCGTATCCAATATTGGTTGAAAATCGGATTCAATGAATTCCTTCAGAAGCGACAAGGAACTCCAACCACTTTCAAAAACGACCTCTTCAACGAGCTTTGAATCAACGACCTGACAATTGCTATGGATTTTCGGCCAAATGTTGTGTCGCTCTTCAATCACTCCTTCGGCAAAATCAGCAGGAAATCCCGCAGGTAAAGTGATTTGAGAAATGGGGTTTTTCGGCCCATTTTTAACAATCGTGTTTCTAATAACCGGGCGAAACAGCTTGCTTCCATCTTTGATGCTTGGATCAATGACCGGAGGATGCGCGAACTCGTCAGGCTGTTTGCAGTAACATAAAACGTATTCATGGCAAATCTTGATCTTTGCTTGATTATCAAAATTACCATCGGTTCGCCATACAAAGTTGGCAAGCATCTTTGTAGAGCCAAAAACCTCATCCATCAGCAGCTTTAAATTCGCTTGCTCATTGTCGTCAATGGAGACAAAAATCACTCCGTCATCTGCCAACAGGCGATGCAACAATTTCAAGCGTGGATACATCATGCATAACCACTTGTCGTGGCGGCTTAAATCCTCACCTTCCTTACCGACCACTTGCCCAAGCCACTTCTTAATCTTGGGGTCATTAACCGCATCGTTGTAGACCCAGCCTTCATTGCCAGTGTTGTATGGTGGATCAATGTAGATGCAATCTATCTTGCCTTCAAACTCTGGCAACAAGCTTTTCAATGCCTCCAAGTTGTCGCCATGAATAATGCGGTTCCCTGTGGAATTATCTGGAGCCCCATCGTTAGCTATGAAACTGTATTGTTTCTCCAGCAAACGAAAAGGTACATTGTGGTGGTGATTGACCACCTTATCTCTTCCCACCCAGTGCAGTGTTGGCATAAATCGGCTTTCTTATATCCCTGGCACTTTTTGCCAGCAGTATGTTTGACGAATTTTGTGGCAAATCTTGATCTCTAACCCTCTTCCACCAAGTTCTTCTATGTCTAGTGGAAGATGGGTTTCAACAGCAGCATATCGGTATTCATGACCGTAGCCCAGATCTTTCGTGTGGTATTTTAAAGCAACATGAACATGAGCGATGTTTCATCAGCAGTCCAGACTTAATGAAGGAATGGACATAAAAAAAGCACCCACTTTCGGGTGCTTTCAGGTGTCTGGTGGGCCGTCTTGGAGTCGAACCAAGCACCAATCCATTATGAGTGGACTGCTCTAACCTAAGCATGAGCTAACGGCCCAGAGAAAACGCAATTTTACAGCATTTGTAGCCTCAGAGCCACGCTCAAGCCTAAAATCCACCGCAACCACTTGATTTTAATTACATTTTCAAAATCAAGCAGTCGATTATGAGTCCACTGCCTGCAACCAACACGGCGTCCAGCCCAGGAAGAAAAAGACCCGGTCGTAAAGGCCGGGCCTGTTTCGTCGATTGGCCGACATACTACACGAAAAAGGGGCCGCCGTGACCGCTTCGCCTGCGCGAAACGACAAGGAGACCCCTCAGCTACATCATTTATTACCTCTCGAAGCCCGCTACGCTCAATTCCCTTCGAGGAACGACTTCAGCTTGTCCGAACGGCTCGGGTGACGCAGCTTGCGCAGCGCCTTCGCCTCGATCTGACGAATCCGCTCGCGCGTCACGTCGAATTGCTTGCCGACCTCTTCGAGCGTGTGATCCGTGCTCATCTCGATACCGAAGCGCATGCGCAACACCTTCGCCTCGCGCGGCGTCAGCGAGTCGAGCACGTCCTTCACGACGTCGCGCATGCTCGCATGCAATGCGGCATCCGCCGGCGCGACCGTGTTCGTATCTTCGATGAAGTCGCCCAGATGCGAATCGTCGTCGTCGCCGATCGGCGTTTCCATCGAGATCGGCTCCTTCGCGATCTTCATGATCTTGCGGATCTTGTCTTCCGGCATTTCCATCTTCTCGGCCAGCGTTGCCGGGTCCGGCTCGAGGCCGGTTTCCTGCAGAATCTGCCGCGAGATGCGGTTCATCTTGTTGATCGTTTCGATCATGTGAACCGGAATCCGGATCGTGCGCGCCTGGTCGGCGATCGAACGCGTAATGGCCTGGCGAATCCACCACGTCGCATAGGTGGAGAACTTGTAGCCGCGACGGTATTCGAACTTGTCCACCGCCTTCATCAGGCCGATGTTGCCTTCCTGGATCAGGTCGAGGAACTGCAGACCGCGGTTCGTGTACTTCTTCGCAATCGAGATCACGAGACGCAGGTTCGCCTCGGTCATTTCACGCTTCGCCTGGCGTGCCTTCAGTTCGCCGGCCGCCATCTGCCGGTTGGTTTCCTTCAGGTCCTTCAACGGCAGCACCACGCGCGCCTGCAGATCGAGCAGGCGTTGCTGCTGTTCGCGAATCGCCGGAATATTGCGCGTGAGGATCGCGCTATACGCGTGCCCTTCGGCGACGATCTTGTCGGACCATTCGAGGTCCGTCTCGCTGCCCGGGAAACGCGCGATGAATTCCGCGCGCGGCATGCCGCACTTGTCGACGACCGTGTGCAGAATCTGACGCTCGACCTGGCGCACCTCATCCACCTGCGCACGCAGCGTGTCGCACAGACGCTCGACGGTACGCGCGGTGAAGCGGATCGTCATCAGCTCGTTCTGGATGGTTTCCTGCGCCTTCAGATACGACCTGGACTTGTAGCCTTCCTTCTCGAACGCGCGACGCATCTTGTCGAACCACTCGCTGATGAGCGCGAATTTTTCGAGCGACGCGCGCCGCAGCGCTTCGAGCTGCGCGGCGTTGGCCGTGGCTTGCGCCGCACCATCGTCTTCTTCCTCGTCCTCTTCGTCTTCTTCCTCGGCTTCCTCGTCTTCGTTCTCGATCGCTTCCGCTTCCTGCGCGGAGAAGCCGTCGGCATCTTCCGCGTCGGCGTCGATCAGGCCGTCGACGAGTTCGTCAATGCGCACTTCGTCATTGGCGACGCGCTCGGCCATCGCGAGGATATCGGCGATCGTGGTCGGGCACGCGGAGATCGCCATCACCATGTGCTTGAGGCCGTCTTCGATGCGCTTGGCGATTTCGATTTCGCCTTCGCGCGTAAGCAGTTCGACCGTGCCCATTTCGCGCATGTACATGCGGACGGGGTCGGTGGTGCGGCCGAATTCGGAGTCGACGGTGGACAGCGCGACTTCGGCTTCCTCTTCGACTTCGTCGTCCGACGAAGCGGCCGGCGCATTGTCGTTGAGCAGCAGCGTTTCGGCGTCGGGGGCCTGTTCGTAGACCGCCACACCCATGTCATTGAACGTGCTGATGATGCCTTCGATCGCCTCGGTCTCGGTGAAGTTGTCCGGCAGGTGATCGTTGATTTCAGCGTACGTGAGGAAGCCGCGCTCCTTGCCGAGCTTGATCAGCGCGCGCAGTTTCGAGCGGCGCTCTTCGAGTTCCTCCACCGTGCCCGGCTGCGACGACGCGAACGCATCCTTCAGCAGCGCTTTTTCCTTTGCACGACGGTCGCGAGCCCTGACCTTCTCCGTCTTGCCCGGCGCGGCGGCAGCGGTTTCTTCGGCTTGGGTTGCATCGTCGTCGACAGATACTTCGTTCAGCTTTTTCGTCATGGAGTTCGTCGTACCGGCTGTAATCTCGACCTCCGGCTGTTGGACAACAACCGGTTGAACCGTGGATACTGGAGTCACGCGCGCTACCGCATCGTCATCAGCGGCAGCCGCTTCCCTTGCGCTTCCGACACCCGGCCGCCTCGCAGCCGACGGTGGTACAGCTTTCGCCGCCCTTACCGAAGCCGCCTGCGCGGCCGCAGTGGTCGACGATTTTTTCCCGGCCGGCGTAACGCTGACGGCAGACGATTTTCTGGCGGATGAAGTCAGCCTGGCCTCGGTAACCTTCGCGGTGCGCTCCTGCGAGCGTGTGCCTGCTGCCTGATTTCCGCCTGTCGTCTTTGCCATCGCATCGCCTTTCGCCTTTGCTAGGAAAACCCTTGAAAAACAAACCGCTAGAAACTTTTTATTATACCACCCGAGCTTTCGGCCTCTCCGTTAGAGCCCGAGCTGACGCTTCATGTCAGCCCGTTTCCGATTGAGTTCCGAGAGCTCGGCGAATTCCTCAGGCGAATGCCGGGATTGTCGCGAAAGCTGCTCGAGACGATCGCAATAAGCGTCATACCGCATCTTCAGAATCGCAGCCTTCAACTCCTCGCCGACGATCCGCTCCTGTTCGCGCCGTTCCTCGATGACGGCCGCGTCCTGTGGGTCTTTCAGCAGCAAATCCCGGACGTTTTCATCATAGTCTAGAATTTTGCGAAAGATTTCCTCGAAAGTTGGGGCGTTCGCGCCATTTCGCAAGAGATCGGACAACAACTGGAACTCCGCCGAATCGCCGAGCGCGCGCGCGTGCGTCGTCACTTCCCCGAACAGTTCCGCATGCCGCGTCACGGTGAGCAGCGCCTCTTCGGCCTCGCTGTCGAGCATCCCGACCGTGCGCGGATACATCACCAGATTGCGCAGCGTCTTTTCCTCGATCCCGGTCACGCTGCGGCGGTCCTTGCGGGCCGGCGCCTCGCGCGCCGCGGCCGCGATCCGCGCATCGACCTCGCAGAGCGCCGCGACTTCGTTGAACGGCACGTCGAGCCGGTCCGCGAACATGTGCATGATCTGCGCGCGCAGGGCGTTGGCCGGCAGCGCCTGCAAGAGCGGCTTCGCGTCGAACAGCGCGCGGGCCCGGCCTTCCGGCTGATCGAGCTCCTTGCCGGTCAGCACCTCGTTGAGCATGAATTGCGACAGCGGCATCGCGCGCTCGACCTGCTCCGCGAACGCCTCGGTGCCGAACTCGCGCACGTAGCTGTCCGGATCATGCTCGGCCGGCAGGAACAGGAAGCGGATCGTGCGGTTGTCCGCGGCATGCGGCAGGCAGGCGTCGAGCGCGCGGCGCGCGGCGCGCCGGCCGGCCGAATCGCCGTCGAAGCTGAAAATGACCGTATCGGTCTGCCGCATCAGTTTCTGCACATGAATCGGCGTGCAGGCCGTGCCAAGGGTCGCAACCGCGTTCTGGAAGCCAAGCTGGGCCAGCGCGACCACGTCCATATAACCTTCGACGACCAGCACGTAATGCTGTTCGCGGATCGCGAGACGCGCCTCGAACAGGCCGTACAGTTCGCTGCCTTTGTTAAATAAAGGCGTTTCGGGCGAATTCAAATATTTCGGCTCGCCGCCGTCGAGCACGCGCCCGCCGAAGCCGATCACCTGCCCCTTCACGTTGCGGATCGGGAACATGATCCGCTCGCGGAAACGGTCGTAGCGGCGGTTTTGCCCTTGCGCGTCGGACTTTTCGCTGACGATCACGAGACCCGCCTCGACGAGCGCATCGTCGCGATAGTTCGGGAAGGCTGCCTCGAGGTTCTGCCAGCCGTCCGGCGCATAACCGAGGCCGAAGCGCGCGGCGATCTCGCCGGTCAAGCCACGCTTCTTCAGGTACTGGATCGCACCCGTCGCGCCACGCAGCTGCTTGCGATAAAAGTCGCAGGCGGTCTGCATGAGGTCGGAGAGCGCCGTGGTAACGGCCTTCGACGCTGCCGGCGCATAGCCACCGCCCGAACCGCCGCCCCCGCCATAGCCCGGCGAAGGCTCGTTCGGCACGGTCAGGCCAACCGATTGCGCGAGCTCGTTGACCGCTTCGGGAAACGACGCGCCCACGTGCTCCATCAGGAAACCGATGGCCGTGCCGTGCGCGCCGCAGCCGAAGCAGTGATAAAACTGTTTAGTCGGACTAACCGTAAACGAAGGGCTCTTCTCGTTGTGAAACGGACAAAGCCCCATGAAGTTTGCGCCGCCCTTTTTCAGCTGCACATACCGGCCGACCACGTCGACGATATCGACGCGGTTGAGCAGGTCCTGCAGGAATGACGGTGGGATCACAGTAAATGACGCTGCCAGGAAAGCTTCAAAATCCAAGCCCGGTACGGGTACTCAGGCTCGACACCGCAACCAGGCGCTGCGCCCGCTTTCGAACACGGCGCGCGCAGCCCGGGCAAACAACAGGAATTACTTCGCGAGCGCGGCCTTGACCTGCGCCGAAACGGCCGTCATGTCGGCCCGGCCAGCGAGTTTCGGCTTGAGCACGCCCATCACCTTGCCCATGTCCTGCGGGCCGGCCGCGCCGGTTTGCGCGACCGCGGCCTGCACTTCGGCAACGATTTCCGCTTCGGACATCTGCGCCGGCATGTAGGCGGACAGGATTGCCAGTTCGGCCTTTTCCTTGTCGGCCAGATCCGTGCGGCCAGCGGCCTCGAACTGGCTGATCGAATCCTTGCGCTGCTTGATCATCTTGTCGACGACGGCGGTCACGCCGGCTTCGTCGAGCGTGACGCGCTCATCGACTTCGCGCTGCTTGATCGCCGCGAGCAGCAGGCGGATCGCGCCGAGACGCTCGGTCTCGCGCGCCCGCATGGCAGCTTTCATATCGTCGTTGATCCGGTCCTTGAGACTCATCACTCACCTGAATGCGTTAAAAGTTGAAAAACCGGCGGGTCGATGGCTGCAATACCGCGGCATCAACACGAATACCCGCTTGGGACCTCTTCCTCAAGCGGGTTGGCGCAATATGCGTAATGGATGCGACCCTGCCGGCTGGCCCGATGGGCCGGGTTTTCCGTGACGGCACCTGTCGTACCGCCATCGGCTTGGATGCTGCCGCACTGCATGTGAAGCGGAGCGCGGCAACGCCAGAATCAGTAGAGCTTCTTCGGGAGCATCTGGCCACGCAGACGCTTGAAATGACGCTTCACCGCCGCCGCTTTCTTGCGCTTACGTTCGGCCGTGGGCTTTTCGTAAAACTCGCGAGCGCGAAGTTCCGTCAGTAAGCCGTTTTTCTCCATGGTGCGCTTGAAACGACGCATAGCGACTTCAAACGGCTCATTGTCTTTTACGCGGATGGTCGTCATTTTTCAATAACGGAACTTTGTAAAGGTTGATGAGTATAGCAGAGCTTTCTCACAAAGCCACGGCGCCGTCAAGCCCCTCGCGCATAGTCGGCGGCGGCCTGACCGGCCGCCACGCCCGAAGCCCACGCCCACTGGAAATTGTAGCCGCCGAGCCAGCCGGTCACGTCGACCGCTTCGCCGATGAAATAGAGGCCCGGCACGCGCGCGCTCATCATCGTCGTCGACGACAGGCCGCGCGTATCGACGCCGCCGCGCGTCACCTCGGCCTTGCGGTAGCCCTCGGTGCCGTTCGGGGTGAGCGTCCAGCGCGACAGCGCCTCACCGATGCGCCGCAGCGTCTTGTCTGGCAAATCGGCGACGCGCGCCTCGGCGGGAATCTGGTGGGTCTCCAGCCATACGTGCGCGAGCCGCTGCGGCACCCACTCCGACAGCAGATTCGCGATCTGGCGCTTCGTGCCGCTTTTCGCTTCCAGCAGCGCGGCCGCCGCGTCGCATTCCGGCAACAGATCGATGTGGACCGGCTCGCCCGGCTGCCAGTAGCTCGAAATCTGCAGGATGCCGGGACCCGACAGGCCGCGGTGCGTGAGCAGCAGATCCTCGGTGAATTCGGCGCCGGTCTTTTTGCTGCCGGTCGCCAGTTGCACTTCGAGCGACACGCCCGACAGCACCGCAAACGGCTCCCAGTCGGCCGGAGCGAAGGTCAGCGGCACCAGCGCGGGACGCGTGTCGATCAGCTTGTGGCCGAACTGCTTCGCGAGCCGGTAGGCAAAGTCGGTTGCGCCGATCTTCGGAATCGACAGGCCGCCCGTCGCGATCACGAGCGCGCGGGCGGCGATCGTCCCCGCCGGCGTGCCGAGCGTGAACTGGCGCTGCCCGTCGTGGCTCACCTCCTCGACGGACAGCGGCGCGCGCCACGTCACCGCGCCCGCGTCGCATTCGCTCCTGAGCACGTCGATGATCGCGTCGCTCGACTGATCGCAGAACAGTTGCCCCTTGTGCTTTTCGTGCCATGTCACGCGATGGCGTTTCAGCAGCGTCATGAAGTCGCGCGGCGTATAGCGCGCGAGCGCGGAACGGCAAAAATGCGGATTCGCCGACAGATAGTTGGCTGGCCCCGCGTACAGATTCGTGAAGTTGCAGCGGCCGCCGCCGGAAATGCGGATTTTTTCCGCGAGACGCTGCGAGTGGTCGATCAACGCCACGCGCCGGCCGAGTTGTCCGGCCACGGCCGCGCACATCATGCCGGCCGCGCCTGCGCCGATCACCGCGATATCGAAAGATTCCATGGGGCCGCATTGTACCTGCCGGGTCCGCGCGCCCGTGGCCGAGCTTCGCGGGCCGTCAGTGCCTGCGTCTGCTTGCCCGCGCTGCTATACTTTCAGGCTTACTTTTACATTTGGGCACGCGCTGCGCGTGCCCGCCTCCAAGCAATTCATCATGCTCGTTCTCGGCATCGAAAGCTCCTGCGACGAAACCGGACTCGCGCTCTACGACACCGGGCGCGGCCTGCTCGCGCACGCCTTACATTCGCAGATCGCCATGCACCGGGAGTACGGCGGCGTCGTGCCGGAACTCGCGTCGCGCGACCATATCCGCCGCGCGCTGCCGTTGCTCGAAGAGGTGATGGAACGCGCGGGCGTCACGCGCGGCGACATCGATGCGATCGCCTACACGCAGGGGCCGGGGCTGGCAGGCGCGCTGCTCGTGGGCGCGAGCATCGCCAATTCACTGGCGATGGCGTGGGACAAGCCGACGGTCGGCATTCACCATCTCGAAGGGCACCTGCTCTCGCCGCTGCTCGTCGATGAACCGCCGCCGTTTCCGTTCGTCGCGCTGCTCGTCTCCGGCGGTCATACGCAACTGATGCGCGTCACCGACGTCGGCGTCTACGAGACGCTCGGCGAAACGCTCGACGACGCTGCCGGCGAAGCCTTCGACAAAACCGCGAAACTGCTCGGCCTCGGCTATCCGGGCGGCCCAGAAGTCTCGCGCATGGCCGAATTCGGCACGCCGGGCGCGGTCGTGCTGCCGCGTCCGATGCTGCATTCCGGCGACCTCGACTTCAGCTTCAGCGGCCTGAAAACCGCGGTCCTCACGCACGCAAACCGGCTCGGCGGCGCGAATATCTGCGAGCAGGCGAAGGCCGATCTCGCGCGCGGTTTCGTCGACGCCGCCGTCGAAGTGCTGGCGGCCAAGTCGCTCGCGGCGCTCAAGCGCACGAAGCTGAACCGGCTGGTGGTCGCGGGTGGCGTCGGCGCGAACCGGCAGCTGCGCGAAGCGCTTTCGGCCGCCGCGAAGAAGCGCAATTTCTACGTGCATTACCCCGACCTGTCGCTGTGCACGGACAACGGCGCGATGATCGCGCTGGCCGGCGCGCTGCGCTTGCAGCGCTGGCCCGGGCAGGCCGGCAACGACTACGCGTTTACGGTGAAGCCGCGCTGGGACCTGACTTCGCTCGCGCGCTGAGTCGCCAAAGGCAAATGCCGCGAATCCCGATGCGATAAAAAAAAGCCGCTTTAAAGCGGCTTTTTTGCGTCAATGCACCTGCAACGAAACGGTGCGGACCGGCGAAGCACGTATCAAGCGAGGCGCTTGTCCTGCTCGATCACCGCATACGCGCTGTGGTTGTGAATCGACTCGAAGTTCTCAGCCTCGAGCACATAGGCAACGATGCGCTCGTCGGCATTGAGACGCTGCGCGACGTCGCGCACGAGGTCTTCGACGAACTTCGGATTCTCATACGCGCGCTCGGTGACGAACTTCTCGTCCGGGCGCTTGAGCAGCCCCCACAGTTCGCACGACGCCTCTTCCTCGGCGATGCGAATCAGCTCTTCCACGGCGACGTCGCCGGTCAGTTCGGCGTCGATCGTTACGTGCGAGCGCTGGTTGTGCGCGCCGTACTGCGAAATCTTCTTCGAGCACGGGCACAGGCTCGTGACCGGCACCAGCACCTTCAGGAACAGCCGCGTCGCGCCGTTGCGGGTCTCGCCCGTCAGCGTGACCTCGTAGTCGAGCAGGCTTTGCACGCCCGACACCGGCGCGGTCTTGTTCACGAAGTACGGAAACGACACCTCGATACGGCCCGCCTCGGCTTCGAGTTTTTCGAGCATCACCGCGAGCATCGAGCGGAACGCGGCCAGCTCGAGCGGCGCCTTGCTCTCTTCGAGCAGTGCGACGAAGCGCGACATATGCGTGCCCTTCTGATCGGCCGGCAGATGCACGTCGAGATTCCACGTGCCGATCGTCGGCTGCACTTCGCCGCCTTGCGTGCGCACCGTCAGCGGATGGCGCACACCCTTGACGCCGACCCGCTGAATCGGGATCTGGCGCGTGTCGGGCGTGCTTTGCACGTCGGGCATCACAAAGGCGGGGTTCATCTGATTCATTTTTTGTCCTTTCTGGAAAGCGCCGGGTCGCCCCAGGTTCGCCGTATCGGAAACCGCAGCACGACGACTTCGAAACGCCCAGCGGCCGTGCGGATCAGCACGCGCAACGGCGAACGCCGGCTTCCGCCGGCGTTGGAAGACGGGCCGTCACGCCCATCAGCTCAAACAGGAGATTGTCGCGGCCGCCACCGCATGAAAACAGCGGAGCGGCCTGACGCGCGGCAGCGCTTTACGCGACGCGCTTCACCGACGACTGACCGCCGACCGTGCCGCTTGCGAGGAAACGCTCGCGGATCGACCGGGCGATGCCCGCGGCGTCGAGACCACACGCGGCGAGCAGCTTGGCCGGGTCCCCGTGATCGATGAACTGGTCGGGGAGGCCCAATTGTAGTACGGGTCGCATAACCCCACTCTCGAGCAGGGCTTCAACGCAGGCCGAGCCCGCGCCGCCCATGATGCAGCCTTCTTCGACAGTAACGATCGCGTCGTGCGTTTCAGCCAGCTGGCGCACGAGCTCGGCGTCGAGCGGCTTCACGAAACGCATGTTCGCGACCGTGGCGTCGAGTTGCTCGGCTGCCGCGAGCGACGGCGCAACCATCGTGCCGAACGCGAGAATCGCGATGCGCTTGCCGGCCGGCGCCGAGGTTTCGCGGCGCACTTCGCCTTTGCCGAGCGGCAGCGCAGCCATCTGCTTGATCGTTGCAACGCCGGTGCCCGCGCCGCGCGGATAGCGCACGGCCGTCGGATTCGGCTGCTGCAATGCCGTGTACAGCATCTGGCGGCATTCGTTTTCGTCCGACGGCGCCATCACGGTCATGTTCGGGATGCAGCGCATGAACGCGAGGTCGTAGGCACCCGCGTGCGTGGCGCCGTCCGCGCCGACGAGACCCGCGCGGTCGATCGCGAACACGACCGGCAGGTTTTGCAGCGCGACGTCGTGGATCAGCTGGTCATACGCGCGTTGCAGGAACGTCGAGTAGATCGCGACGACCGGCTTCATGCCGTCCGCGGCGAGGCCGCCCGCGAACGTCACCGCATGCTGCTCGGCAATGCCGACGTCGAAGTAACGGTCCGGGAAGCGCCGTTCGAACTCGACGAGGCCCGAGCCCTCGCGCATGGCCGGGGTGATGCCGATCACGCGCGAATCGAGTTCCGCAGCATCGCACAGCCACTCGCCGAACACCTGCGTGTAGGTTTTCTTCGACGGCGTCGCGGCCGGCTTGATACCCTCGGCCGGGTTGAACTTGCCCGGGCCGTGGTACAGCACCGGATCGGCCTCGGCCAGCTTGTAGCCCTGGCCCTTCTTCGTGACGACGTGCAGGAATTGCGGACCGCGCAGTTCCTTGATGTTCTGCAGCGTCGGAATCAGCGAGTCGAGATCGTGACCGTCGATCGGTCCGATGTAGTTGAAGCCGAACTCCTCGAACAGCGTGGCCGGCACGATCATGCCCTTCGCGTGCTCTTCGAGCTTGCGCGCGAGATCGAGCACCGGCGGCGCGACGCGCAGTACGCGTTCGACGCCCGCGCGCGCGGCCGCGTAGAAGCGCCCCGACATCAGGCGTGCGAGATGGCGATTCAGCGCGCCGACCGGCGGCGAGATCGACATGTCGTTGTCGTTGAGGATCACGAGCAGCGGTACGTCGTCTTCGACGCCCGCGTTGTTCATCGCCTCGAAGGCCATGCCGGCCGTCATCGCGCCGTCGCCGATCACCGCGATGCCCATGCGGTTGTCGCCCTGCAGCTTGCTCGCGACCGCCATGCCGAGCGCCGCCGAAATCGACGTGCTCGAGTGCGCGGTGCCGAACGTGTCGTATTCGGATTCGTCGCGTTTCGGGAAGCCCGAGATGCCGCCCAGTTGGCGCAGCGTGTGCATCTGCTCGCGCCGGCCGGTCAGGATCTTGTGCGGATAAGTCTGATGACCGACGTCCCAGACGATCCGGTCGTGCGGCGTATCGAACACATAGTGCAGCGCGATGGTCAACTCGACCGTGCCGAGATTGGACGAAAGATGGCCGCCCGTCTGCGATACGCTGTCGAGCACAAAGGCACGCAACTCGTCTGCAAGCGGTTGCAATTGGCGGCGATCGAGGCGGCGCAGGGCCGCCGGGTCGTCGATGGTTTTCAGCAAGTCGTACATCGTCGTTCCATTGTAGGAAAACTTACGCGCCCGCACTTCATACATGCACCCGGGGACAGAAGGTGCGCGGCGGCGGGCTTTCGCGTTTAGCTGACCCGGTTCACCACCAGGTCGGCCAATTCGGCAAGACGCTGCGCGCGCGCGCCGAACGGCGCGAGCGCGGCGTGGGCGTCGCTGCGCAGTTGCGCCGCGAGCGCGCGCGACGCGTCGAGCCCGATAATCGACACGTAGGTCGACTTGCCGAGCTTCGCGTCTTTGCCGGCGGTCTTGCCGAGCGTTGCGGAGTCGGTCGTGACGTCGAGAATGTCGTCGACAACCTGAAACGCGAGGCCGATCGCGGCGGCGTAGGCGTCGAGCGACGCCAGAGCCTGCGCGTCCGGCGTTTCGCCGGCCAGCGCGCCCATGCGCACGGCCGCGCGCAGCAGCGCGCCTGTCTTCATGCGGTGCATCGTTTCGAGTTGCGGACGTGCCAGCGTAAGGCCGGTGCTCGCCAGATCGATGGCCTGCCCGCCGCACATGCCGAGCGAGCCGCTCGCGAGCGCGAGTTCGCGCACGAGCGGGGCCTGCTGCGGCGGGGCCAGCACGTCGGAAGTGAGCGTGACGAATGCCTGCGATTGCAGCGCGTCGCCGACCAGCAACGCGGTCGCTTCGTCGTATTTGACGTGCACCGTCGGCTTGCCGCGGCGCAGTGCGTCGTCGTCCATGCACGGCATGTCGTCATGCACGAGCGAATACACGTGGATCATTTCGAGCGCCGCCGCCGCCGCGTCGAGGCATTCGGCGCGCGCGCCGGTCAGCTCGCCGGCCGCGTGGCACAGGAGCGGCCGCACCCGCTTGCCGCCGCCGAGCACCGCATAGCGCATCGCCTCGTGCAGATTGGCGGATGTGGTCGTGTCAGCCGGCAGGTAATGTTCCAGCGCCGTTTCGACGCGTTCGAGCACCGAGCGCGTCCATTGTTCGAATGTCATAGATCGTCCCCGCTTTCAGCGGCTGTGCCTGCGGTATTCATGGGTAGTGGTTTGAGCGTTTCGCCGTCGAGCACGCGCACTTGCTGCTCGACCTTTTCGAGCTGCTGCTGGCAGAACGCGACAAGCGCGGCCCCGCGCCGGTAGGCAGCCAACGACTCCTCGAGACTCAGGCTGCCGCCTTCCATGCGCGCCACCAACTCTTCCAGTTCGGCCTGCGCGGCCTCGTAGTTGCCGGGCAGCAGCGTGGTATCGCCGCTTTCGGCCGACGCGACGGCAGTATCTTTCGATGCGGTCTTCGCCATGAATAGTCGCAAAATTAAAACAAGTCGGACATTCTACGGCAAAAGCGGCGTTTCCGATCCGCTCGCCCCCTTCGCCTCGCCGCCCTACCCTGCTTCGACCCCGCTTTGCCGTGGCGTCAGCCCCGAAGTTTCGCAGAAAAAAAACCGCTGGATCTGCGGCAAAAATGCCGAACCAATCGGACAATTTTGACCCAAATCAGTCACTTAAGTGCCCCGGACAGCGAGAAACGGGTATAATCTTCGGCTCCCTAAATCGAATCTTCGATGGTTGGGTTGTTCACTGCTTTCACGTCTTCATCGGGAGTGGGAATGTCCAATCTGAGCAATGCATTGCAGTTGCGGTCTGTTCACAGCCAGCTGCCAGTCACGGCTTACTTTGACGAAGCGCTTCTTACGCGCGAAATCGACACCCTTTTCAAGAAAGGTCCTCGCTACGTCGGCCACGATCTCATGGTGCCCGAGGCGGGGGATTATTTTGCCTTGCCCAGCGAACGCGAGGGGCGGGTGCTCGTCCGCAACCAGCAGTCGCAGGTCGAACTGCTGTCGAACGTGTGCCGCCACCGCCAGGCCATCATGCTCAACGGCCGCGGCCAGACGCAGAACATCGTCTGTCCGCTGCATCGCTGGACGTACGACCTGAAGGGCGAGCTGCTCGGCGCGCCCCATTTCGCCGACAACCCGTGCCTGAACCTCGGCGCGACGCCGTTGCAGAACTGGCAGGGCTTGCTGTTCGAGGCGCAGGGTCGCGACGTCGCGAAAGATCTTGCACGTCTCGGCACGAAGCGTCACTTCGACTTCTCGGGCTTCATGTTCGATCACGTCGAAGTCCACGAGTGCAACTACAACTGGAAGACCTTCATCGAGGTCTATCTCGAGGACTATCACGTCGCGCCGTTCCATCCGGGCCTCGGCAGCTTCGTCAATTGCGACGATCTGACGTGGGAATTCGGCAACTGGTACAGCGTGCAGACGGTCGGCGTGCACAAGGATCTGGAGCAGCCGGGCAGCCCGACGTACCGCAAGTGGCACGACGAAGTGCTGCGCTTTCGCGGCGGCAACCCGCCCGAGTTCGGCGCGATCTGGATGGTGTACTACCCGGGCATCATGATCGAGTGGTATCCGCACGTGCTCGTGGTGTCGTGGCTGATTCCGCATGGTCCGCAGAAAACCACCAACGTGGTCGAGTTCTATTACCCCGAGGAAATCGCGCTGTTCGAACGCGACTTCGTCGAAGCCGAGCGCGCCGCCTATATGGAAACGGCCCGCGAAGACGACGAGATCGCCGAGCGCATGGACGCCGGCCGCCGCGCGCTGATGGAACGCGGCGAATCGCAGGTGGGCCCGTATCAGAGCCCGATGGAAGACGGCATGCAGCACTTCCACGAGTTTCTGCGTCGCGAACTCGGCACGGTCTGATTCGCTGCAGGCAGCGCCACTTGTTGGCACAATGGGCAAGACAAGGAAAGACGGGCTGCGGCCCGTCTTTTTTTGTTTAGACTACCGACATAGACCGCTCATCCGCCCGTTGCGCCCCAACGCGCAACCGGAGCCGCCATCGCACGTATCGAGGAAACGCCATGCCCCACACTCACTACACCACCCTGATTTCCGCGACCAATCTTGCCGAGCGGCTTGCCGCCGCGCCGGGCAGCGTGTTCGTGATCGACTGCCGGTTCGACCTCGCCGACACCGAAGCGGGCGAGAAAGCGTATCTCGCCGGCCATCTGCCGGGCGCGCATTACCTGCATCTCGACCGCGATCTGTCCGGGCCGAAGAACGGCTCGAACGGCAGGCATCCGCTGCCGGAGCGCGCGCGGCTCGTCGAGACGCTGGAATCGCGCGGACTCAAGCAAGGCCAGCAGGTCGTCGCATATGACGCGCATGGCGGCATGTACGCCGCGCGCGTCTGGTGGCTGCTGCGCTGGCTCGGGCACGATGCGGTCGCGCTGCTCGACGGCGGACTGCAGACCTGGCA
>Ga0153988_1000173_pt1 | contig 15935 bp, 11 predicted proteins | sample TSNC072MetaG_FD_104742 | JGI IMG/M metagenome (GOLD analysis project Ga0153988, IMG submission 104742) | Attine ant fungus gardens microbial communities from North Carolina, USA - TSNC072 MetaG | ecosystem: Host-associated > Fungi > Mycelium > Unclassified | place: USA: North Carolina, Jones...
CGGCTCGACTGCTGCGCGAACGAGGTCAGGTCGCCATAGCTCGTCAACCCGAGCACTTCCGCGCCTTCTTTCTCGATGGCTTCGGCCAACGCCCGGATGCCGGAACCCGAGATGTTCTCGGAGCGGAAATCTTCGTCGATGATGACGACGGGAAAACGGAACTTCATGGGCGATTCTCCAAAAAGAACGACCGCTGACTTACCCGGCAAGTGCAGCGGTCACCCGAATAGCTGATGGGTCAAGACGCTGCCGGTGTCACGTTTTCGGCAACGTGACACCGTGCTGACCTTGATATTTGCCGCCGCGATCCGCGTACGACGTCTCACAAATTTCGTCGCTTTCGAAAAACAGCACCTGGGCGACGCCTTCGTTCGCGTAGATTTTCGCAGGCAAAGGTGTCGTATTCGAGAATTCGAGCGTGACGTGCCCTTCCCATTCCGGCTCGAACGGCGTCACGTTGACGATGATCCCGCAGCGCGCGTAGGTGGATTTGCCGAGACACACGGTCAGCACGCTGCGCGGGATGCGGAAGTACTCGACCGTGCGCGCGAGCGCGAACGAGTTCGGCGGAATGATGCAGACGTCGCCCTTGAAATCGACAAACGATTTCTCGTCGAAGTTCTTCGGATCGACGATCGTCGAATTGATATTGGTGAAGATCTTGAATTCGTCGGCGCAGCGGATGTCGTAGCCGTAGCTCGAGGTGCCGTAGCTGACAATCTTCCGGCCGTCTTCGGAGACGCGGACCTGATCGGGCGCAAACGGCTCGATCATCTTGTGCGACTCGGCCATGCGCCGGATCCACTTGTCGGATTTGATGGTCATAGGTGAACGCTGCTCGACGTGAATGTCAGGTGTAACGAAAGGTGGGCGAAAAACAGCGGGCCGACGCCAGGTATCCTGCCCGCAGTGGAAGGCGCATATTTTACGCGATCATGGCGAGGCTGCCGCCGGCGGCCATCATGGCCGGCTACGGACGAATCACGCCGCACGCCAGCGCGACGCCGGCGCCATGCTGCGGATACGCATAAGGATCGGTCGCATCGTGATGCAGTACGACCGCGCGTTGCAGCACCGAACGGATGCCGTCGAGCGAGACGTCCGGCGCGACGATAAAGCCGGTGGCCACGCCATTCGCATCCGCGTGGATGTTGCCGAGGTCGCCCTCGACGCGCGCGCCCGTCTTGAGCCGCTCGGCCGCCGGCGAAAACACCTGGCCCGCGCTCGAGCCGTCGGCGGCATTGCAGTCGCCGCGCTCGTGGACCTGCAGCGCGTGATCGCTATTGGGCGGCAAGCCCGCGAGATTGTAGGTAACCTGGACGCCGTCCGAGCGCTCGATGAACGTCACGAGGCCGTGCGCCTGATTGCCCACGGTGGGCAGCAGCTGCGCGTCGGCGCGCTTCTCCTGCGGTCTCAGGAACACGCCACAGCCGCTCAGCAATACGCAGCAGGCAGTCAGGACGATAAACGCATGCACCGCCTGCCCGTCGATTCGTTTTCCCATGCGATCCTCTTGCCGGCCTGGCGGCCGCCCCTGCGGCCGCCGAGCCGAACTTGTGAAGCCGACATGATACCGCGAGACCACGCGTAAACAGACGCCCCGGCCCCTTGTCCGAACGGCGATCCGCGTGTTTTTCGCGGGTCGCGCCGTCAGGTGTTCTGCACGACGATGTTCGGAAACTTCGAGGTCATGTCGCGCGCGCGCTCGGCGATATGGACCGCGACCTTGCGCGCGATCGCGCGATAGATCTCCGCGATGCGCCCGTGCGGATCGGCCACGACCGTCGGCGTGCCCGAGTCGGCCTGCTCGCGGATCGTGATGTCGAGCGGCAGGCTGCCGAGCACGTCGACGCCGTACTCCTTGCCCATGCGCTCGCCGCCGCCCGCGCCGAAGATGTGCTCTTCGTGGCCGCAGTTCGAACAGATGTGCAGGCCCATGTTCTCGACAATGCCGAGGATCGGAATGCCGACCTTCTCGAACATCTTGAGGCCCTTCTTCGCGTCGAGCAGCGCGATGTCCTGCGGCGTCGTGACGATCACCGCGCCCGTGACCGGCACGCGCTGCGCGAGCGTCAACTGGATATCGCCGGTGCCGGGCGGCATGTCGACGATCAGGTAGTCGAGGTCGTGCCAGTTGGTCTGACGCAGCAGCTGTTCGAGCGCCGAGGTCGCCATCGGGCCGCGCCACACCATCGGGTTGTCCGCCTCGATCAGGAAGCCGATCGAGTTGGCCTGCACGCCGTGGCCCGTCATCGGGTTCATTGATTTGTCGTCGGGCGACTCGGGGCGGCCCTCGATGCCGAGCATGGTCGGCAGCGACGGGCCGTAGATGTCGGCGTCGAGAATGCCGACCGAGGCGCCCTCGCTCGCGAGCGCAAGCGCGAGGTTCGCGGCGGTCGTGCTCTTGCCGACGCCTCCCTTGCCCGAGGCGACCGCCACGATATTCTTGACGTTGGGCAACAGTTTCACGCCGCGCTGCACTGTATGCGCGGCGATCTGCTGGGACACCTCGACGCGCGCGTTCGCCACGCCCGGCACCGCGCGCAGCGCGTCGGCGAACTGCTGGCGAATCGCCTCGAACTGGCTTTTCGCCGGATAGCCGAGCGCCACCTCGAGGCTGACCGTGTCGCCTTCCACGACCACGTTGCGGACATTTTTAGCGGCCGCGTACGGCACGCCGGTGTTGGGGTCAGTGACGGCCGCGAGGGCGGCGTCGACCAAAGCCCGATCGATACTCATTGATACTCCGTGGGGAACACGTGTGGCACAGCGGCAACGAGGTCGCGGCCGCAAGCCAGAATTTGAAAAAAATTGTTATACAGCATTGCGAAAATCAGACATGCCATGCACGCTTCGGCAGGCGGGCGCCATGGGGTCGCATCACTGCGTGTTTCAGGCATTATTGTAGTGTCTGGTGGCAGGCGTTGCCCGAAGACCCTTCTTCGTTGTCGGACCGGCGGCGAAGACAGGCGCAGGATTTCATCGTTTCGCACTGTTTCGCGCAGTCTCGAGTAATCCGCTGTACCGTACTATCGCCGTAACGTTGGCTCGATAGTTTGGCTGAATCAACAGTACCCGCTGGTTCATTCGCTTCACTCAAGGGGATTTGAAAATGAATGCAAAAATCATGACTCGCATGGCTGTCTTCGCAGTTGCCGGCTCGCTGCTGGCAGGCTGCGCCACCCAACAGGGCACGAATACGGCAGTCGGCACCGGCGTCGGCGCCGGCACAGGCGCTGCGCTCGGTGCGATCTTCGGCGGCGGCAAGGGTGCGGCGATCGGCGCGGCCGCCGGCGCGGCAGTCGGCGGCATCACCGGCTACAACTGGCAAGCGATTCGCAACCGCATGTCGGGCGCGACCAAGGGCACCGGCACGCAGATCACCGAGCAGCCGGACGGCTCGCTCAAGCTGAACATCCCGAGCTCGGTCACGTTCGACACGAGCAGCTACGCGATCAAGCCGTCGTTTGCACCGGTGCTCGACCAGCTCACGCAGACGATGCAGCAGAACCCGGAAATCATCGCCCAGGTGGTCGGCCATACCGACAGCACCGGCCAGGCGCAATATAACCAGACGCTGTCGGTCAACCGTGCGCAAAGCGTGACGGGCTACCTGGAGCAACGCGGCATCGCGCCGCAGCGCCTCTCCGCAAGCGGCATGGGCTCGAGCCAGCCGATCGCCGACAACAACACGGAAGCGGGCCGTGCCGCGAACCGTCGCGTGGAAATCTATCTGCGCGCGACGGCTCAGCACGCCACGCAATAAAGACAGGCTTCAGGAGAATAAACGGGCCGGGTGCCGGGCGTTGCCGCCCACCCCGGTTCGCGCGCCATCAGAAAGACCGGCGGGGATGTACGGCGATTTTGACCCGTTCTGGATACGATTTCGGCTCGGGTTCGCATCAATTGCCGACATCCAGGGAATTTGAAAGACGACGAAAAAAATTTCGAACTCTGCCGAAAAACCGCGGTCTCTCTTTACGGTACGTGGCTGGCGAAGCCGCCGCGGCACCATTCTCCTCTTGTCGTTGTTGCTCCGGGGTTAATCACCCCGGTTTTTTTTTGGCCGCACGGTTTTGATGTGGCCGGCCCTGCCCCCGCCTTGCCCCTGCTCCCCCGCTCGTCCAGAACTCTCGCCGTCCCCGTGACAGCCGTTCTTCAGGCCCGTCCCGCCCGTGCCGCGTGACACGCCCGCCCTGCTAGAATTGCCGTTTCGTCCCACCGCAGGCACCCAAGATCCTTATGTCAGCACCCGCCACCGATCTCACAGGCGCGCCGTCCGGCCATCGCCAGATTCTCGTCACGTCGGCCCTTCCGTATGCGAACGGGCAGATTCATATCGGCCACCTGGTCGAATATATCCAGACGGACATCTGGGTCCGGACGCTGCGAATGCACGGCCACGAGGTCTACTACGTGGGCGCCGACGACACGCACGGCACGCCGGTCATGCTGCGCGCGGAAAAAGAAGGTCTGACGCCGAAACAGTTGATCGACCGCGTATGGCAGGAACACAAGCGCGACTTCGACAGCTTCGGCATTTCGTTCGACAACTACTACTCGACCGATTCCGAAGAGAACCGCGTGCTCAGCGAGAACGTCTACCTCGCACTCAAGGAAGCGGGCCTGATCGAGGCGCGCGAGATCGAACAGGCGTATGACCCCGTCAAGGAAATGTTCCTGCCGGACCGCTTCATCAAGGGCGAATGCCCGAAATGCGGCGCGAAGGACCAGTACGGCGACAGCTGCGAAGTCTGTGGCTCGACCTACCAGCCCACCGAGCTCGTCAATCCGTACTCGGTCGTCTCGGGCGCCACGCCGGTGCGCAAGACCTCGACGCACTACTTCTTCCGCCTGTCCGATCCGCGCTGCGAAAACTTCCTGCGCGCATGGGTCGGTGGTCTGGCGCAGCCGGAAGCGGCCAACAAGATGCGCGAATGGCTCGGCGACGCCGGCGAAGCCAGGCTCGCCGACTGGGACATCTCGCGCGACGCGCCGTACTTCGGCTTCGAGATTCCGGGCGCGCCGGGCAAGTACTTCTACGTGTGGCTCGACGCGCCGGTCGGCTACTACGCGAGCTTCAAGAACCTCGCCGAAAAGCGCGGCCTCGACTTCGACGCGTGGGTGCGCAAGGGCTCGAAGACCGAGCAGTACCACTTCATCGGCAAAGACATCCTCTATTTCCACACGCTGTTCTGGCCGGCCATGCTCGAATTCTCGGGCCATCGCACGCCGACCAACGTGTTCGCGCACGGCTTCCTGACCGTCGACGGCGCGAAGATGTCGAAGTCGCGCGGCACCTTCATCACGGCGCAGAGCGTGATCGACACGGGGCTGAACCCCGAATGGCTGCGCTACTACTTCGCCGCCAAGCTCAACAGCACGATGGAAGACCTCGACCTGAACCTCGACGACTTCCAGGCGCGGGTGAACAGCGATCTGGTCGGCAAGTACGTGAACATCGCGAGCCGCGCGGCCGGCTTCCTGATCAAGCGCTTCGACGGCCGCGTGCAAGACAGCGCGATGCATCATCCGCTGCTCGCCACGCTGCGCACGGCCATCCCGCAGATCGCCGCGAACTACGAAGCGCGCGAGTACAACCGGGCACTGCGTCAAACGATGGAACTGGCCGACACGGTCAACGCCTACGTCGACACCGCGAAGCCGTGGGATCAGGCGAAAGACCCGGCGAACGCGGTCGCGCTGCACGAGACCTGCAGCGTCAGCATCGAGGCGTTCCGTTTGCTGTCGCTGGCGCTGAAGCCGGTGCTGCCGAAGCTCGCCGAAGCGGTCGAGGCGTTCCTCGGCATCGAGCCGCTCAAGTGGGCCGACGCCAACGTGCCGCTCAGCTCGGCGCAGCCGATCAACGCGTACAAGCATCTGATGACGCGCGTCGATCCGAAGCAGATCGAAGCACTGCTCGCGGCCAACCGCGAGTCGCTGCAAGCCGCGCCGGAAGCGGCCGCTGCCGACGCGAAGGGCGCCTCGAAGAAAAACGCGAAGGCTCCTGCCGCTGCGGAAGAAGAGCCCGGCATCATCTCGATCGACGACTTCGCGAAGGTCGATCTGCGCATCGCGAAAATCGTCGACTGCAAGGCCGTGGAAGGCTCGGACAAGCTGCTGCAACTGACGCTCGACGTCGGCGAAGAGAAGACCCGCAACGTGTTCTCGGGCATCAAGTCGGCGTATCAGCCGGAGCAGCTGATCGGCAAGCTGACCGTGATGGTCGCCAATCTCGCGCCGCGCAAGATGAAGTTCGGCCTGTCCGAAGGCATGGTGCTCGCGGCATCGGCAACGGACGAGAAGGCCGAGCCGGGGCTCTACATACTCGAACCGCATAGCGGCGCGAAGCCGGGCATGCGCGTGAAGTAAGGCGCGGTGCCGTTCGGGCGCTGTGTGGCAATCATGAAAAAACGGCACGCTTGAGGCGTGCCGTTTTCTTTTGCGGCGTCGCGATGACACGACGGCGCGACGGCGGCAACGGCGCGGGATGTTTGCGCTGAGTGCTTACAGCGAATCTCCGCGGTTAAGCCAGCGGAAATAGCCGCGCCGAACAGCAAACGCAACCCTGCGTAGTCGTCCTGCTCTGCGAAAGCGCGACTTCACCCGCCCGCCACACCGCCGCCCTCACCACTTGATCCTGTCAAACCGCCGCGTGTACAGCACGTCGGCGCCATAGAACGTACCGCCATACGCCACAAACGACCAGTATCGAGACAGGTTGATGGTCGCCTTGACCGCGTTGCTCGCCGACTGCAACCCCTGCTCGTAGCCGATCACGAGCCACTCGTTGATCGCCTTCGACACCATCACGACCTGCGGATCGGTCAGGCCGACGTCGCTGCGGCCAATCGAAAACTCGTCGAGCCCGACCGTCTGCGCAATCCGCTTGCCGGTCGCGCTGCCGAGCAGCGCGAGCGCCGTCGTCATCGTGCTCTGCTGGCCGAGGTTGTTGCCCTGGTCGGTGCCGTGGCCGAACAGCAGCCACGAGAGCTTTTCGTTGTCGGGCACGCTCGGCTCCGACACGAGCCGCGCGACCGGCAATTGCAGCGTGCCCGTCACCTGCACGCCGGCCTCGACCTGCTGGTTGCGGCGCATCGCGAGAATATTGATACCCGGATTCGTGACCGGACCGTTGAACGTGAAGAAGCCGTTCTCGATCGCGAGCTTGCGGCCGAACGCGGTGTAGGTCGAACCCGGTGTCACGCGCACGTTGCCGACCGCGCGCAGCGGCGTATTCGGCGCGCTCGTCGCGGTGATCGTGCCGGCGAGGCCGAGATCGGCGCCCTGGCCCCGGAAGCGGAAGTTGTTGCCGAGACCGATCTGGATATTGGCGCGCGGCGAGAACGGGCTGACCCGCTGCTCGCCGCCTTCGCCCGGACGCGGCTGGCCGCCCGAGCGCGTGCCGTCCGGGCGGATGATCACGACGTCGTCGCCGAGGCTCGGCGCGGCCTGCTCGGGCATATCGAACATCGCGCTATCGACGACGAACTTGCCGTTGATCGCGAGCCCGCGCTCGGTCCCGCCGTTCGCAATGGCCGCGCTGCCCGACAGCGACAGATGACGATCGGGCGACGCGAACACATCGAGCTTGTCGGCAACGATGCTCGCGGTCAGATCGGGCTCGTCCCCGTCGAGGCGGATGCGGCCGGTCGCGCGCAACGTGCCGCTCGCGCCGTGAAACTCGACCTGCTGGAAATCCACCAGGTTCTGCGACAGCGCGATACGCACCACGCCGTCCTTCAGTTGCACGCCCTGGCTGACCACGGTCGCGGACAGCCCGTCGCCGACGAGCGACCCCGTCACGCTCGGCTTCGCGACCGCGCCGCCGAGCGCGAGCTTGAGCGCGAGGTGCCCGGCGAGCAGATAGCTCGGACCGAGCAGGCCGCCCGTGGTGCGCAGCGACGGCACGTCGACATTGACGTTGCCCGACAGCGCGCCCTGCGGATCGACGCTCAGCAGGCCATCGCGCATCACGAGCAGCGTGTGCGCGTCGGCATCGATCACGCCGACCCGGCTCGCTTGCGCATGCACGGTCGCGTTGAGGCGGTTGCCGCCCGTGAATTCGGCGCGCGCGCGAATGTCGCCAATCCCCATCGAGGCCAGCCCGCGGCCGATTTCGACCGTCACGTCGCCGCTGCGCCGCCGCAGTTCGATATGGCCGCTCGCCGTCGTGCCGAGCGAGAAGTCCCAGTCGCCGTCGAACACAAGATCGGTTCTGACGGCCGGCGGCTCGCCGGTGATTTCGCGGCGCAAATCCTGCAGCCGGGCGAGCGACACGCCGCTCAGATTGCCCGCCGACTGGATACGGCCGTGATCGAACGCGAACGATTTGAGGCTCAGCACCGCGCCTTCGATCGTCAGATGGGTGGCGCCGAGCGTGAGCCGGCCCGGCCCGGCGCTGACCGCGAGCGGCGCGTCGAGATTGAGCGACGGCGTGCCGCGATTCTGCAGACGCGTGACGGTGCCGTCCCAGCGCGTGCCGTCGCGAGCATCGGTCAGCTTGCCGTTGGCGGCGAGCACCAGATCGAGCGGATGGTCCTGCATCTTGCCGGTGGCCGCGGCCTCGAACGTGTGATTCGCGCGCGTGCCCGAGAGACGCGCCGTCAACGTGTTCAGATCGACGCCGCCCGCGCTCACGTTGCGCGCGTCGGTCGTGAACGCGAGCGCGCCGTTCGCGCCGTCGCGCAATTCGGCATGGCCTTCCGCATGACCGACCCGGTTGCTCGCGAACACGACGCCGTCGGCCTTGTAGTTCAGCGTGACGTTCGGATGTGCGAGCGAGCCGGTCACGTCGCCGTCGGCGGCGACGGCGCCCGCGATGCCGAAACCGAGCCGTTCGAGCTGCGGCGCGTCGAGACGAAAGCGCAGCCGGTCGCCCGGCGCGCCGAAGCTACCTTGCAGATCGACCTGGTTGCCCGCCACCGACAGCGTCGCGCGGCTCGGCAGAATCCGCGTGCCGGCCAGCTGGATCGTGCCGCCGCCCGTGAGCGGCAAGTCGTCGTAGACGCTCGGCCCGAGCTTGAACTCGGCGCGCGTCGTGAAGACCGGCGCGAGAACGCCCGTTGCGCTGAGCGTGCCGTTCACGCGCGCCTCGATCCGGCGCGCGGGCGCTGCCGTGCTTGGCGTGGGGGTTGCACGATGCGTGGGCGGCGTCTTGCGCTCCAGCACCTCACTGCGCACCGCCGCCTGGGCGGTGTTCTTCGCCACGGCGGCGGCCTGATCGCCTGGGGCCGCGCTTTTCGCGCCGGCCGTGCTGCCCGCGAGCGCCGTGGTACGGGCGGTGCTTGAGCTCGGCGCAGGCGGCGGCGTAACCGGCTTGCGCGACGGCATCTGCGAAGTCAGCGACAGCGGGTCGAAGTCGGTCAACTGCGCTTTCAGGTTGTAGGTGGAATTCGCGTCGTGCTTGAGCGCGCCGGACAGATCGATGCGGCCGCGGCCCGACGTCACGCGCACGTCATTGAAGCTGATCCGCGCCGGGTCGAACGTGACCTTGCCCTGCGCGCGCAGCGCGGCGGCCGGGTCGGCGAGATCGAGCGTGAGGCTCTGGATGTCGTCGTTCAGGCGGATGCCGATAGTGCCGCCCAGTTGCGTGGGCCGCACCGTTGCCTGCAATGCATTCAGATCGAGCCGCGCGATGTGCAGGTCGAACCGGCCGTGCCGGTCGCTCAGCGTGCCGCCGCCCGTGACCGTCGCATCGCGCACGAGCCGCACGTTCAGGTTCGAGATGCTTTGCGTCTGGGCGTCGAGCCGCACGTCGGTATTCGCGTCGATGAGCGGCAGCAGGTTCTGGTCGATTGCGCCGGGTTTCGCGTTGACGATCGACAGGTGGCCCGCGACGGCAAAGCCCGCAGCCGCACCGCCAGCCGCGTTCGCAGCCCCTGCTCCTGATCCTGTCCCTGCTCCTGTAGAAGCAGCCGCGGTAGTAGCCGCCCCGCTGGCACCCGCCGGACCCCCGGCCTCGCCGCCCTGCCCCACCGGCTGCAACTCCGCACGCACGGCCAGATCGGCCAGCGGCACGCCGGGCGCGAAAGCCTGCGGATTCACGTGATCGAAGCTCAGCGTCGCGCGCTGCAACGGCACCGCGGCGAACGGCGCGGCCTCGAGCCGCGCGTGGCCGGTCAGCTTCATGCCGCTCGCATCGAGTTCGGCGACGAGCTGTTCGAGCGTGCCGCTCAGATGCCCGCCGACCTGCACCGCCTCGTCGCGAACCTTGCCCGAATAGCCGACCTCGCCGGTCAGCGGAAACGGCTGCACGCCGTCCAGTTTCGCCGACGCCGTCAGCGCGCCGAACGGCGTATCGAGCCGATCGACCGAGGCTTCGTGGTGGCGCCCATCGCTGCGCCCGCGAAACGCGAAGTGCGACAGTTCCGTCGTCGAGGTGCCCTGGTGCAGCAGCAAACGCTCGACCTGCACGTCGCGGATTTCGAGCTGCATCGGCAAGCGCAGGTCGCGCGGCAGCTTCATCGGCTCGCTACTGCTCGACGAGGACGCGCCAAGCCGCGTCTCGATCGTGCCGACGTGCAGATAGTCGATCGTGAAGCGCCACGGCGCGCGCGCCAGCGCCCAGCGGCCCGCGACACGGTCGATGCGGATGTCTGTGCCGCTGCCGTCGAGGCTGCGCCAGTGAACGTCGCGCAGTTGCACGCCGCTTGCGAGCGTACCGCCGTCGAGCGTGCCGCCGAGCTGGCCGCCCAACAGCCTGAGCGCCGCGTGCCATGCGTACGCGGTGCCGCGCTCGGTCGTGAGCGCGCCGTACAGCAGGCCGGCCGCGAGCGCGACGAGCAGCACCAGCACGGCCACCGTGCCCGCGACCGTTCTGAGCAGCAGCCGGCCCCAGCGCCGCTTCGGCTGCGGCGTTTCGGGCGGCTGCCCCGGCGGCTCTGCTGGCGGTGTGGCGCCGGGCGGCTGCGCGGGGGTCGGGTCGGTGACGTCCGTGGTCATGCGCGAATAGGTTGGCGGATACGGTGACAGATAAGGTGGCGGGTTTGCATCGGCGCGTCAGAAGGCAATGCCGAGCGTCAGGTAAGGCCGCACGCTCCTGTTGCGGATGCCGTACGCGAGATCGACGTTGACCGGACCGACCGGGCTGCGCCAGCGCGCGCCGACGCCGACGCCCGGATAGAAGACTTTTTCGCCCCAGGTGTCGGTGGCGGTGCCGATGTCGAAGAACGCGGCCGCGCCCCAGTCGTGCGAGAACCAGTGCTGATATTCGGCCGCGCCCGTCACGAGATATTTGGTCGGCAGGATCGAGCCGGCGACGTCGTTGCCGATGCTCTGGAAGCCGTAGCCGCGCACCGAGTTCGAGCCGCCCGCGCGGAACAGCAGCGACGCCGGAATGCCGCTCGAACTGCCGCTCGTAAACACACCGCCGAGTTCGGCGCGAATCAGTACGATGTCGTCGCGACCGATCGGCAGATACTGCTGGCCGCGCGCGTAGCCGCGAATGAAGGTCTGGTCGGCCAGCAGGCCCTTGACCGCGAAGCCCGCCTCGGCGTGGATCAGGTTGCCGCTGCGCGGAAACAGCGGGTCGTCGGTATTGCGCCGGGTCCACGACCACGCCGGCACGAGCGCGTGCGCGGTGGTCGGCGGCACCGCGTTCTGGTCGAGCCGGTCGTCGTAGAACAGCAGCGAGTAGCTGTAGTCGAGGAATTGCGAGGTGCGCGAGCGCTGCACGCCGCCGCGAATGCTGTAGATGCGCGTGTCGGAGACGTCGGTGGTCGTGTACGAGGCGAGCACGCTATTGGTCCACGCGCGCGGGCCCGGCGGCATCGACAGTTGAATCTGGCCGTACTGCTGGGTCTGGTCGGCGCGCCCCTCGACCGTGAACGGCCATGCCTTGCCGAACGTGTTCAGATAGGTGTAAGCGCCCTGCACGAGCGGGCCGTTGTCGGTCGAATAGCCGACGCCGCCGCGAAAGCTGTGATACGGAAACTCCGACACTTTCACGTGCACCGGCGTGTTGAGCGGCTTGGCCGGGTCGTTGTCGAGGTCGATCGCGACGCTCGCGAAGTACGGCGTGTTCTGCAACTGCCGCTGCAGTTCGGCGACGCTGCGCGTGTCGTAGACCTGGCCCGGCGAAATCGGATTGACGTTGTGGACGATGCGCTCGGGATAGCGCCGCGTGCCCTGCACGTCGATCGCGCCCATCGTGAAGGTCGGGCCGCTGTCGTAGATCACCGACAGCTTCGCCGTGTGCGTGCGCGGATCGACGAGCGCCTCGGAGTGGTAGATCTTCGCGGCGAGATAGCGGCGCGATTGCAGCTCGCGCAACGAGGCGTTCTTCGCGTCGTCCCAGTCGCTCTGCGAAAACGGCTGGCCTTCGTGCAGCGAGAACGCGAAGCGGGTGGCGTTTTCCTGCGATGTATCCTCGGTCACGACGGCGCCGCGAAACGACAGATCGACCGAGCTGACGAGGGTCTGCGGGCCCGCTTCGACCCGCACGGTGACGTGCCGCAGGTCGTCGACGGTACGTACGTCGGTGCTGACGACCGGCGAGAAATAGCCCTGGGTCGCGGCGAGATCGCGCACCTGCTGCGGCGTGGCGGTAATCAGAAACGAGAACTGGTCCTCGCTGATGTCGGGCCGCTTCGCGAAACGGGCGATGTCGAGGTGCTGTTCGAGCAGCCGGCGCAGCGCGCGCGGCTCGGCGACGACGTCGACCTTGTAGCTCGGCTTCGCGCGCGCCGCGTGGGCCTCGCCGGCCACGAGCGTCAGCAGGACGAGACTCAACGCGAGCCACGCGCGCAGCCAGCACCGCACGGGCAGCGAACGGTGCCACACGGCGTGCCGTTGCCGTTTTCGCCCGCGCCGCCCGCGCGGCTTGTCGATCGTACCTACCGCCAAACAGGACCTCCGGCCAGAATTGATCAATGCTTGCTCCCGGCGCGCCCGGGCCTGCTATTTGACCACATCGGCGCGGGGGGCGAGATCCCAAAAAGAGGGGGCGGCGTTTTTCGACCGCGCGCGGCGCATGCGGTAAAATTCCGCCACGATGGCGCCGCGTCGCCGGCAGTGCCGGACGCGCGCCCTTTCACCCACCACGGACGTCGAGCCATGTATCAATCGGACATCACCCAGTTCCTGAACCAGCTCAAACAGCAGAAACCCAATCTGGAAGCCGAGCAACGCAGCGGCCGCGCGCTGCTGTGGGACAAACAGCCGGTCGATCTCGACGAACGCGCCGAGCAGCAAGCCTCGCGCGTCGCCCAGACACCCTACCAGTACTACCAGAACTTCTGAGCGCCCCAGTCACGCCGACGATGAGTCACGCCGACGAGGCACACGGCCCGCTGCATGGGCCAGTCCATGGGCCGCTGCACGGCCCGCCGGCCGATGCCGCGCTCGCCGCTCCCGCCACCGATTCGACGCCCGACACGGTCGACGGCGTCGCGTTCGCGCGTCTGTACGGCGAGCCGCTGTTCAAGCTGCCGAACGATCTGTACATCCCGCCGGACGCGCTCGAAGTGTTCCTCGAGACCTTCGAGGGACCGCTGGATCTGTTGCTGTACCTGATCCGCAAGCAGAACTTCAACGTACTCGACATCCCGATGGCGGACGTCACCGGGCAATACCTCGGCTACGTCGAGCAGTTGCGCAAGACCAATCTCGAACTCGCGTCCGAGTATCTGCTGATGGCCGCGATGCTGATCGAGATCAAGTCGCGCATGCTGCTGCCGGTCAAGAAGGCCGACACCGGCGAGGAAGCCGAGGACCCGCGCGCCGAACTCGTGCGCCGGCTGCTCGAATACGAGCAGATGAAGCTCGCCGCGCAGCGCATCGACCAGTTGCCGCAACTCGGGCGCGACTTCCTGCGCGCCGAGGTCTATATCGAGCAGAGCATCACGCCGCGCTTCCCGGACGTGAGCAGCGACGATCTGCGCGCCGCGTGGGCCGACGTCATCAAGCGCGCGAAGCTCGTCCAGCATCACAAGATTTCGCGCGAAGAGCTGTCGGTGCGCGAACACATGAGCCTGATCCTGCGGCAGTTGCAGAACACGCGCTTCATCGAGTTCTCCGATCTGTTCGACACGAGCCGGGGCGTGCCGGTCGTGGTGGTGAACTTCATCGCCGTGCTCGAACTGTGCCGCGAATCGCTCGTCGAGATTACGCAGGCGGAACCGTTCGCGCCGATTTACGTGCGGCTGGCCTATCTGCCGGCCTGATTGAGTTGGCCTGATTGAGTTGGCCGATCGCGGCGGCCCGATCGGCGCTGCCGTTTTTCGGTGGGGCCGGCGCAACGGCGACTCCGGGCTCCCCCGGCCGCGCGACGGAACCGGCACCGCGCCGGGCCGCCGGCCAGCCCACGGGAAAACCGCTAGAACCCCGCCAACGCAAGGCCTGACGGGCTCCGCGGGCGAACCCGCCGCGCCCCGCGCCGGACACACGCCGCCATTCGGTGCGCCCGGCCCGCAAATCCACTACAATCCGCGCTCCGAACCCGTCATCGCCGGTAAGGCGGCGGCCTGCGCGATTCCCCGAGGTCTTGCGCCAACCGGAGCGCGCGCGGCGCGCGAACCCATTCCTGTCCGATCATGAAAGTCATCAGCTCGATCCATGAATTGCGCGACCAGTTGCGCGGCCAGAATCGCACGGCCTTTGTGCCGACCATGGGCAATCTGCACGAGGGCCATCTGTCGCTGATGCGCCTCGCGCGCCAGCACGGCGACCCGGTCGTGGCGAGCATCTTCGTCAACCGGCTGCAGTTCGGCCCGAACGAGGACTTCGACAAATATCCGCGCACGCTCGAAGCCGACATCGAGAAGCTGCAGAAGGAAGGCGTCTACGTGCTGTTCGCGCCGGCCGAAAAGGATCTGTATCCGGAGCCGCAGGAGTATCGCGTGCATCCGCCGCACGATCTCGGCGACATTCTCGAGGGCGAATTCCGCCCCGGCTTCTTCCACGGCGTATGCACGGTCGTGATGAAGCTGATGTCCTGCGTGCAGCCTCGCGTCGCGGTGTTCGGCAAGAAGGATTACCAGCAGTTGATGATCGTGCGCCAGATGTGCCACCAGTTCGCGCTGCCGACCGAAATCGTCGCCGCCGAAACCGTGCGCGACACCGACGGCCTCGCGCTGAGCTCGCGCAACCGCTATCTGTCGGACGCCGAGCGCGCCGAGGCGCCGGTGCTGGCCGCCGAGCTGAATCGCATCCGCGACTCGGTACTCGCGGGCGAGCGCGACTTCGCGAAGCTCGAACAGGCGGCGGCGGCAGCGCTCGCCGCGCGTGGCTGGAAGCCCGACTACATCGCGATCCGCAAGCGCTCGAACCTGATCGCGCCCGGCACGCAGGACGCCAACGCGCCGCTCGTCGTGCTGGCCGCCGCCAAACTCGGCGCGACCCGGCTCATCGACAACCTCGAAATCTGACGCCGCAAGCCGCCGGGCTGCTATCGAACCGGCTACTATCAAACGGGTTGCTACCGCACCGGGTTTCATCGAAACCACCCAGCAAAGTCACACAGGATTGGTCATGCAACGCAACATGCTGAAGTCGAAAATCCACCGCGCCGTGGTCACGCACTGCGAGTTGCACTACGAAGGCTCGTGCGCGATCGACGAAGACCTGCTCGAAGCGGCGAACATCGTCGAAAACGAACGCATCGACATCTGGAACATCAACAATGGCGAGCGTTTCTCGACCTACGCGATCAAGGGCGAGCGCGGCAGCGGCATGATTTCGCTGAACGGTTCGGCCGCGCGTCGAGCGCAGCTCGGAGATCTGGTCATCATCGCGGCGTTCGCGGTGGTCGACGAAGCCGAACTGAAAGCGGGCTGGAAGCCGGACCTCGTGTTCGTCGACGAAAACAACAAGATCAAGGGCAGCCGCGATCACGTGCCGACGCAGAACTGGACCTGAGCGCGGCCCGGCTTGCCGCCTGACCGACGGCGGGCAACCCCGCCCCGGTTCTCTGCTTCAGCCCTTTGCTTCAGTCC
>Ga0153988_1000174_pt1 | contig 15839 bp, 13 predicted proteins | sample TSNC072MetaG_FD_104742 | JGI IMG/M metagenome (GOLD analysis project Ga0153988, IMG submission 104742) | Attine ant fungus gardens microbial communities from North Carolina, USA - TSNC072 MetaG | ecosystem: Host-associated > Fungi > Mycelium > Unclassified | place: USA: North Carolina, Jones...
CCCCTATTGTAAAGCTCTCCTTTGCTATTTGAATATCTCCTCAGTGCCTACTTGTTTAGTGCACAACTGTGAAACATCTCGGAGTCTTGTTATCTCCATTTGCTGTCACTCTTGTCTCGAGATTAAATTCCCTTTGATCCCCATCAGTGCGCCACTTCTTTCTCCTTTACTTTTCTCAAGCTCCTCTCCTCTCCTTCCTGTACTTTTTCTCAGTGGGATGCACCGGCCTTCTCTCTTGCTGTACCTTTTGTGGCTTTGCCACACACGCCGTCTTCTCCTTCTTTATCCCTAAGGAGCACTCTCTACACTTGTGTCCCTTCTCTCTACACTTAAAACATTTCACCTCCCATTGCTCTCTTCTTGCCTCTTGCCTCCTCATTTCCACTCCACATTTCATCACCCTGCTTGCTAAAATTTCAAATTTATTTTGGGGAATCAGTTTCCCCTTTTCTCCTTTTCTCTTCCTGCAGTGTTGGGCTCAGTGTCTGAACCTACTATACTTCCAGCATTCTCTCTCTCGTTTTCCTTCTAACTTTGCTCTTAGTGAAGTGAGGGCATGCTTTTGTTTGAGCAAGCTGCTCATGAGGTTATGGTATTGTTGTTGAGACATCATGGTAATTGTCTCAGAGGTACGGATGTAATGTTGAGTCTTGCTATTTACTGTTACATCTACTAGGGCGCAAGATCTTCACCCAGCCAGGTGCCTACTTCTCTACTGACTACTGCCCTAATACTAGGGTTACACTATCACCTCAACAAGGAGGATCTCTAATCTAGACAGCTCTTTTAAGAGATAACTGTCACTCCTCTGCGTGTACCAGTCACAATGGACTATAGCACAAGGTTTATACAATAAAAGCATAATTAACAGGTTCAATTAGTAGGTCAGGACTCAGCTATACACCTGAACTTGGTGTACAATTTCCTCCCTCAGTCCCTAACTGACTGAGAAGTTCCCTTAAGCCAAGGGCCCAGCTATATATGGAGGTAGCTAACGATCACGATGATTGTCAGCTGAGGGTTGATAGGGTGATCGACAAGATTTGCGGGTAGGGTTCGAGGTGAACTAAGCCCTAGGGTGTAGTTATTGAGTTCTTCTGTCAGCTACTGACTTAAGATCTTAATCCTGGGTTAGGATCAAGAGAGCTCTTCAGGGTTAAAAGAAAACTCGATGGAGTTCTCGCTTTATTCTGTTACACTACTTATACATTCTTGCATTATTTGTCTCTATTTATTCTACAAGTCCTATCAATCCAGAGTTCGATTCCAGTCCATGTCATATTTCTTAGTTATGGTCGAGGTGACTTATGACATTGAAGCCTATATTTTATTATTGTAGTGGGATGAGTAAGTGACCTATTAGAACATGAAGTCTCAGTCTGTAGTGTGCAGAACTAATTCATTGATGTACCTATTAGAACATGAAGTCTAACTACATTAGCATGATATATGAAACAGTCTAATAAAAGTCTTTACCTCAGTCTGTAGTGTGCAGAACTGAGGTGTAAGAGAAAACTGTGCTGGCAGACATACTTGCTTACTAATCAATCAGAAGATAATGATGAGAGAAAAAAGAGACAAAATAATAGTCCACAGAGGACATATTCAACATCTCTCCTCATCAAAGATCTCTCATGCATGTACTCCAATCATTTCTTAAAAATATGAAAACTTCTCAGCACCAAGCAGCTTCGTCATTATGTCTGCAATCTGTTCTTGCATAGCCATATGTTGACTCGAGATTGTTCCTTGATCCTCTTGATCATAGACATGTCTGAATTTAATATCAATGTATTTTGTGCGATCGTTGATTTGTTCAGACTTGATGAGATCCAAGGTACCTTGATTGTCAATAAGAAGTAAAGTAGGACTTGTCAATGTCATATCAAGTGAGCTAAATAAAGATTGATGCCAAAGAATCTCCTTGACAGCTGTCGACATGGCAATGAATTCTGCCTCAATGGTTGACAGTAACACTAATGTCTGCTTCTTAGAACCCTATGAAATTGTCCCTCTATCCAATAATACTGCAAAACCCAAAATTGACTTTATGTTCATGTGGTCTCCTCCCCAATCTGAATCAACATAAACTATTGGTGAAGTGTTATTTGAGTTGTTGACCTAGAACTCAAGTCTATAGTGACTTGTTCCATAGAGATACTAGAAAACGTGTTTGACAGCTTGCATGTAAGTTCTTCCAGGACAAGCAACATGATGTGAGAGTACCCCAACTGAATATGCTATGTCAGGACATGTGCATATTATCAGATACATCAGAGATCCAATGCATCTCTGATATTCCGTGATATCGATCTCAGCTTCTATCAACGTTGGAAGTTATAAGTTGGCTACCATTGGAGTCTTTGCCAGTTTGCAGTCTGCTATGCCATGCTGCTCCAGTATGGTCTCGATGTACTGTTCCTGAGAAATTGTAAGTTTTCTCATTCTGTCATCTATATTTGTCCTCTCAATTTTCATATGCAATATCCACTTTGCTTCTCCCAGATCTTTTATCTCAAAGTGCCTCTTGAGGTTTTCCTTGACAGTTCTGATGTGACTGATGTTGGACAAAAATAGAAGGAAGTCGTCAACATAAATGGCAATCACAAAGAGCTTTCTATCAATGATCTTTGTAAAGACTCCATGGTCGGTATCACTCCTCTTGAAGCCTAGCTCCTCTAGCTATCCCTTTAACTTTAGGTACCATTCTCTAGATTCTTGCTTCAAACCATAGAGCACCTTGTGTAGTAACCACACTTGTCCTTTCTTTGTCTCAACTCCTGGTAGTATTCTCATGAAAATCTCATTCTCAAGGTCTCCATTTAGGAAAGCCGATTTGATATCCATCTGATGAATGTGCCAATAATAACAATTTGCCAATGCAAGAAGTGTTCAAAGTGTCTGGTGACATGTGACTAGTGCAAAAGTCTCATCAAAGTCAATCCCAGGGATCTGCAAGAATCCTTGGGCAATAAGCTATACCTTGTGGTGTTCTACCTGCCCGTCCTCATCAAGTTTAGTCTTCAAGACCTACTTGCACCCTATCACTTTGTGTCCTATAGGTTTTAGAACTATGCTGAACAACTCTTGTTTGACAAATACCTCTAATTCCTCTGCATATGCTTTTTTTCAATAAACTGCATTATTTCTTGACATAGCTTCTTCATAGATGATTGGGTCCTTTATTACAAATGCTGTATTTTGTGGTTCCTCTGACTCTCCAGGCACTTTCCATCTTGAATAGGATGTTACAGAGTACTGGAGATCGTCATCTTGAGTTAGAGTATGTTTTACTCTTGTTGATTGATGAAGTTGAATAGGTGTGTCCTCCACAGTTGTTTCTGTGATGCTACCCTTTCCAACATTGTTATTCTCAGCAACTAAGTTCTCAACCTCGCTGTTCCTTCCCTCTACATCCATGGGAAACCCATCAGACTTAGGCATTTCTTCATCAATTTGAATTGTCATGCACTTAGAGGTCTCTAAAGTTTTGACAAACATCACATCATGAGAAATATATACCCTCAGTGAATTTTGACTATTGTTGACCATGTATCCCTTTCTATTTTGAGGTAAGCCAATAAAACAACCCTCTACCGTCTTGGCATCTAACTTCCCTCATTTGGCATCAGGTACATGAACATATGCTCAGTATCCAAAAATTCAAAGATGTTTTACTAATGGTTTCTTGAGATGGAAAGCTTTGTTTCGTTCTCAGATAGTGCTCACGTAGGTAGTCTGTTCATAATTTCTTGAGTATATTATACTACAAATGGCCACAAATTCCTGGGTAAATCTGATTCATGCATCATAGTTCTCATCATTTTCAAGATGGTCCTATTAAGGTGCTCTGCTACCCTGTTCTCCTGTGGGATACTTGCATTCATCACCTTGTTGTATATCCCTCTGGATCTCAACCATTCTTGAAATTTTGTACCTATGTATTTGCCACCTCCATTAGTTCTCAGAAGATTAGCCTTTTCCCCTGTTTCTATTTCAAAGTATATGATCCATTCCTTCAGAACTTTAGAAGCCTCATCTTTACTTCTGATGGGTTTTACCCTAATATAATGTGAGAAACTGTCAACAAACGTTATGAAATATTGACTTCAGGAATAGCCTTCAATGTCAAAAGGTCCATAGACATCGGAATAGATCCTATATAATCTTCTAGGATTTTCCACATCAGATTTCTTAGGAATCATGTTCTGTGTTGTCTTTCCTTTTATGCATGCTATGCATTCACCATCTGTATGATTTATGCCATCATCTATAAGTTTCATTCCTATCACTATTGATGATTCAAGGAGCTTCTTGACAGAATGCGTCATTGTATGTCCAAGTCATTTGTGTCATATACTGAGTAACGCCTTTATAACATATGTAACATGAGGATTGAACACAACAAAATTGCCATCTAAGACCCACATTCCTTTCCTATTTTTGGCTCTTCCAATAATTGATTCAGCTTTTAAGATCTCGCATATGTTTGTCCCAAAGTTGACAGTGTATCTCTTTTAGACTATGTAAGTGACTAACAGCAGATTGTTTGTTCCCATATCTAGGACATAGTATATATCCTAGATTTCAAACAATCTTGATGTTCTATCAACTGTCATTGAGATCCTGACCAATCCTGATCTGACTGCCTTGATGATGCTGTCATTGCCTAAACCAATTGAAATGGGTGTTCTGAATAGGAAATAGTTGATGAACCATTCCTTCCTAAATGTCATTGGTGATGTTGCTCCTGAGTCAATGATCCATCTACTTGCTAGATCTAAGGTTGCCTCCCATACCATAAAAAGATAAATGATGCTTTCTTCAGTGGTTGCAATAACCTTTGTAGTCTGGGCTTTTGATCCTTCCACTCTCTTGTTCTCAGAAACTGTCCCAGCTGCCTGATTGGCCCTTAACTTCCTACACTCTAATTTGACATGTCCCTTCTTTTTATAGTAGTGACACTTCATGTTCTTCTTCTTCATATCACTATCAGTAGAAGGACCCTGAGAAGGCTTCTTTTCCTTGCCATCTCCTATCAATGTGACATGTGAAGCATTGTCATAAGAATTTTCTTCCATCAAGATCTGTTTTGTTACAAACTCCGTCATTAGCTTGCTCTTCTTCTTTATGTATAGATGTTGTCAAAGTGAGACATATGAATCTGGCAGCGACACGATCATTACTACTACAATGAGGGAGTCCTTTAGATCATGTCCAAGAACCTTGAGTCTATGAACCTTTTAACGCATTTGACTAAGCTGATTTTCCATTGGAACAGTATCAAGGAAGGTACACCTAAAGATGTCTCCAAGTAATTGAACCATCATATATTGTTCCTTTCCTTCATAGCACTCTTCCAAGTAATTCTATACCTCTAATGCCAAAGTGTATAGAATAACAGTACTGAGCAGTTCCTGTGACAAGTTCATAGTAATTTCTGCTTTCACCTGATAATTGCATGCCTGCCATTTTTCATAAGCAGCAGTGGTGGCAGGTTGGTCCTTTGGATCAAGGGCTGTTTGTGGTAGACATTGTTTAGTTCCTTTAGCAATTCCAGTTAGACCCCTTAGATACAGAACAGTTGAGACTTTGTACTTCCAATCATAGTAGTTTGATCCCGTGTTGTCCAAATGAGGGATGTCATACACGCGGTCTAGTTTTGAGCTCATCTCAGTCTGATATAAGGTTTAAAATAACTTGAGTTCTTGTGCTTCTTTTCTGTTAATAGTTTAGGCAATGGGGTCCATCTAGTATGTATATTGCATTGTATGTGGGAATGATGGTGCTGACACATAGTTCAACTTTTCACACACACTCTCTTTTCACTCAAAAATTCAGAAGAAATTCAAATAAATTAGGATAAATTGGAATAAATTGGAACAGGCAGTAAGCAAAGCAAGCTGACTGTGGCCTCACTGTTGTAAGTCAGGTCGCTCTGCTCCCTTCCTACAACAGTATAAACTATCAGTATAGGAAGGGAGCAGAGCAACCTGACATACAATATTGTTCACTATGTCACAGACCATTGTTGGAAGAGAGCAAAGCGATCTGATAGACAACACTACTTATTGTCACACAGACTATTGTAGGAAGGGAGCATAGTGAACTGACTTCAGCACAAACTTAATAACACAGAATTAGTAGAGGGTTCTAGATGGGCCAGTGGCCCAGATGAAAACCTTGTAACCTATTATTGCAGTGGGATGAGTAAGCAACCTATTAGAACATGAAGTCTCAGTCTGTAGTGTGCAGAACTAAGGTGTAAGAGAAAACTGTGCTGGCAGATATACTTGCTTACTAATCAATTAGAAGATCATGATGAGAGAAAAAAGAGACAAAATAATAGTCCACAGAGGACATATTCAACATATCTAACACTTGATATCTTTACACTCTGAAGAATCTGGTTAAGGTTTTCAGTAAAGTTATATTAGAGAGGATAGATATCAATGAGACTTTGAGTAGCACTCTTGAGGTTGTCCAAAGACAGTAAAAGTACCAGTCTTCCTAGTGTAAGATTACAGGGGAAATACACAAAAAGAGAGAACTTGCTATTCTTTTTTCTTTTTGGTTTGTATTTATTCTAACTAGGTATAAAACAGTTGTTACAATGCAGTAACACTACTTGTAACTTTAAGTGACTAGTTAAGTGATAGATCAGTGACAAAGGTGACAAGGTGAGTCAGAGTCTGATAATGGGTTAGTTTGATATTGTTTTATTTTGTTTAGTCCAAAGATAGAGAAGGAAGATAGTCCAAGATTTCTCCAAAGAGTTATTACTACATTGTAATGTCTTCATTCAACAACACCAACATTTCATTGACTAACTACTTGTTATCAGACCATGGCTGATAATAGTGATAGTCCTACTCAATATTCATAACAAGGGTACCAAAACACAAGAAAACTAGAAACAGAGTTTTGTCTCTAGAGAACAGCTAGAAAATATCTGGTGTAGCTGATGTCTTGAAGTGTGGAGGTAGAGAGAAAGCTCAGCAAAAGAAAGAGGAGCAGTTAGGGTAAAATATACATGATGTGAACAAAAGGACACAGTAATAGGAGTGTTAGAAAAAGACAGAGAATCCTATGCCTAGAATACAGAACTAGGAAGAAGCAGCCATGATAGGATTAGAGATTGGCAGCATAGCCTATAGAGGCAAAAGTACAGCAAAGTGGTGCATGGACAGAAGCTCTGAAAGGTGTAGCTAGAGAAGAGGATAAACAAAGAGAAGTAAGGAGAATGTTCAAAATGCTGAGAGAGATATGGCTAAACATTAGAGTAGAGAAAGTAGATACCCATGAAAAGGTCATAGTAAAAGCACTCTTGGACAGTAGCATAATAGGGATGTTTATAGACAGGAAGATAGTAGCTAGACATGGGTTCAAGCTACAGAAGTTAAATAGACCAATAGAAATGTAAAATGTGAATGGGACAAATAACAGTGTAGGATTAATTACACATGAGGTGAAAGTAAAAGTGTATTATAAAAATCATGTAAAAAGAATAAGAATAGATATGTGTGACTTGGGGAAGACAGATGTAATATTGGGAATGCTATGGTTGTAGGCACACAATCCAGAGATCAATTGGGAAACAGAAGAAGTTAAAATGATGAGATGCCCACCACTATGTTAGAGAAAAATAGAGAAAAGAGAGAATAGAAAAGCAAAGAAAGGGAAAAGAGTAGTGATACTAGAAAAAGAGAAAATTGTTAGATGGGCAATAGACAATAAGGAAGACAAGGGAAGAGAAGTAAAAGTAAAAGTAGACCATAGGAAAATCAAAGAAATAATCCCCAAAAAATTCCTAAAGTTAAGGAAAGTGTTTGGAAAGGTGAAGTTAGAGAGAATACTAATAGAGACATTCAAACCATAAAAAGGAAAATTTTATTCTCTATTCAAAAATAAAAGAGAAGAAGTTCAGAACTTTGTGAATGATCAATTAAGAAAGGGATACATCAGACCATCAAAATTCCCTTAGACATCACTAGTGTTCTTTGTAAGCAAGAAGGATGGGAGCAAGAGAATAGTAATGGAAGTCTAAGTGATCAGACTATGAAAAACAACTACCTACTTCTGTTATAGATATGGGATGGGATTATCAATATTATCAATCACAGAGTGACAACAAATGGTTACTCCAAGAATTGATGAACAATGATATCTTAATGAAAGAAGGAGAGGATGATGATGAAAGCTATTTATAGCTTTTGTACAAATGAGACTTTCAGATTGGACAAGGATAAAGACATTAGACTCTTAGACAATTCTTGGATAATTCTTGGATAGAGATCTAGACATTAATAGGACAAGAACTAAAAGGAAAATCATTGGACCTATCTATTTAGAGTACTGACTCAACTTGTCACCTCTAGATATACTAGTAGTAATAGTAGTCATATTCCTAAATAGTATAAATGCAGTCCAGAAAGGATGAGAATGGCAAGTTTTCTCTTTCTATGGTTCTTGTGTAAAACTTCTCTTACTCTTGCAATCCTATACTCACTTCAGTCCTTGGACTATAGTATAGAGTGTGACTAGAAGTCTTGCTACTCTCACTTGTGATACAACTTCACTGAAAACCTTAACTGGATCCTCAATAGAGGAATGTGAAGATATCAAGTGTTAATATAAGCTTCAGGTTGAAACACATATTCAATGTCACAAACTTCATTTGGCTATATCTCCATCAATTCTTCAATGATTCTCATGGTCTTAATAACTACAGAAAGCCCTTAAAAAGACCTTTTAATTGATACCAGTCACATCTTGAGGCAATCAGTATTGGCCAAGATATTAAGCAGATCAACAGGTAACTACCATGTTACCATTTATTAAATTGCTAATATCTCAAAAACAGCCACAATTGATGATTTGGTTCTAGGCTCAATAGAAGCCCTCTTTATAATGCTCAGAATGATTCTAAAAAAACCCAGAGGCAATTAATATTAGTGGAGATATGAAGTCCTCAATGTTTGTATATAGATATTAATTAATTACCCATAGATAGTCATCTGCCTTTAATTAGAACAAAGGACAGCCTCCATATGGTTAATTTATTGCTATTTTGAGTACAAAGGCACTACCATATGTAGAACAATAGGTAGTAGCATGTGATAGCCTGTTCTAGTACACAGACTATCACTTTTCTGTATATAAGGACTTCCTGTCTAAGGATTAGACCTCAGACTTAACAACTTCTTTTGTCACTGTCTAACTTTGCTTATAAAGCACTTTTGAATACCAAATCCTCAATTACAAATCAAGTAAGTGACCATTTGTGGTATTCAACTTTGAGGTTTAGAATCTTAACAACTTCTGCTAATAATGGATTTAATCAACAATATAGGCAGTAAGAAAGTATTCACAAAAATGGACTTACAGTGGGGGTTCAATAATATGAGGATAAAGGAAGGGGATGAGTGGAAGGGAGTATTTACAACACATATGGGGTCCTTTGAACCAAATCTTGAGAGACTTAATTAATGAAGGGAAAGTTGCTACATTTGTAGATGATATATTGGTAGGAACAGAGACTGAGAAGAGACATAATAAAATCATGAAGGAAATACCAAGGAGGTTAGAAGAGAACAACTTGTATGTTAAGCTAGAAAAATATATGTGGAAAGTGAGAAAGATTGAATTCCTAGGGATTGTCATAGGACCTAATGGAATAGAAATGAAAAAAGAGAAAGTGAATGAAGTACTCAGTTGGCCAGAGCCAAAGAATATGAAAGGCATTAGGAAGTTTTTGGGTCTCACCAATTATTATAGAAGGTTCATTAAAGACTTTGCTTGAATAGCTAGGCTTATGAATGTGCTAACAAGAAAAGATGTGAAGTGGCAGTAGGGGAAGGAATAACAAAGAGCATTTGATAAGCTCAAACAGATTTTTATAACAAAACCAGTGTTAGCAGCCTCTGATTTAGACAAAGAATTTAGAATAGACACAAATATCTCAAACTATGCAACTAGAGAAGTACTATCAATAAAGTGCTCCGATGAGCTGTAGAGATCTGTAGTCTTTATTTTGAAGTTGTTAAGTGATACAGAACAAAATTATGAAATATATAACAAAGAGATGTTAGCTATAGTTAGGTGCTTGGAGACATGTTATAACTTGGCAAAACAACTAAGTCATTATTTAATATTTTTTTTCTTTTTCTTTTCTTTTCTTTTAGATTACTAAGGTGGAGCATGGGAAGTATCATGTGACAGTCACAGAGTCACAAAGGTAACAGCAGTCACAGAAATGGTCACAAGTCACAGTCATAACATATGGCAAAGAAGTCAGTTGACAAGTAGCATAGAGACTATGGGAGTCAAAGAGCATAGCCACATAGTAATTGTATATATAGTGTAGAAAATCTAACAGGAACTCTATTGAGTTCTCTTTGTCAAATGTTGATAAAGAGCAGTTGGCTTTATTCCAGCTCAGAAGTTGGCTTACTAACAAGATATAGAGGCATTTCCTAAAAGGAACAACAACAAAATTCTAGATCTAGATGTAGTAACTTAGCCTGAGACAACTTAATTACCCTCTAAGTGTAGCAACTTAGCCTAAGACAATTTATCATCTTCCAAGTCTGAGTTGACAAGGAGAACTCAATAGAGTTCCCATTGGATTCTGTATACTACTTATACAACTACTTTTTCATACTCATTATATGACCCATTATGTGATATGACCCTGTAATATCTTAATGTGTGACTGTGATGTATGACATTTGTTATGTGACACTTTTCTATACTTCTTCCTTGTGTAGTAAGTCCAAAAGAAAAATAAAATATAAATAATGACTTAGCTCTTTTGCCAAGTTATGATACTGAATAGATCATAAAAACCTCAAATACTTCATGAAGGCACAAAAATTCAACAGGAAACAAGCTAGATGGGCCTTATACCTATCTAGATTCAATTTTATGCTGAAATATATTCTAGGGAATAGAATGGGAAAAGCAGATAGTCTAAGTAGGAGATTAGACTAGGAAATAGGAGTGGAGAGAGATAATGAGAATGAGACATTGGTAAAGCCAAAATAGCTAGAAATCAGGAAGACAGAGAAAGTAGAAATTATAATAGAAGGAGTGGATTTATTCAAAAAAGTAAAATGGTCAAAAGTAAGAGACAATAAAGTAGTAAAGGCAGTTGAAGAAATGAAACAAGCAGGGGTAAAAATGTTGAGAGACAAAGAGTGGAGAGAAGTAGATGGCATTATGTATAAGAAGAAAAAAGTCTATGTACCTAAAGACAACAAACTAAGAGCAGAAATTATTAGGTTACATCATGATATGCTAGTAGAAGGACATGGGGACAATGGAAAATAATGGAGTTGGTCACTCAAAACTTTTGGTGGCCAGGAGTTACTAAGGAGGTGAAGCAATATATAGAGGGATATGATGCATGTTAGTAGAATAAAACTACACAGAACAACCAGCTGGAAAATTAATGCCAAATTCAATTTTGGAGAAACCTTGGACATATATTTCAGTGGATTTCATTACTAAATTGCCACTAGCATAGGGATACAACTCTATTTTGGTAGTAGATAGATTGACAAAGATGATATACTTTATTCCTACCACAGAAAAGACATTAGCAAAAGGATTAGCTGGGCTATTCAGAGACAATATATAGAAGTTACATGGGTTACCTATTATGAACATAGGATGGGACTATCAATATTACCACCCATAGAGTGACAATACGTGACTACTTCAAGAATTGATGGACAATTCTTGGATAATTCTCAGACAGTGATCTAAATACAAAGGACTAAAAGGAGAATCATTGGACTCACTTATTTAGAGACATTGACTCAAGTTGTCACAACTCTAAATATAGTCCAGAAAGACCAAAAATGGCAAGTTCTCTCTTTTTGTGGTTCTTGTGTAAATCTCTTACTCTTGCAACCCCATACTCTCTTCAGTCTTTGGACTATAGTACAGAGTGTAACTAAAACTCTTAATACTCTCACTTGCAATATAACTTCACTAAAAACCTTAACTGGATCCTCAATAGAGGAGTGTGAAGTTATCAAGTATTGACATAAGCTTCAAGTAGAAACACATATTCTACCTTGAGGTTTAGAGTCTTAACATTACCTGAGAGTATTATTTCAAATAGGGAACCCCAGTTTGTAGCAGGAATAATATAGGAGTTGAACAGGATGTTGGGAATCAAAAGTAAATTATTAACAGTATTCTACCCTCAAACAGATGGACAAACAGAAAGGGTCAACCAGGAACTAGAGCAGTACTTAAGGATATTTATTGACCATAGGCAAGAGCAGTGGCCAGACTAGTTAGGAATAGTAGAGTTTGCCTATAACAATAAAGTACACTCAAGTACCAAAACATTGTCTTTCAAGGCAAATTACAGACAAGATTCTAGGATAGGATTTAAAAAAAGAGAAAGGGGAAATATAAAAGAGTAGAGAAATTTGTGACAAAAATAAGAGGCCAAAGTAGTACTAGGAAAAGCACAGAAAGAAATAAAGAAGTATGTAGATAGAAAAAGAGCAAAAGTCAATGAATATAAAGTAGGAGACTTAGTAATGATGAGCACTAAGGATCTAAAATATCAGATGATTGGGAGGTGAATAGAAAAATTGACAAAGAGGTTCATAGGCTCTTATAGGATTAAGAAAATTGTATTGTCAAATGCAATAGAATTGGAGCTACCTGGTATAGTAAAAATACACCAGTAGTTAATGTTAGTAGAATATAGAAATATGTAGGGCAAGTAGAAGGGCAAAGGAAAGAGCAACTAGCTCCAGTTGTAATAGAAGAAGAAGAGGAGTGAGAGGTTAAAAGAATCTTGAACAAGTTGTAGCAACTTAGCCTGGATGACTTAATCACCCTCTAAGTCTGAGTTGATAAGGAAAACTTGATGGAGTTCCCATTAGATTTTGTATACTACTTATACAACTACTATATGGTCTGTGCACTACTTCCTCATACTCATCATGTGACTTTCCTATACTTCTTCATAAGTCCAAAAGAAAAAGAAAAGAAAAGAAATATAAATAATGACTTAGCTGTTTTGCCAAGTTATAACACAAGTGGCAAATAAAGGAGAAGGACAAATACTTCATAAGATGGAAAAAATTCACAGCAGAATCAGATACTTGGGAGAGAAAAGAGAACTTGAAAAATGCAAAGGAGGTAGTTGAAAAATTTGAAAAGGAATATTTATGGGATATAGAGGACATTAGAAGACAGGAATGAGAAGAAGAAATATTTAAGAGAGGAGAATTGCCAGAAAGATTTATAGCAAAGAAACTATTTAGGTGGTTGGATAAGTGGTACAACAAAAAATATTAAGGAAGATTGGAATCAAATTGGAGACAATGGAAAGATAAACAAGTAAGAGGAAGACAAACATTGAAGACAATCAAGAAAGAAGAAGTTAAGAAAAAAGGATTGAAAATCAGAGAGTGAACAGAAGAATATAAAGATGGGCAACATGGTTGACCTATACTACAAGTTGTAAAAAAAAGTCCTTGGGATGAGGAAACTTAAGAGGGAGATGGTATTATGACTTGGTAAAATAGCTAAATCATTATTTATATTTCTTTTCTTTTCTTTTTGGACTTACTACACAAGGAAGAAGTTGTGTGGGAAAGTGTCACATGACAAATGCCATATGCCACATCACATTATGGGTCACATGATGAGTGTGGGAAAATAGTGCACAGACCATGTAGTAGTTGTATAAGTAGTGTATAGGAGATAGATGAGAACTTTATCAAACTCTCCTTATCAACTTGAATAAGAAGTAGGGTTAAGTGTTCACTGCTAAGTCTTACATTTTGAATATGAGGAAAGCTATATTTATAACATAACTATTAGTTATCATAGAGTTAACCATGGATGGAATGCAGTTGCTCTCCATATTCTATATTTGGAAGTTTCTTGTGGTATGGTTACATTCCAGATCATGCCATCTACTATTCATCTATGAAAGTGAATGAGATTAGAGGAGCCTATGTATTCTATTCAATTCAACACCTTCTAAGCATGTTTATGGATAATAATTGGTACCCAAAAAGATAAGGGCCTAGTATTTCTCTCAGATCACAACATCTATAAAAGTCTGGGACATCTTGAAATTTGAGATATCTTGGCATGGAGCAGTCTGTGATCTCAGATTTTCTCAGACTATTTAGGGGAAGTCACCCAATGCTCGAGGATCTAGCCCTACTTCTATCAAATTAAGTTTTATTGCAGACAGTGATTGACAGAAGCTGTCAGACAAAAGTCTAGATACAATAAGCTATCTTTATATCAAATAAGAAAAAATTGAAATATACTTTAGTTTCTGTAAACACTAAACTGAAGTTTCCAAGTTCTACTATGTGGTACAACTATGTGCTTACTAAGTGTGGATTAGATAATCAATGAAAAATGAGAACATGAGAGCTTGGAGATGCATAAAGGAAAATGAAACTGCTTCATTTTACAACAATAAGGATTTGACATTGCTCAAAGTATCATTTACCGGGTAATTAGTGTTTTCCACATGATCACAATTTGATAAGTTTATTTGATTCAATATCATAGTTGCCACATGGTAGTGATGCCAAGTCACCTGTCAAGTCAACATATAGATATAGTCGCATCCTTTGATGCCATATGATTGCTGGTGGCATCACCATTAACTGTGATGCGTGACATATCCAGACGATTTGGTATCCAACAACTTGAGTGTCCGCCTCGTCAGGGTCATCGACTCACTGATGTAGTGTATAGATGCCAGGGGTCTCATGTGTTCAAAGTACTGTATCTGAAAAATTTAGAGTCGTCTGCCATCTTCCTCAGGGCCCGCATTCTTCAACGAAAACCACGAGCCAGATGCGTAACGGATGCCATTTCTGAGTATTACATACATGAAGAGCACCATAGCAGACAGACGCAGACGTTTCTTGGCCTACAAATGTCGTGTTTTCAGAGTTTTGTCTCAGCATGTCGCGTGCGCGTGACCGTATGTCACGACTGTCGAAATATCCAAAAAAACCTATCGAAAGTCATCCGATCGGAAAGGAAAGGAGGAAGACCTGTGTGTAATATTTCTCCAAGAAGAATAAGGAGTTAACGTTATGAGTAAATGACTGCCCGTATGTAGTCCACATGGTCGTGATCAAATTCGATTAGATTGGTGTGTAACGCGATTAAGAGCCGAACCGCAATGGATAAAATGGAACTGAAATGTGTTCTAACCATATCCATTCCCAACTCATGGCATCTACTCCTACACCGCTACCGGCCAACGCGTCATTAACGTAAGCTTTGTTGACAACCTACAAGTGAATTGCTGAAGCGACATATCATCAAGCACAGGACCCGTGGTGGGTTTAGTATAAGTCGATTCTATGTGTTCCCATGACCATGCGGATTTTTAGATCATCGGTATTGTCCTCAACTGGTTTTTCTATGGCATCCTGGTAATGCAATATTGTACGCCTTATCTTGCATCGACATCGTACCATCCATTACCTCACTGTTTCTAAAGTCATTTACCTCAATACTGCGAAGAATGAACGGAAGTGGCTTCAAGTAGTGGGTGCGTGTAGCAATTTGACGACCGGCATTCTCCCTACTCAAAACTATCCACAGTGCATTTTCTGTTCGTACTTGACACCATTCAAAGTGTTATAGTGTTCGATGATGCTTTCTATTGGTTTGTCCACCACTTCAACGACTTCAGCTCGTTTGGTCATTTCAACCTTTCACTCATCGACGGCCCATTCCTTGACTCTATCATCATGTTCACCGTGCAAATTGTATATTGTTGGAGAATATGGAGACTTGGGAATTGGAGGGTCATACCAGCA
>Ga0153988_1000175_pt1 | contig 15804 bp, 11 predicted proteins | sample TSNC072MetaG_FD_104742 | JGI IMG/M metagenome (GOLD analysis project Ga0153988, IMG submission 104742) | Attine ant fungus gardens microbial communities from North Carolina, USA - TSNC072 MetaG | ecosystem: Host-associated > Fungi > Mycelium > Unclassified | place: USA: North Carolina, Jones...
GCCATCACGCGCGACATGAAACCGGCGTCAAGCGCAGCCCGCACCGGGGCCGTCAGCGGCGTGGTCGCGAGGAACGTCGCCTCGGTACGGGCCGCGAGCACCGCGCCGAGCACGCCGACCGACATGACGATCGCCGTGAAGCGCGTCGTCGTGCTAATGCCCGACGCCATGCCGGTCCGCTCCGGCGGCACGCACGCCATGATCGCCTTCTGCGTGTCGCCGTTCAGCACGCCCGCGCCGAGCCCCGTCACGATCATCCCGCACGCGACCCACGCGTAGCGCTCGCCGCCGGCCGCGAGCGCGGTCAGCAGATTGCCGAGCGCGATCAGCAGCAGGCCCACGCTCAGCAGGGTCATTTGCGGAACGCGTCGGCCGACGCGTGCGCCGAGGTACGGCCCGACCACCATCGCAAGCGCGAACGGCAACATGCCGACACCGGCTGCAACCGCCGAGAGACCGAACGCGTTTTGCAGATACAGCGGCAGGAACGTCATCATCACCTGCGCGCAGGCGGCGTAGCCGAACATCGCGAGCACCGCCGCGACGAAGCGCGGTTGCCGGAACAAGGCGAGATCGACCATCGCGTGAACGCGGACGCGCTGCAATTGCACGAACGCGCCGCCGAGCAGCACGCACGCCGCGAGCCGCGCACCGGTGGCCCAGCTCGCGAGGCCACCCGACGGCACTTCGATCAGCGCCCAGATGCCGGCTGCGAGCGCGAGACCGAACAGCAGGCTGCCGGCCGCATCGAGCGAACCCGGCGACGGATTGCGCGACTCGCGCAGCTCGCGCGCCGCGCACCAGCCGAGCACGGCGCACACCGGCAGATTGAGCAGAAAGATCCAGCGCCAGCCGAGCCACTGCGTGATCACGCCGCCGATCAGCGGCGCGACCGTCGTCGCGACGCCCATGCAGGTGCCCCACACGGCCCACGCGCGTAGGCGGGCAGCGGCGTCGTGGAAGGTGTTGGCGATCACCGCGAGCGCCGCGGTCAGCAGCATCGCGGCGCCCACGCCCTTGAGCGCGCGCGCGAGGTTCAGCGCCAGCGCCGAGGGCGCGAGGCCGCAGCCGAGCGAGGCCAGCAGGAACACCGCGAGACCGATCAGCAGCATGCGCTTGCGGCCGACGCGATCGGCAAGCGCGCCCGCCGGCAGCAGACACGATGCGAACGCGACCATGTACGCGCTGACGACCCATTCGACGTCGGCGAAACTCGCGTGGAACGAGCGGGCGATCGACGGCAGCGAGACGGCGACGACATTGGTGTCGAGCACGATCAACGCGCAGGTGGCCGAGGCGATGGCGAGCACGAAGCCGGGACGGGCTGGGGGTTCCTGCGCGGGCGATGCGCGACGGCCGGAGATCGGTGACATACAGGCGGATTGGGGACGGATTAAGGACGAATTAAAGGCAGATCAGGAGCGGATCAGCTTCAACAGTGCGCCGATCTGCTTCGAGCAGCCGCGCCGCGCTTCCTCTTCGACTTCGCGATAGAGCCGGATGATGGTTTCGCCGACCGGCGTCAGCGTGCAGCCCCCGCCGCTTTGCCCGCCCTGCTCCGAATGCGTGGCCGGCGACTTCAGCGAGCGGTTCAGTTCGTCGATCAGCAGCCACGCGCGCCGGTACGACATGTCGAGACTGCGTGCCGCCGCCGAGATCGAGCCATATTCGCGCACCGCTTCGAGCAGATCGACCTTGCCCGGTCCGAGCGCGACCGACTCGCCATGACGGATCCGCATCCTGAAGCGCACTTCGGGACGCGCCTTCGCGGATTTCGTCGCCGGAGCGGATTGGGGTTTCGCGGGTTTCGCGGATTTCGCGATCTTTGCGGTGTCGGCCATGCGCGCAAGCATACACGAAGCGCCTCGCGCCGCCACCAGCCCGCGGGCCTCGACGGCGTGTCAAGCGCGTATCAACCGCGCGGCGGGAAACAATACCTGTAGTCTTCGCAGCCAGGGCAACCCGGCGCCGGCCCCGGTTGCAACCCCAACGAAAGCGCGCATTGCGCGGCAAGGAATTTCTTCCAGCGCAGATTCTCGACGTTCAACGCGACAAGTGACGGGAAATAGCGCGTGAGCATCCACGTGACTTCGTCGCGGCCGGCAAGGCCGAGGTCGCGCCACAAATGATCGCGACGCAGACACGCGTGCGCGATGATCGTGGCGAGGCAGCGCGCGTCGTCGGCGTGGACCGCGTCGCTGGCGTTAGCGTTAGCGAGCAGCAGCGCGTGGAGTGAGCGAATAAAGCTCGCGTGTTCGCCGGGGCTGAGCAACTGCGGCAGGGATAGCGGTAGAGATAGCGGCAGCGTGGACGCGCGACTGAAATGCCGCGCGAGCAATGCGCGCCATTCGGGCGGCTGCAAGCCGAGCAGCGCGAGTTCGTTGCGTGCGTCGCGCTCGGCGATCAGCTTGGCGAAGAGCCGCGTGTCGGGGCAGTCCACGCGCGTGGCCTCGTTCAACCAGCCACGCATGCGCCCGGCGACTCGCGCATCGGACGGCCATTGCAGCACGTGCAGTACGTCGTCGCCATGCGCCGCAGCGCTCGTCACCCGTGCAAACGGATCATCGGACGGAGTCATCGCCGCGCAATCATCGATGACGAACCCACATCACGGAAGAATTCCACCAACACCTCAGTCCTCATCCTCATGCGCACGGCTTCTGATCTCGGCCAGCGATACATCGCTCAGCAAACGCCCCGAATCGAACACCATCACGAGCGCTTCTTCCCATTCGTCGGCGGTGGTGTGTTCATCCCACGCGAGCGGCAGCGTCACCGTGCGGTACTCGCCGGTGACGCGATGGCGCAGCAGCGTGAGCCGCCCTTTCATCGAGCGCTTGCCGTGATCGGTGACCGGGTCCTTCGACACCTCGTGCCACGTGTCGCCAAGGCGGATCGCCGAGCACTTCATCGCGAAGCGCTGCGTATCGCGATTGATCTGCTGCAACAGCGCGCCGCCCATGCCGAACACGATGTTGTCGGTGGCGAAGCCGGCCTCGTCCATCGCAGCAAGAATCGCGGCGATCGAATCGGGGTTCACGCCGTCGCCCTGAATCACGCGTACGTTGTTCAGCACGCGCCGTCCTTTGCTGTTCGTTACGGAGCCGAACGACGCTTCGAGCAGGCGCAGCGTCTCTAACACGATCGTGCGCGGATCGCCCGAGTCGGGCCGGATCACGAGCGTACCGCCGGAATCGAGCACGGCCTGTTTGAGCTCCGTGCCCCATGCGTCGAGCGCGGCGAACAGATCGTACGAATCGGACACCACCGACACGATCGCACCCGGCTTGCCGAAGCGCGCGATCATGTTGCGGTACGCCTCGATCTCGCGCTCGCGGCCCCATGACGTGATCGTGCTGTGCTCGGCCGCCGGCACCGAGAACGCGGCCATGCTTTCGTTGTAGTAATGATTCGCGGCGAGCACGCCGAGCACCGTATCCGAGCCCATGAAGCTGACGAGGTGCGCCGCGCCGCCGATCGCCGCCGACTCCGCGCTCGACACGCCGCGCGCGCCGAAATCGTGCAGCTTGAACGGCAGTTGCGCGAGGTCGTCGCTACTCCTGCGCAGATACGCGCGAATCGTTTTCCGCAGATGCCAGCTTTGCGTCGCGACCGTGATCGGATACCAGACGCGCAGCAGCATCGTCTCCAGATACGAGGCGAGCCAGAACACGTGCGGATCGTCGCATTCGACCGTCATCAGCACGTTGTGCGTCGGCACGACCGAGCCTTCGGGTACCGCGCGAATCCGCACCGGCAGATAGCCGCCGCATTGCTCGACCACGTAACGCCAGCCCGCTTCGTTGAACGGCTCGCCATGCGCGCTGAAGAACGCGCGTGCCTGCTCGATCATCGCCATGGTGACGGGCCGGCACAGGTATTCCTTGAGCAGCATCTGCAGGCCGAAGAACAGCGTGCGGTCATAGCGCCCGCCGCGCGATTCGACGTACGAGAACATCGCCGTGGCATCGGGCGGATATTGCAGGTAATGCGATGCCTTATACGAATCGGTGTTCAGAATCGGATTGGCCAGGATCGACGCGAAGTCGGAACGACCCTGCGCGAAGCAGGAACGACCCTGCGCGTCTTGCGTGGACTGTGCTGCGCTCACGTGAGTTTCTCGCTGGAGTGGCTGGACGGCGGGGCCGTTTCGTCGTCGACGCCCCGGCCCTGCACCGCCGAAATATACCGGGAATCGCCGGTCTATTTGACCTTACTCCGATCTACGCGCCTACGCGCGAGCGCTCGAACGGCGCGGCCTCAAACGCCGGGCTTCAGTTGCGGCAGCACTTCAGGCCATGCCGCGAGCAGACGGCCGGGCACGCTGCGGCGGCGTTCGGCGCCGGCCGGCCACAGCATGTTCGCGAGCAGGCCGAGGCCCTGCGCGAGCGTGCTGTCGCGCGCGGAAATGACGACCGGCACGCCGCGGCTCAACGCATCGTTGACGTGCCGGTCGTCGCGCGGCAACTGATGCGCGACCTTTGCACCGAGCGTGCGCTCGAGCATCGGCAGACTGATTCGCGCGTTCTTCTCGTATTGATTGACGACGACACGCACCTTGCTCGCCGGATGTCCGAGTTCGCGAAAAATATCGAGCATGCGGTGCGCACCGTGCAGGTACAGCGGATGTTGCCGCACGACCATGCAGATCGCGTCGCTATGGGCGAGCGCGCGGATCGTCAGCGGGCCGATGCTCTGGCCGATGTCGATCAGCACCGCGTCGTAGCGCTCGCGCCCCCATGCAAGCACGCGCTCGAGCTGCGCCGGCAGCAGTTCGGCGGCCTTCAGCGGATCGCCCGCGCCGGCCAGCAGATCGAGATTCGGGCGCACGTGCATCGCGCAGGTGTCGAACAGCGCTGCGTCAAGGGGCTCGTCACGCGAGCACAGATCGGCGAGCGTCATCGGCGGCGGCCGGTCGGCCAGCAACAGGCTGGCATCGGCGAATTGCTGGCTCAGGTCGATCAGCAGCACGCGGCGGTTGCGCTGCGCCGCGAGCGCGCAGGCGAGATTAACCGCGATCAGCGTCGTGCCGCTGCCGCCCTTGCTCGATGCGAGCGACACGATACGCGCGCCGCGCTGCTCGCATCCGCTCTTCGCCGTGTCGATCCGCGCGAGCACGTCGGCGACCGCCTCGGGTTCGAGCGGCCATGACAACACGTGACTCACGCCGACGCGCATCGCCGCGCCGAGCAGCGCGGTCGACGGCGCGGGCGTCACGAGCATGCAATGCAGCGTGGGCGCGCAGGCCAGCGTTTCCTCGATGCCGTCCAGTCCTTGCGCGTTCAGATCGGCATCGTCGACGATCAACAGGTCGGCGTTGCGGATCAACTGCGCATGCGTGCGCAGTTGCCGAACCGAACCATACGTGGTGCGCAGGCGGTAACGTACGCCGCTGTCGTCGAGCCGCTCGACGACGCGCTGTGCATTTTCGATGCTGGCGGCAATCAGGAAGATGTCGATCATGGCGTGTCTGCGGCGCCGCGAGGGCGTTATCCGGCAGCTCTTTTTTGTACGGAAGGGGTCACTCGACGGTGTTTATTCGCAAGCCCGGCTTTATCAGTCGGCCTCTGTCTACGAGTCTTCGTCGTCATCCGACGGACGCCGCTCGTCCGGTTCCGCTTGCCGTTCACGCGCCGGCGGCATCTCATAAAGGGCGTCGCGCAGCAGGTCGCGCCGGATCTCGGCCTGTGCCTTGCGCTTGAGCGCGTCGGCAACCACGAGCGTCAGCAGATCAACCGACGCCACGCGCGCCTCGCCAAAGAAGCGCGCCCGCGACGCCACCACATGGCGCCTGTAGGCCAGCCCGCGAGCCCTCGAAACACCGGCCGCGCGGACGGCGGCCGGCTTGCGAATCAGTTGTTCCATGACATCCCCCGATATCGGACAGGACTGCGCCGGGCGAACCGCCATGCGGCAAAGTCCGGCACTTGTCCGGGTCGCCGTGCCCGTGTCAAGCCACGGACACGGCACCCAGTTCACCTCGTACCTCTGTCTCTCTATGGAGACTGTGGCCTCTCTCCTCGCTTCATCGCGCCGGCGGGTCCTGTCCGGCGCTGCCCCTTCCGTTCGATCGGTGCGTCGCTCGCAAACGTTGCAATCGCATCACCTGTCGTTATCGTCGTCCTTTTCGTGTCAGTCTGACTAAAAAGCGAAAAGGAAAACGGTGAGTCCGATACCTGTTGTCGCCCGGTTTTGAATGGCTGATTTCATGAATCTTTCACTCAGCCGGTTTATCCGACGTTTGTCTTTTATTCGGCCCCGCCGCGCTACCGCAAACAGATATTGGCTTCCCCGGCCATGTCCGCGAGTAACCCATTTTTGCCACCATTTCTTTAAATCCGGCTTTCCCCGTGCCATTGAAGCGGCAGCAAAAATTTTTTTATGCCGCCTTCCTATTGCAACGGCCATGCCAACGGCCGTTCCAAGCGCAACGGATGCCGTCAAAGCCTTGTGCGGTCGTTGGCGGCCGTGATCCGAGCCGGCTTTTTCGCGGCCTTGCCGGCGGGCGGCGCACTCCGCGTATCGCGCATTGATTCGTTCATGACACGCCATAAAGCGACCGCGCTGCCCGATCACGCGCCACGTGGCGCGATTTACCGGATCGCGCCCCGGGATCTGGGCGAGGCGGGTCCGGCTGTACGGGGCTCGCGCGGCACAGCCGGTCAAAGATGCCGCTCGCGGCGCGGCGGCCAATCAGCTCGTCCGGGCCTGCCCAATCTGTCGCAAGCTTGAAACACGCATGCAGGCGTTTCGTGAACGGGTGACTTCGCTAAATGCTTAGAAGTTTGTCATCTAATGTTAGATGCCGCTCATAAGTGGGCTTGACCGTTTATTCTTTAGGCGCTCAAGTCAATCCGATAACGTGGAAATGCTTTCTTTGTCCATGCATGTTGGTATGGCGCTCTTAGTCGCTTTCGCTTATCGTTAAGGGGCTATGTGCCAATCAGAGCGCCGATATCAGGTCAACGAGGCAAACAAATCAGGCAGCGAGCGAGACAATCGGTTCTAGTGGTTTTCACGATTCGGGGATAAAGTCGCCGGGCAGTTTCAGCAATGAACGCTATATGCACCGCCATTGTCTGATTCATCCCGCATCAAGTGCGTGGCGGTTCGCGCCACGCCTCTCCCGTTTCCGCGATTCGCCATGGCCGTCTGTGCGTCGCGACCGGGTTCCCTCTGACCGTTACGCGTAACCAGGCCAGGTCCGGACCCGTGCATCCGGAGCGGCTTGCAGAAGGCACAGGCGGCTGGCGAGCGCACGGCCTCTGTCTGGCCAGTACGTCGCACAGCAGTCCTGAAAGCAGAATCGAACCGAGGGAATCATGACTACCACTTGCACGCCTGCCGACACGGAGCGCACCGTTCTGTACGTGGCGAATTCGCCCGACCCTAAGCTCGTCGAATTTCTGGCCGCGTCCGGCTGGCAAGCCGTGCACGCGAAAAGCACGGCCGTTGCCGAACGGATGATCGAACGCGGCAACATCAAGGTCGGTCTCGTGCAACTGCCCGAAGACTGCACCTCGCAGCAACTCTCCGCGCTCGCCTCATGCATGTGCGGCATCCAGACCAACTGGGTCGCGCAGATCGTGCCGGGCCAGAGCGACAACGAACTGGTCAGCCGCTTTATCCTCGATTATTGCTTCGACTTCGTCACGCAGCCGTGGCTCAACGACCGGCTCGTGTTCGCGCTCGGACATGCGCACGGCCTCTCGAGCTTGCGCCAGCCGCGCATCGCGCCGGAACCCTCGCTCGGCCGGCATGGCATGGTCGGGCAAAGCGAGCCGATGCAGCAGCTTTACCGCCGCATCGACAAATGCGGCGTGACCGATGCGCCGGTGTTTATCGCGGGCGAATCGGGCACGGGCAAGGAACTGACCGCCCGTGCTATTCACGATCGCTCGCCGCGCGCGGGTCGCCCGTTCGTCGCGATCAATTGTGCGGCGATCCCGCCGAGCCTGTTGCAGGCCGAACTGTTCGGCCATGAGCGCGGCGCGTTTACCGGCGCGCTGCAACGCAAGATCGGCCGCATCGAGAGCGCGCATGAAGGCACGCTCTTTCTCGACGAAATCGGCGACATGCCGCACGAATGCCAAGCGGTGCTGCTGCGCTTCCTGCAGGAAGGCACGATCGAGCGGCTCGGCGGCAATGGCCCGATCAGCATCGACGTGCGCGTGATTTCGGCGACCCACGTCGATCTCGACCGCGCGGTCGAGGACGGCCGCTTCCGCTCCGACCTCTATCACCGGCTCTGCGTGCTGCGTCTCGTCGAGCCGCCGTTGCGCGAGCGCGGCGGCGACATCAAGCTGCTCGCCAACTATGCGCTCAGCATGTATCGCCAGGACGGCGCGCGCAAATTGCGCGGTCTGTCGAGCGACGCGATCGTCGCGATGTCGAACTATCCGTGGCCGGGCAACGTGCGCGAATTGATCAACTGCGTGCGCCGCGCGGTCGTGATGAGCGAGGGCCGCTTCATCACCGCAAGCGATCTCGGCCTGCCGGAAACGCGTAGCGGCCCGGCCATCACGCTCGCGGAAATCCGCAGCAAGGCCGAAAAGGATGGTATCGAACAGGCGTTGCTGCGGCACGGCTACAAGCTCTCCGATGCGGCGGCCGAACTCGGCATCTCGCGCGCGACGCTGTACCGGCTCATGCACGCGAACCGGTTGCATCAGGAACCGGGCGGCACACGCAGCGCGCATGGCGGCGCCAATGCCGACGACGAGACGGAGCGGCAGGCGTCGTCCGTGGCATAAGCGGGGTTTAAGCGCTTTTTTACGCGGCGGGCCGGTTGAGGGGCATGCGGGTGAAAGCGCCTGGTGTTGTTGCCGGTGACCGTGCATGCCTCGTTGACTGCATGCGCTTATCGGACCCTGTGATCGAGTTCCGTGGCGATCGCCTCATCGAGATCGTCGCACCGCGCCTGCCGCACCGTCGCATCGCTGAAATTTCTACCTCGGCCTGCCCCGCTCCTGGACAGCGATTCGTGCCGCGAGCCGGCATCCGCCAGGGGTCGTCCACGCGCTGCTGAGCCGCCGTCTCGCCCGCGTGCCCCAACGCGCCGCGCCCTTTCCCCCTCTGTTTTCCACCTGAACCGGCTCCGGGCAAGCTTCGTGCTGCTTCACCGGTGACCTCGGCAAGCACGCCTGCTCGGCCCGATCCGGGCGCTCCGGGCCGTCCGGCGGACCACCGCACGAGGAACTTGTGCGTCCCGGCGGGTGTCGGTCCTTGGTCAGCGCCGCTGAAACACGTCCCACGTTCCGGCACAATTATCCGCATTCGCTGCATCCCGTTGCTCTACAGCCGCTTCAGACCTGCTTCAGACCCCATGCAAAAACTATTGCGTCTCTGGTTCCTCGTTGTCCTGCTTGCCGGTGCCGCGCCGGCCCTCTGCGCCACGCCTGCCGCCACGCCTGCTTCCGCCGCCGCGGTCCGCCTGACCCCGGAACAGGCGCACGAGGCGCTCGCGGTGCTCGACGACCCGAAACGGCGCGCGCAAATCGCCGATACGCTGCACGCGATCGCGGCCGCCGACGCGCTGAGCGCGCCACCCGCTTCCGCGCCAGCCGCCGCTTCGGCCCCGGCTGCGGCCAGCGGCGCGGCTTCGCTCGTGCCCGATGCGTTCAAAACCAACGGTCTCGCCTCGCAGATCGCGCGGCGCGGCGCGTATTGGGCCGCCTATCTGGCGCAGTCGTTGCGCGGCTCCATCGCCGCGCTGCTCGACGTCGCATCGGTGCGCGCATGGTGGAACTGGCAGTTCACCAATCCGCAGGCCCGCTCGGTGCTGTCCGAAGTCCTCTGGTCGCTGCTCGCCGCGCTGATTCCCGCGCTGCTGCTCGAATGGCTGACACGCCGGCTATTGCGGCGTGCGTACTTTGCGCTCGCGGCGCGTCGCGAGCGCGCACAACAGGATGAAAGCGGCGACAGCGCCGCCCACCCGCAAGAGATCGACGTACCGACCCGCATGCCGCCCGTGCTCGAAGTCGAGGCGCAGGCCGTCGCCACCGGACCGGCCGCGGCGGCGCCGTCCGCGGAAGAAGCCGAGGGCAAGCGCAACGCGACGCATCACTGGACGCTGCTGCAACGCCTGCCGCGCGCGCTGCTCATCACCGTGCTGCGGCTGCTGCCGCTCGTGGTCTTCGTCGGCGCGGCTGGCGCGCTGATGTCGTTCTTCACCGACAACGGCACGCCGCAGGACCGCGCGCTCGATTCGCTCGTCGACGTCTACGTGCTGTGCCGTGGCATCGTGATCGTCGGCGCGTGCTTCCTGCAACCGGGCGCGCCGCGTCTGCGGCTGCTGCGCATGGGCGACGCCTGGGCCGCGTTCATGCTCCAGTGGATCACGCGCATCGTCGGCGTGGTCGGCGCCGGTGTCGCGCTCGCCGAGGTGGCGCAGGCGCTCGGCATGAACGACGCCGCGCATCTCGCGCTGCTGAAGGTGGTCGCGCTCGTCGGCCACGTGATGATCTCGATCCTCGTGCTGCGCTGCGCGAAGCCGGTCGGCAACCGTATCCGCCAGCGCTTCGCCACGAACGAATCGTTGCAGATGTTCGGCAACGCGCTCGCCGACGCCTGGGCCTGGGTCACCGTCGTGATCGTGATGGCACTCTGGTTCGTGTGGGCTTTCGACGTGCAGAACGGCTATCACACGCTCATGCACATCGGCGGCATGACGCTCGCGATCCTGGTCGGCGCGCGGCTCGCGTCGATCGTGATCTTCGGCGCGCTCGCGCGTATTTTCCATGTGCAGGACGAGGAATCGCGCTCGCTCGTGCATCAGCACGCGTACCGCTATTACCCGCTGCTGCGGCGCCTCGTGAGCTGGATCATCGGCATCGTCACCGCGCTCGCGCTGTTGCAGGCATGGGGCGTGGACGTCGTCGATCTGTTCCGCTCGGGCACGATCGGCCACCGGCTTGCCTCGGCGCTCGTGACGATCGGCGTGGCCGCAGTGATCGCGCTGGCCGTGTGGGAAGCCGTCAACGTGGCAGCCGAACGGCGTCTGGACAGCTGGACCCAAAGCGGCGATCTGATGCGCGCCGCGCGGCTGCGCACGCTGATGCCGATGCTGCGTAGCGCCCTCTTCTGCGTGATCGCGCTCGTCGTCGTGCTGACCGGCCTGAGCGAGCTTGGCGTGAACATCGGGCCGCTGCTCGCGGGCGCGAGCATCTTCGGCGTCGCGCTCGGCTTCGGCTCGCAAAAGCTCGTACAGGACTTCATCACCGGCATCTTCCTGTTGATGGAAAACGCGATGCAGGTCGGCGACTGGGTCACGCTCGCGGGCGTGTCGGGCACCGTCGAATATCTGTCGATCCGCACCGTGCGGCTACGCGGCAGTGACGGTTCGCTGTTCACGGTGCCGTTCAGTTCGGTGTCGACCGTGAACAACACCAATCGCGGGCTCGGCAATGCGGCCGTGCGCGTGAGCATCGTGTTCGGCCAGGACGTGGAGCGCGCAATCGACACGCTCAAGGAAATCGGCGCATCGCTGCGCACCGACGAGAAGTTCCAGAACGGCATCCTGTCGGACTTCGCGTTCTGGGGCGTCGATGCGGTGGACGGCTCGGCCGTCACGCTGGCCGGTCAGATGCAATGCCGCGATACGGCGCGCTGGGGCGTGCAGCGCGAATTCAACCGGCGCATTGTCGAGCGCTTCAGCGAACGCGGCATCGAGATTGCGAATCCGCAGCGTCATCTGCTGACGTGGGACCCGGAGAGCCATGCGGTGAAGACCGATCCCCGCACGCCGCACGAGCCCGGGCAGAGGGAAAGCACGGCGTCTCGCAAGGGCGACGCGCCGGTGGAAGAGCAGATACCGGTCGAGCCGGGTCCGGCTGGCGGGCCTGGCAATCCAGGCTCGGCGTCGCCGCACGCGTGAGACGTGCCGCGCCGCATGACGGGCGCTGGCACCCGATACCTCACGCCGTGATCCATACGACCGTCAGCGAGCGCACACCCTGGGCGCCGCGAATCAGCACGCCTTCGATATCGGCGGTCGCGGAAGGTCCGGTGACGAGTGCCGCATAACGTGCCTCGCGGAAATCGTCGCGGCGGTAAACGTCCTGCAAGCCATCGAGCAATTGCGCCGGATCGAGCAGAACCACGAGATGCTGGACGATATAGCCGAGCGCATTGACCACGTATTCGCGCTCGCTGAACCAGACCGAACCCGTTTCGGCGACACCGAAGCGCGCCCGCACGACGCCGACCTCGACGTCCTGCAGCGAGGCCGGGGCCGTGTCCGCGGCAAGCTCGCGCGTGCCGGGTACTTCCGGCGTTGCCGAGGCAATCGAAGCCGTGGCGCCGAAGCGCTCGCGAATCAGCGCACTCACCTCGCTCGCGCTCGACGCGTCGACGCAGACGCCGCCCATCGCTTCCAATGCGGCGGTGAAACGCGCGCGCGGATCGCCGCCGGCCGCCTCGAAAAGCGGCACCTCGGGACGCGGCCGCGCCTCGGGTTGCGCGGCGCGTACTTTCGCGAGAAAAGCCTCACGCGTTGCCATCACCGCCTCCGCGATTCTTTTTGTACCATGCGTGAAAAGTCATCTTCGGTGCTTCCGGCAAGTCGCGTTGCTTGCCCCAGATATTGAGCGGGTTATAGAGCACGAAATTCGGCAAGCGCCGCAATGCGCCGCCCATCGACGACACCGTCGCGCGATACAAGGTCGGGCTCGCGAGCAGACGCCCCGCCATCTTCAGGACTTCCTGCTTCACGAATGGGACTTCATGGTGTTCGGCAATCACCGCGCGCCATTTGTAGATCTGCTCGTGAATATTGATCTTCACCGGACACACGTTGCTGCAACTGCCGTTCAGCGTCGAGGCGAACGGCAACGCGCTATAGCGTTTCAGATCGAAAGTCGGGTTGATGATCGCGCCGATCGGCCCCGAATAGGTGCCGCCATACGACAGCCCGCCGCTGCGCCGATACACGGGACACGTATTCATGCACGCGCCGCAGCGAATGCATTTGAGCGAGTACCAGAAGTCTTCCATCGCAAGCCGTTCCGAGCGGCCATGATCGACGAGGATGAAGTGCATCTCGGTGCCGGGGCGTGGCGCACGAAAATGCGACGTGTACTGCGTGATCGGCGAACCCAATGCACTGCGCGACAGCATGCGGACGAACACGCCGAGATCCGACACTTTCGGAATCAGCTTTTCGATGCCGATCGACGCGATATGCAGTGGCGGCACGTTCGCCGAAAGGTCCGCATTGCCCTCGTTCGTGCAGACGACCACCGTGCCCGTTTCCGCCACCGCGAAATTGCAGCCGGTCATGCCGGCCGTTTTCTCGCGCACGAAATACGGCCGCGTATTCATGCGCTGGCTTTCGGCGAGATAGTGAATGTCGCTATTGTCCGGATCGGTGCCGATCGTGCGGCCGAACAGTTCGGCCACGTCCGCGCGCAGCTTGTGCACGGCGGGCACGACCATATGGCTCGGGTCCTGATGATCGAGTTGCTGGATGCGTTCGCCGAGGTCCGTTTCCATCACCGTGATGCCGCGCGGTTCGAGGTATTCGCGCATCCGGCATTCGTCGGTCAGCATCGACTTGCTCTTCACGAGCGTCGTCATGCCGCGCTCGGACATCAACCGGTGGACGATCGCGTTGTGCTCCTCGGCCGTCGCGGCCCAATGCACGACGACGCCATTCGCCTCGGCCGTCGCCGCGAACTGTTCGAGATAATCGGCCAGATGCGACAGCGTATGTTCCTTGATGCCCGACGCGAGCGCGCGCAGCGTCTCCCATTCGGCGATGCCGTGCGCCTGCGCGTCGCGCTTCTCGCGCAGGTCCCATAGACGCCGGTCGTGAAACGCGACGTGCTCGGTCTTTTTGATGAACGCGCCCGCGGCCTTGGCGTGATCGATGCGGCTCATGCGCGCGCTCCATTGAGAACCTGCGCGATATGGATGAAGCGTGCGTCGGCCTTCATGCGCTCCGCGCAGCCCTGCTGATGCATCAGGCACGACATGTCGCCCGAAACGATGTACTCGGCGCCCGCATTCAGATGATCGCGCACCTTGTCCTGCCCCATGCGCACCGACACGGCCTCTTCCGTGACCGAGAACGTGCCGCCGAAACCGCAGCATTCGTCGGGCCGCGCCGGCTTGACGAACTCGATGCCCTTCACGCCTTCAAGCAAGGTGCGCGGCTTCGAAAACGGCGTGCCTTTGATTTCCGACACCGATGCTTCCTTCAGATGCCGCAGCGCGCTGCAACTATTGTGCAGACCGACGCGATGCGGAAACTCGGCCCAGGGAAATTCCCGCGCGCCGACCACGTCATGCAGAAACTCGACCAGTTCATAGGCACTTGCCCGCACCTTCTTCACTTCGTCGGTCTGTTCGAGCGCGGTCAGATGTTCGCGCACGTGATGAATGCAGCTCGCGGATGGCCCGACGATATAGTCATAGCCCGCGAAATTGCGCGCAAAAAGCCGCTCGGTGGCGGCCGCGTCGGCATGCGCGCCGCTGTTGGCCATCGGCTGGCCACAGCAGGTTTGCTCGCGCGGATAGTCGACCTCGATGCCGAAGCGTTCGAGCAATTCCAGCGTGGCGATGCCCACTTCCGGATAGAACGCGTCGATAAAGCACGGGATAAACAGCGCGACTTTCATAGGCTTTTTAAAAAGGCGGGGATGACGCCAATCGGACCGTGGCCGGCATTGCCGCCACCGGCAGTCGTGGCAACTTTAGCCGGCTTGGTCATGTTGGTCTGACCAAGACTATAAGAAAGTCCACGAGTGGTGTCAATCGGTGTCGATCCGTTTCGCGGCAGGCTGGCCCGCGTGTTCGGCCACTACGCGCGAGCCGCGGGGAATCAGGCATTCATGCTGGCGACGGCTTCGCCGCGTCTTCCTTGTAGATTTCACGTACGAACGCGAGATGCCGCTCAGCGGCTTTGCGCGCCTTCTGCGCGTCGCGTGCGATTACGGCGTCGTAAATCGCCTGATGCTGAGCCATCAGCTGCTTTTCCATCGCGTCATCGTAGTCGATCAATCGATGATATTGCCGCATGCCTTCGCGAATCAGCGTATGAATCCCGTGCATCACATGGGCGAGCGCGACGTTGTGCGTGGAGTCGGCAATCGCGAGATGAAACGCGGCATCGAGTTCGGCGAGGCTCGTGCGATCGCGCGACAGCGAGGCGGCCTTCAGCGCCTCGAACGCCGTGCCGATCCGCTTGAGGTCCGCGGCGGTCGCGCGCTGCGCCGCATAGACGGTCGAAATCGCTTCGAGCCCCTGGCGCAGCTCCAGAATGTCAGCACTGGTACGTGGATTCTGCAACAGCAGTTCGGCGAGCGGCTTCGAAATGATCGGCGCGGTGACGTCGACCACCGTGAAGCCGCCCCGCCCCGAGGTTTCGATATAGCCGTCCGCTTCGAGCCGGATCAGCGCCTCGCGCAGCGACGGCCGCGACACGCCAAGCTGTGCCGCGAGATCCCGCTCGGCGGGCAGACGGTCGCCGGGCATCAGCGTGCCTTCGGAGATCAGTTGCTTGACCTGGTCGGACACCACGTCGGAAATGCGTTTGCGCGTAAAAGACGGGATCGGAGTGAATGGCATGGACGGCGATCGGTGAAACCGGTGGATGAAGCAAGCGGCGGCCTGCCCCACGGTGCGTGGAATTATACCTTTCGACTCCACGCCGATTTCATGCGCACGACACGTTTTCATGCGGACACTCAATGCGGCTGCGCGGCATAGAAGCTCGCCAGATCGCGCTTGAGCGCGTGCAACGCGGCATCGTCGAGATAGATCATGTGGCCGGTCGGATAGTACGTGATGCGCACGTTCTCGCGC
>Ga0153988_1000176_pt1 | contig 15777 bp, 13 predicted proteins | sample TSNC072MetaG_FD_104742 | JGI IMG/M metagenome (GOLD analysis project Ga0153988, IMG submission 104742) | Attine ant fungus gardens microbial communities from North Carolina, USA - TSNC072 MetaG | ecosystem: Host-associated > Fungi > Mycelium > Unclassified | place: USA: North Carolina, Jones...
GTTCCTCGTCCAGCCAGTATCCGCAAGCCTCGACTTCGCTGCGTTCCGGCGCGCGATGGACGCGCTGCCCGTTCGCGTGCTGCGGGCCAGGCTGCCGTGGAATAGAGCGCGCCTCGCTCGCCATTTCCCACTTGTAATGCTTGACCGCATAGGTCAGATACAACGCCGCGCGCTCGACGCCGGCGCGCGCGAGCACCGTATCGAGCAATTGTCCGACCGCGCCGCCGAACGGCTCGCCGTGCTGGTTCTCGTATTCGCCGGGCTGCTCGCCGATCGCCATGATCGCCGCGTGAGCGGGGCCGATTCCGGCGACGGCCTGCTTCGCGTTGCGCCACAGTCCGCAGCGCCGGCAGGTGGCGAGCGGGCCGTCCGGCTCGCGCAACGGCAGCGTGAGCGCGGAAAGCTGGATGGGCGGTGGTTGCGGCACGTGGACAGCGTCGCCCCGCGCGCCCAGCCGCGTGCGCTCGCGTGCGAGATGCGCGGGCAGCGGCGGACCGGCGGGCGGCATGCGCCAGTAGCGCAACGGCACCGGCGCGGGTTGCGCGTTGACGACGTTCGCGTACCCGGCAAGCCACAGTGCCTCGGCCGGCTCGCTCGTGACGGCTTCGCCGGTCATCGCGCTCGCCGGCACAGCATGTTCGCCCTCGATGCATTCTTCCGTGGCCGGCCGGCCGATGCGCAACAGCATGCCGTTCCAGAACGCCGCGCCTCGCGGGGTCGCGAGCATCCACGTGGAGTTGCCCATGTCCTCGGCGAACTCCGTGGCGGCGTGTTCGAGCAGGTCGTGATGCGGCTCGTACCAGCCGACGAATTCCGGCGCTCCCATTGACGGATCGCGCCGTCTGAACAGCGTGCCGAGCACGAGTTCGGCGGTGGCCCGCTCGATCGCCTCGACGCGTTGCGCGAGCAGCGCGCCGTCGGGGTCGTGCAGTTCGATGACGCTGCGTTCTCCTTGCGTCCAGCGCCACAGGATGCGGTAGAGCAGCGTCCAGCGATCGTCCGAGCGATAGCACGCGGCGGTTTTTAGCTGCACGAACAGATCGCGAGGAATCGCAGGTGTGGGACGGGCGGGGGGCGGCGTGGCGGTGCCGAGGGTTGTTTCGCCGGGAACCGGTTGGGTTCGCGGCGTGGTGGTCTTTTCCGCATCGATCTCGGCTTTGGCTTCGCTCCATTCACCCCATTCGACCGATAAGGGCTCGATGCCCTCGCGCAGCGCTTCGCGTGCCGCGCGGCGCCAGGCGGCAAAAGTCGGTTCGATCAGGATACGTTTCATGATGGCACATACTGTATGAATGTACAGTATGTGCGCAAAGGGGGATTGGGGCAAGCGGGGGCGACGGGTTGGGCGAGTCTGATGCTTTTGCCGGGAGAAGGAGCGCGCTCGAGGCTCCGGATGATTGCGGTGCAATGGCTCTGAGAACGGCTGTGAGAACGAGGCAGGCGCACGCCGGGTTAGTCGCCGGCGGGTGACAAACCCGCAGAACCGCTCCTAAATCCCGCGCAAATCCTCAGGCGTATCGACGTCGCGCAAAATGCCCGGATCGTCGACATCCACGCGCGTCAACGCCTGGGTCCCCAGCAGCGATCTGGCGCCGGTGTCGCCGTCCAGCGCGCGCAGCGCCTCGCAATGCTCGATGCCGAAGCCGACCGGATGGCCGCGCTGTCCGGCGTAAAACGGCGCGACGAGCGCGGCGCCGTTGTCGAGCGTGCGGGCCACCGCTTCGATCGTCGGAATCGAGATGCGCGGCATGTCCGCGAGCGCGACGATCCAGCCCTCGGCGTCGTCGCTCGCTTCGATGGCCGCCGCGAGACTCGCGCCCATGCCACGTTCGGCGTCGGCCGCGAACACGACGTCGCAGCCGGCATCGTTGAGCACGCGGGCGAGCGTATCCGAGCCGGGCCGCACCACCGCGATCACATGCGGCACGACGAGCAGCAGCCGATACGCCGATTCATGAGCGACGGGCGTGCCGTCGGGCAGGCGCGCGAGCAGCTTGTTGCGCAGCCCGTCCGGATCGAAACGCGAGCCGAACCCGGCGGCGAGCAACACACCTGTGGCGAGCGAGGCGTAGGCCATCGGCGAATCCCAATAGAAGGAACGAAACCGATTGTGCGACGCAACGCCACGCCAGGCAAGCGCGAATGCCGGCGCATGGCGTTTGCGCGCTGCTTTTCGTCACCGTGACGCAACCGCGTGCCACCAATAGCCCACCGCCGGCACCTCACCACCAACACCCCGACACACGGCAAGCACTAAACCCGCATCACCTTATCGAGCGTAATCGGCAGATCCCGCACCCGCACGCCGGTCGCGTGATATACCGCGTTCGCGATCGCGGCCGGCACGCCCGTAATGCCGATCTCGCCGATCCCGCGCACGCCGAGCGAGTTGATATACGGATCGGGCCGGCCGATGAACGCGATGTCGAGCGTGTCGATATCGGCATTCACCGGCACGTGATACTCGGCAAGATTCGCGTTCGTAAAGCGCCCGTAGCGCGTATCGAGCGACGACTCTTCCTGCAGCGCCGCGCCGATGCCCCACACGATGCCGCCCATCATCTGGCTGCGCGCGGTCTTCTCGTTGAGCACGCGTCCCACGTCGTAGACGGCCACCACGCGCGGCACGCGGATCGTGCCGAGGTCCGCGTCGACCTGCACCTCGACGAACACCGCGCCGAACGAGTGGAACGAGTACTGCTGCTTCTCGTCGCCGGGCCTGACCGTCGACGTTGCCTCGATCGGCTTGCCGCCCGAGCGCGCGATGATCGCCGCGGCCGGATCGCGCCGGTCCGGCTGCGAGCGGCTCACGACCCAGCCGTTGGCGACGCTGACGTCCTCGGGCGTGAGGCCATGCACGGGCGAAGCCTGATCGGCGAGCGCGAGGGCGATCAACTGGCGGCGCGCCGCGCTTGCCGCCTCGCGCACGGCCGGCGACACGCTCGCCGCCGATTGCGAGCCGCCCGAGCCCGGCGCGCGCGGCAGGGTCGAATCGCCGAGCGCGAAGTGGATGTTTTCGGGCGCGAAGCCGAGCGCATCGGCGGCGACCTGGGTCATCACGGTATAGGTGCCGGTGCCGAGGTCCTGGGTGCCCGAGGCGACCATCGCGGTGCCGTCCGGCAGAATGCGCGCGATAGCCGCCGCCTCGCTGCGGTTGGCCGGATAGGTGGCGGTTGCCATGCCCATGCCGATCAGCGTATTGCCGTTACGCATCGAGCGCGGCGCGAGCGAGCGGCGCGACCAGCCGAATTTCTCCGCGCCGGCCTGATAGCACTCGCGCAACGATTTGCCCGACCACGGTTTGTTCTCCTGCGGATCGCGCTCGGCGTAGTTCCTGAGGCGCAGCGCGAGCGGGTCCATCTGCAACGCGGCGGCGAGTTCGTCCATCGCCGATTCGAGCGCGAACGAGCCCGTAGTTTCACCGGGCGCGCGCATGAAGGTCGGCGTGCCGAGATTGAGCGGCACGAGCCGGTGCGTCGTCACCTGATTGGGCACCGCATAGAGCATGCGCGTGACCATGCAGCAGGTCTCGGTCCAGTCCTCGATCGTCGAGGTGTTCGAGAAGCTGTCGTGGCGCATCGCGGTCAGCGTGCCGTCGCGCCGCGCCGCGATCACGAAGTGCTGCTCGGTGCGCGGGCGCGCGCCGACCGGGCCGAACATCTGCGGACGTTCGAGTGCGAGCCGCACCGGCCGTCCGGTTTGCCGCGCGGCCATCGCGCACAGCGACACATGCGACCACGACGAGCCCTTGCAGCCGAAGCCGCCGCCGATGAACGGCGAGATCACGCGCACGTCGCCGGCCGGCATGCCGAACACCCTGGCGACCGCCTGCGCCGCGTTGCTCACGCCCTGGGTCGAATCGTAGAGCGTCAGTTGCGGGCCGTCCCATCGCGCCATCGTCGCGTGCGGCTCCATCGGATTGTGATGCTCGATCGGCGTCGTGTAGGTCGCCTCGATATGCACCGCGCCGCTGCGCATACCATCCTCGAAGCTGCCGCGCTTCGTGTCGGTCTGACGGCCTTGCGGCTTGATGGGCGCATGCGCGTTCGGCTTCGCCTGCGCGAAGTCGAGCACCGCGGCCTCGGCCCGATAGACGATGCGCAACTGGCGCGCGGCATCGGTCGCATGTTCGAGCGTATCGGCGACCACCACCGCGACCGGCTCGTTGCTGTAATGCACTTCGTTGTCCTGCAGGAGCGACAGACGCCGCCCGGCCGGCGGCGCGAGCGCGGGCTGGCCGCCGTTCGGCAGGCGCGGCGCGTTCTGCCAGGTCATCACGAGCAGCACGCCGGGCAGGGCCTCGGCATGGCTCGCGTCGATCGAAGCGAGCGTGCCGCGCGCAATCGTGCTGGTCACGAGCACTGCATGCGCGAGACGCGCTTCGGGGAATTCGGCTGCATAACGCGCATCGCCGGTGACCTTGAGCAGGCCGTCGACGCGATCGAGCGGCTGGCCGATCAGATTCGTGCTCATGCGACATCTCCCGTGTAGCCGGCGGCCTCGTTGACCGCGCGCACGATCGCGCGTTGCGCGAGCTGCACCTTGAAGCCGTTGTCGCGCTGCGGTCGCGCGCCGTCGAGCGCGGCCGCAGCGGCGTTCCTGAGCGTGGTTTGCGTGAGCGGCTGGCCGGCGAGCATCCGTTCGGCGGCGCTCGCGCGCCACGGTTTATGCGCGACGCCGCCGAGCGCGATGCGCGCGGTCTCTACGCGCTCGCCGCCCATCTGCAACGCGGCGGCCACCGAGACCAGCGCGAATGCGTAACTGGCGCGGTCACGCACTTTCAGATAGTGCGAGTGCGCGCTGAAGAGCGGCGGCGGCAGATCGACGGCGGTGATCAGCTCGCCGGGCTGCAAAGTCGTATCGATGTCGGGCCGGTCGGCCGGCAGCCGGTGAAAATCGGCGAACGCGATCGTGCGCTCGCCGTTCGCGCCGCTTACTCGCACGGTCGCATCGAGCGCGGCCAGCGCAACGCTCATATCGGACGGATTGACCGCGATGCATTGCGGACTCGCGCCGAGAATCGCGTGCATGCGGTTGTGTCCGCCGAGCGCCGCGCAGCCGCTGCCGGGCATGCGCTTGTTGCACTGGGTGAAGGCCGTGTCGTAGAAATAGCCGCAGCGCGTGCGTTGCAGCAGATTGCCGCCGACCGTCGCCATATTGCGCAACTGCGCCGACGCGCCCGCGAGCAGCGCTTGCGACAGCAACGGGTAGGGCTCGCGCACGAGCGCGTGATTGGCCGCATCGCTGTTGCGCACGAGCGCGCCGATGCGGATGCCGCCGCCGGGCAGCGCCGTGATCGCATCGAGCCCGTCGATATGCGTGATGTCGATGAGCCGCACCGGCCGCGCGACGCCGCCCTTCATCAGATCGAGCAGATTCGTGCCGCCGCCGATAAATACCGCGCCCGGCTGTTGCGCGGCGCGCAGCGCACTCGCGACGTCGGCGGCGCGTTCGTAGGAGATCGCATCCATGCCGGTCTCCGTTACGCGTTGCCGTGCGCGGCGCGCACCGCGGCAACGATGTTCGCGTAGGCGCCGCAGCGGCAGAGGTTGCCGCTCATGCGCTCGCGGATCTCCGCGTCGGAGAGCGCGGCGGGACGCGTGCGCACGTCGGCGGTCGCGGCGCTTGCCGCGCCGTTGCGGAACTCGCCGAGCAGGGCAGTCGCGGAGCACAACTGCCCGGGCGTACAGTAGCCGCACTGGAACGCGTCGTGTTCGATGAACGCGCGTTGCAGCGGACTCAACACGCCGTTGGCCGCGAGTCCTTCGACAGTCGTGATGTTTTCGCCCTCGTGCATGATCGCGAGCGTCAGGCACGAGTTGATGCGGCGGCCGTCGGCGAGCACCGTGCAGGCACCGCACTGGCCGCGGTCGCAGCCTTTTTTCGTGCCCATCAGGCCGGCGTATTCGCGCAGCGCGTCGAGCAGCGTCACGCGCGGTTCGAGTTGCAGAGCGTACGCGCGACCATTGACGTTCAACGTGACCGGACGCGGCGGCACGGCCGGATTGGCTGGCCGCGTGGCCGTGGCCGGCGCCTGGGTTTGCGCGCGCAGATGCGGCGCCGCACCGATCGTCGCGGCGGCAGCGGCCGACTGGAGAAAGCGGCGGCGCGAAGGTTGATGAGGGTGAGAAGGTTGCAAGGGGTCGGTGGGTTCCGGGCGTTGTTCCGGAAGGGCCGGGTCGCCCGAATCCGGGCATTCGGTGTGCGTGGACATGACGTTCCGTTGACTCCATTGAAAGGCCAATGCAGGCTGACGACGCGTCGAGGTTCAACGCATCGCGTCGAAACAAACAGAGCGGAGCAAATTCGGTGCCGTTGCAGGTACAACGGTATTAAAAATTGATGGGGAGAGCAAAGCCGATCTGCGCAATTAACGCAGGTCGATATTCGCAATGAATGCGAATGTGGGGCGCAACATTTTTGCCGACGATCTGTTCCGACCCGCTATGATCGTAGGGGCAGTCGCCGCGGTCTATGCAGTCCCCGTCATCGCCAGATCAGGACGCAAACGGAGAAAGAGCATGAAAGCCAGCACCATTGCCGAGCGGGAAGCGCGCGGGCGCGCCGCCCGCGAGCATTCGAAACGCTCGAGCCATCGCGCGGTCGGCGAGTTGCAGCGCAATCCGATCGAGCTTCTGAAGCAGAGCAGCGCGGAGCGGATCGAAAATCTCGTGCCGCTGCGCTACGGGCGCATGGCTGCGTCGCCCTTCACGTTCTTTCGCGGCAGCGCGATTCTGCAGGCGCACGATCTGAGCAAGGTGCCCGACACGGGCCTCAGCATGCCGATCTGCGGCGACGGCCATCTGATGAACTTCGGCGGGTTCGCCACGCCCGAGCGGCAACTGGTCTTCGACCTGAACGATTTCGACGAAGTCTCGGTCGGTCCCTTCGAATGGGACCTGAAACGCCTGACCGCGAGCTTCGTGGTGGCCGCGCGCCAGATGCGCCTGAGCCGCGGCACGGCGGAAAGCCTCGTGATGACGGCAGTCCGTTCGTACCGCGACCGCATGGCCCAGTATGCGCAATGCGGCGCGCTCGAACTCTGGTACGACCGCGTCACGTTCGACCTGATGGCGGAAACCGCATTGACGCCCGAGCGCCGGCGCGCGATACGGCGCGGCATGGAAAAAGCCGCGAGCCGCACGAACGAGAGCCTGCTCGAAAAAATGGCCTCGTTCGACGGCGAGCGCTGGACGGTTCACGATGCGCCGCCCGCGCTCTTTCACGTGCTCGGTGCGAATACGCTGTTCACGGCGGAAGAAACCGAAACCTACCGCAAGGGCAACGTCGACAAAATGGTCGAGCACGTGTGGACCGATTACCGCAAGACGATGTCGCACGACCGCCGCGAACTGCTCGATCACTTTACGATGCAGGACATCGTGTTCAAGGTGGTCGGCGTCGGCAGCGTCGGCACGCGCTGCCTCGCGGTGCTGCTCGTCGATCACAGGAACAAGCCGTTGTTCCTGCAATTGAAGGAAGCGCGGCCTTCGGTCATCACGCAGTTCTACAAAGCGCCGGCCGTCAAACACGAGGGCGAGCGCGTCGTATACGGGCAGCGCATGCTGCAGGCCGCGAGCGATATCTTCCTCGGCTGGGCGACAGGGCCGCTAGGCCGGCATTTCTATTTCCGCCAGCTGCGCGACATGAAGCTGTCCGCGAATATCGAGCTGTTCGACAGCGATCTGCTCGACGGCTACGCGCGCCTGTGCGGCTGGATCATGGCGCGCGCGCATGCGAAAGCGAGCGGCCAGGCGATAGATATCAGCTCGTATATCGGCCGCGGCGATCAGTTCGCCGAAGCGTTGACCGGTTATGCGACCGGCTACGCGGACCAGGTGGAGCGCGACTACGAAGTGTTTCTCAAGGCGTGCCGCGGCGGCGAGCTCGAAGCGCGCACCGACGAGGATATGGCGGCGGATTTCCGCATGTAGTGTGGGGGCGGGCGCGTCAATCGCATCGCGCATCACGCCTCGACGCGCGCTTCGCGCAGCGTCACGAAACGCAGATGCTTCTCGCGCGCTGCTTCGATCACGCTCGGCAGCACTGCGAGAATCAGCGGCTTGCCTTCGATCGTGAGCGCGGCATTGCCGTCGTGCAGCAGCAGGATGTCGCGCGCGGCGAGACCGTCGAGCAGGCGTCGCGCGACGACGTGCGGATTGCGCTCGCGTGTGTCGTAGCCGCGCCGCGTCCATGTGGCGAGGCGCAGGTCGAGCTTGCGCAGCACCGGTTCGAGAAAGATGTTGCGCAGGCCGGCGGGCGCGCGGAAGAACATCGGCCGCGCGCCGCTCACGTTTTCGAGCGTGCGCTGCGCGGCGGCGATTTCACGCGTGAGCGCGCCGGGCAGCGTCACCGAAAACGTATGCACGTGAACCTGCGAGTGATTTTCGAGCGCATGGCCGCGCGCGACGATGTCGCGCGCAATGTGCGGATAGCGTTCCACTTGCGTGCCGATGCAGAAAAACGTCGCGCGGACCCCGAACGCGTCGAGTAGATCGAGCACCTGCGGCGTGACGATGGGGTCGGGTCCGTCGTCGATGGTCAAGGCAATCGCGTTTTCGTTGTGCGGGCTCGCGGGCAGGCGCGTCCAGTTCGGCCCGAGCAGCGCTGTGCGCGGCAGGAGTCCGGTGATCGTGAACATCGCGTGGTTCACGAAGATCACGGCGAGCCACCACGGCCACGCGGCCGGCGCGAGCAGCCAGCCGGCAAGCACCACGACGTGCCATGCGATCGTGCCGTTGAGCATCGCGGAATTGCCGGTACGCGGCCAGCGGCGCGGCGGTGCGGGCTGGGCGCCATGCGGCGGGTTGGGGCATTCATTCATCAAACGTGCTTCCTGTGCGCCTTTGTCCCGGTAAGGCTGTGAGTCGTGCGCGTCGCGCAAGCGCGAACGATACCATTGTTGGCCGCGTTCAAATACCACCGCAAGCCGTCGCATTTGCGATCGCCGATCTGCTGTTGTAATGTGCCGGGCGATAAGCGGCGCAGCGGACACCGGCATACGGGCAGTGAGTCGGTTGTAACGAAGCGGCTGTAACGAAGCGGCCGCAGCGAATCGGGCGCCGCCGCCCAACCCAGCACAACAACAGGAGATGCGCGATGTCGGACACGGAAAACGGAAAAGTGGCGCTGGTGACGGGCGCGGGCAGCGGCATCGGCCGTGCCTGCGCGCTCAGACTGCTCGAACACGGCTACAACGTCGTGCTGGCGGGGCGTCGTCAGGCCGCGCTCGAGGCGGTCGTGCAGGAAGCGCAGGCGCTGTGTGGCGAAGCGCTCGCAGTGCCGTGCGACGTGACCGACGCCGACAGCGTCGCGCGGCTGTTCGACACGCTGCGCGCGCGCTTCGGCCGGCTCGACGTGCTGTTCAACAATGCGGGCCGCAACGGCTCGCCGGTCGATATCGACGAACTCGAGATCAGCGAATGGCGCGCGATCGTCGATACCAATCTGACCGGCGTGTTTCTCTGCACGCGCGCGGCGTTCGGTTTGATGAAAACGCAGAACCCGCGCGGTGGCCGCATCATCAACAACGGCTCGATTTCGGCGCATGCGCCGCGGCCGAACAGCATCGGCTATACCGCGACGAAGCACGCCATCACCGGCCTGACCAAAGCCGTCTCGCTCGACGGCCGCAAGTACGACATCGTGTGCGGCCAGATCGACATCGGCAACGCGGGCACAGAGATGGCCGCGCGGATGGCGCGCGGCGTGCCGCAGGCGAACGGCGAGATCGCGATCGAGCCGCTGATGGACGTGCAGCACGTCGCCGACGCGGTGCTGCATATGGCGAGCCTGCCGCTTTCGGCGAACGTGCAGTTCATGACGATCATGGCGAGCAAGATGCCGTTCGTCGGGCGAGGGTAAGGGCAGAGAAGCAGGCATAAGCGTGGACAGGCGGCGCTGAAGCGGACGAAGGGCCGCCGCGCACGGGAGCGTGGCGCGCGCGATCAACTTATACTGAGCGCTTTCCGTCACCACGCGAAAGCCACGCGCCGTGCCCCGAGCCACCTCACGCGACGACGATCCGCCGCCGCAGCCGCCCGTGCAACCCGATCTCGAAGACTGCTGTCATAGCGGCTGCACGCAGTGTGTGTTCGATCTGTACGACGAGGCGCTCGAACGCTATGAGATCGCGTTGTCCGTGTGGCGCGAGCGCCAGGCGGACAGGCAGGACGCTCGGTTGGCTGCACGAAAGGACGCGCGAACAGAAGCACGCAAGGCAGTACGAAAGAAGCCGGAACCCGAGCCGCGACCGACTTCGCAAATCGTGCCGCAAGCCGGGCCACCACGCTCGAAAACCCCGCGCAGCAAACCGCGCCCGCGCCCCTGAAGCAGGCACGATCTTCCACCGTCCCCGTCATGACCGAACTTCAGCTCACGCTGCCCGACAATCAGACCGACTCGCACACGCTCGACGATCTGCATCGTTTCGTGCAGCGCCATCCACGCCTTTTCGTGCTGACCGGCGCGGGCATCAGCACCGACTCCGGCATCCCCGGCTATCGCGACGACAACGGCGCATGGAAACGTTCGCCGCCGATCACGCTGCAGGAATTTCTCGGCACGCTCGCGATGCGCCAGCGTTACTGGGCGCGCAGCATGGTCGGCTGGCCGCTCGTCGCGCGGGCGCAGCCGAACGCCGCGCACGTCGCGCTCGCGCGGCTCGAAGCCACCGGGCACGTGCCGACGCTCGTCACGCAGAACGTTGACGGTTTGCATCAGCGCGCGGGCAGTCGCGACGTGATCGAGCTGCATGGCGGCATCGACGGCGTGACCTGTCTCGACTGCGGCATGCAGCACGCGCGCGCGTCGATCCAGCAGACGCTCGAAGCGGACAACCCCGCGCTGCTCGACGTGACCGCCGAAGCCGCCGCCGACGGCGACGCTCACCTGGAGTGGCACGATCTCGGCGGCTTTCGCGTGCCGGCCTGTTCGAACTGCGGCGGCATGCTGAAACCGTCGGTGGTGTTTTTCGGCGAGAACGTGCCGAAGACGCGCGTCGAAGCGGCTTCGCATGCGCTTGATGCGGCCGATGCGGTGCTCGTCGCCGGTTCGTCGCTGATGGTCTATTCCGGCTATCGCTTCTGCGTATGGGCGCAGCGCCAGGGCAAGCCGATCGCGGCGATCAATCTGGGCCGCACGCGCGCCGATCCGCTGTTGTCGCTCAAGGTGGCCGCGCCGTGCGGCGACACGCTGAGCGCGCTCGCCGGGCGGCTGGCGCGCGCGTGACGATGCGCGCCTGCGCCGAGCCACCACGTACTTTTCAGGAATGTCCATGCTGACGACGATCGACCAACTCGAAGCCCTCTACGGCCAGCCTGGGGAGCGCGCGCTGCGCAAGGAAATTGCGCACGTCAACGAAGACTATCGCGCGTTCATCGAGGCCGCGCCGTTCGCCGTGCTGGCGACAAGCGGCCCCGACGGACTCGACTGCTCGCCGCGCGGCGACGCGCCGGGCTTCGTGCGAGTTGTCGACGAGCGCACGCTCGCGCTGCCCGATCGGCCCGGCAACAATCGGCTCGACAGTCTGCGCAACATCATCGCGGACCCGCGGCTCGCGTTGCTGTTCGTCGTGCCGGGCGTCGGCGAAAGCCTGCGCGTGAACGGCCGCGGGCGGATTTCAGCCGATGCGGCCCTGCTGGACAGTTTCGCCGTCGACGGCAAACGGCCGCGCACCGTGCTGCTGATCGACGTCGACGCCGTGTATTTCCACTGCTCGAAGGCAGTGGTGCGCTCGAAACTGTGGGACCCGGCGCAGCACCTCGAACGCGCGCAACTGCCGAGCGCGGGCGAGATTCTGCGGCGCATCATCGCCGCGAACGACGACGAGCAGTTCGACGCCGCCGCTTACGATCGCGACCTGCCGGCCCGCGTGCGCGCGACGTTGTACTGATACGAAGCGCGGACCTCGCATTTCGAACATCGAAGCACGAACCCGAAGCACGAACCCGAAGCGCCAACCCAAAGCCTTAACCCCGAACGAAGCACTTACACGCCCCACCATGACAGACGCCCGGCAGCACTCGCCATCCGCTGAACGCAACGGCGCACCGATCCTCGCCGTGCTGCGCGAGGCGCTGCCGGCCACTGGCCGCGTGCTCGAAATCGCGAGCGGCACCGGCGAGCACGCGATTCTCTTCGCCGGCGCGCTGCCGGGACTCGACTGGCAGCCGAGCGATGCCGACCCCGAAGCGCGCGCGTCGGTCGCCGCGTGGAGCGCGCATGCCGGGCTGCCTAACCTGCACGCGCCGCTCGCGCTCGACGTCCATCAGCCCGATTGGGGCGGGGGCGTCGAGGCGCTCGACGCGGTGGTCTGCGTCAACATGATTCACATCTCGCCGTGGAGCGCGGCGCAGGCGCTGTTCGCGGGCGCGAGCCGCCGTCTCGCCGATGGCGGCGTGCTGTATCTGTACGGTCCGTACAAACGCGGCGGCGCGCATACGGCGCCGAGCAACGAGGCGTTCGATCGGTGGCTGAAGAGCCGCAACCTCGAATGGGGCGTGCGCGATATGGAAGCGGTCGTGGCCCTGGGCGCCGCGCTGGGCTTCGCGTGCGACGAGCCGATCGCGATGCCGGCGAACAACTTCAGCCTCGTGTTCAGGAAGCAGGCGGGGCGCGGCAAGACGGGCGCGGCGGCTTGAACGCGCTGCCCGCGGCCCGGTGCCTGCAGCCAAGCGGCCGGCGCGCATTTCTTTTATCCTTTCACCCTCGACGCCGCGCCAGGGTTCTTGCGGCGCGGCGACACGACATTTTTTGGACTCTGGAGAATTCAACATGGGCAAACAGGCAATCGGCGTGGTAGGGCTGGCGGTCATGGGCCGCAATCTGGCGCTCAACATCGAAAGCCGCGGCCACGCGGTGTCGGTCTATAACCGTAGCCGCGAGAAAACCGACGAACTCATCGCCGAATATCCGGACCGCAAACTGGTGCCGGCTTTCACGCTGGAAGAGTTCGTCGACTCGCTCGAAAAGCCGCGCCGCATTCTGCTGATGGTCAAGGCCGGCGAGCCGACCGACGCGACCATCGCGCAGCTCAAGCCGCTGCTCGACCAGGGCGACATCCTGATCGACGGCGGCAATACGCATTTCACCGACACGATCCGCCGCAACCAGGAACTCGCGAAGGCGGGCCTGCACTTCATCGGCACTGGCGTGTCGGGCGGCGAGGAAGGCGCGCTGAAGGGTCCGTCGATCATGCCGGGCGGCCCGCGCGACGCCTACGACCTGGTCGCGCCGATCCTCACCGAAATCGCCGCGAAAGCGCCGGATGGCGAGCCGTGCGTTGCCTACATGGGCCCGGACGGCGCGGGCCACTTCGTGAAGATGGTGCACAACGGCATCGAATACGGCGACATGCAGCTGATCGCCGAAAGCTATGCGGTGTTGAAGCAGGTCGTCGGCCTGTCGAACGAGGAACTCGGCAAGGTCTACACCGAGTGGAACCAGGGCGAGCTCGACAGCTACCTGATCGAAATCACCTCGAAGATCTTCGGCAAGAAGGACGACGAAACCGGCAAGGACCTCGTCGACGTGATTCTCGACCGTGCCGCGCAGAAGGGCACCGGCAAGTGGACCAGCCAGAACGCGCTCGATCTCGGCGCGCCGCTGCCGCTCATCACCGAGGCGGTGTTCGCGCGCGTGCTGTCGTCGCTGAAGACGCAGCGCGTGGCCGCAAGCAAGGTGCTCGAAGGGCCGCAGGCGAAGCCGCTCGACGCCGCGAAGGCGGAGTTCATCGAATCGGTGCGCCGCGCGCTCTACTTCAGCAAGGTGATCTCGTACGCGCAGGGCTTCGCGCAACTGCGCGCGGCGTCGGAAGAGTACAAGTGGGACCTCGATTACGGCACGATTGCAAAGATTTTCCGCGCGGGCTGCATCATCCGTGCGCGCTTCCTGCAGAAGATCACCGACGCCTACGCGAAGGACAAGGCGCTCGCGAACCTGCTGCTCGATCCGTACTTCCGCGACATCGCGAAGAACTATCAGGCGGCGCTGCGCGAAGTCGTGGTGGCTGCGGTCAACGCGGGGGTGCCGGTGCCGGCGTTCGCCTCGGCGATCGCGTATTTCGACGCCTACCGCTCCGAGCGTTTGCCCGCGAACCTTGTGCAGGCGCAGCGCGACTTCTTCGGCGCGCATACGTTCGAGCGCGTCGACAAGCCGGGTAGCTTCCACGCACAGTGGGCCTGAGCGGTTCTCCAAGCGTTTGAATGATGGCCCGGCGTGCGCCTCACCGAAGGCGCCGCCGGGCTTTTTTTGTTTGAATGCGCCGACGGCTAACAAAATTATTGCTAAAAACTATCGGCGTATTAGGTCGTTGGCCGGCAATTCGCGTCGATTATTGCAAAAGTCGAAATGGAGTTTCCCCGTTTTAAGGGTTTACCCTTGATTGCGACACTCCTAAACTTGCTTCCAAGCGCTGAGGGAGAAACAGAAAACCCCAAAGCGCATTACAAACAAGTCATTTGGAGGTTAATCATGAAGACCCTGATTTCCGCAGTTGCTATCGCCGCCGCCCTCGTTGCTCCGGTTGCTTCGTTTGCTCAATCCAGCCAGCCGGTGACGCGCGCTCAGGTTCGCGCTGAACTGGTCCAGCTCGAAAAGGCCGGCTACAACCCGGTCGGCGACTACGCGAACTATCCGGACAACATCCAGGCTGCGCAAGCGCGCGTCGCGGCGCAAAACGGTACGGCCGTTGCTGCCAACACCGCGAACACGAGCGGCTACGGCGCCCCGGCTGCCGGCAGCTCGCAAGCTGGACACGCAGCAGTGACCCCGTTCCAGGTCGACCGTAACTCGGTGTACTTCGGTAACTAATTGGGCAACTCAAGCGCGCAATTAAGCGTCGCTACGGGTTGCGCTGAAGTTCGAAGTAAAGGTTGCAGCAGAAGTTTGCTGTAGAGGTGGAAGTGCGAAGCAGACGCCGTCTCGCGAAACAGTGCGAAGGCGGTGGGCAAGAAAAAACGCCATCCGGTTCATTCGGATGGCGTTTTGTCGTTTGCGGCGCGTGGGTTATGCGATCTGTATCAATGCAGCGTGCGATGCCGCCGGCCGATCTCGTCGAAGAGCGCGCGGCTCGGTTCCAATGCCAGAAGCCAGGATTCGTCGTAGCCGCTCAGATTGTCGAGCGCTTCGCGCAGTCGCTCGACTGCCAGCGCGGGAATCTCGACGCTCGCCTCGATGCCGCTCGACAGCCCCGCGATGCTCGCCAGCTGCACGAGCGCATCGGCGGCTTCGGCCACGTCGGCGGCGAAGACGAGATGCGTGTTCAGCAATTCGACGAGGCCAGGGGACGCCGCGATATCGTCGACGTTGAGTTGCACGGCCAGAAAGGTGGCTTTGTTCATCCTCGATTCCTCCCAGAAACCAGACGTTGCCGCATTGTTGCGAGGCGTGCTGCGCGCGGCTTGACTGAGTATAGGCGACGCCCCGGCGGTCTCGCCAATCGGACGAATCGGCCGGTGTGCCTTGCTGAAGAAGGCTCACAGGCCATCAGACCTATAATAGGGCCAGCCGCGCGAGCGTTGTCGCCGGAGGCTCAGGTCCACGAGCCGCGGTTTTTTGCGCTTTCCCACTGCTTATCGACCATGAAGATCATCCGCAGCAGGAGCTTTACCGCGACGCGTCCGTGGGGTGCGCTCGAGATCGCCAGCATGAACGGCATTACCACGCGTCTGCACTGGACCGATGAGCCGTACAGGTGGCACGTCAACGACGGCGAGGAAGTGTTCGCGGTGCTCGACGGCCGCGTGGAGATGCGTTACCGCGAAGACGGCGTCGAAC
>Ga0153988_1000177_pt1 | contig 15621 bp, 15 predicted proteins | sample TSNC072MetaG_FD_104742 | JGI IMG/M metagenome (GOLD analysis project Ga0153988, IMG submission 104742) | Attine ant fungus gardens microbial communities from North Carolina, USA - TSNC072 MetaG | ecosystem: Host-associated > Fungi > Mycelium > Unclassified | place: USA: North Carolina, Jones...
ACGGCCTGCTGGAATCGCACGCGCCAGCTTGAAAACGAAGGCTATATACGTGGCTATGTCGCGTTGCTCGATCAGCAGAAGCTCGGTTTCGCCGATATCGTGCTGCTCGAAGTCACGCTCGATCGCCACGACGACGATGCGCTTGCGCGCTTCGGCGCCGAACTCGCGACACTCAGCGAAGTACTCGAGGCGTATCTCGTGTCCGGCGATTACGACTATCTCGTCAAGGTCGCCGTGGACGGCACCGCGGGCTACGAGCGCTTCCTGCGCGAAAAGCTCTACAAGATCGCAGGCATTCGTCATAGCCGCTCGATGTTTGCGCTGCGCTGCATGAAGAGCATTCCGTCGATTGCGATCTGATCGCACGCTGTGCTTCAGTGCGCGTAGATCGGACCGAGGCCGACAATGTCGGGTTGGTCTGCCGCCGCGTGATTCATCGGCGAAGACGCAGGTGAACCCACGGCCGAACGGCTCTGTGCTACGCCGCCATATGCGGTGGCCGCTGCGTTGTTATCTGCATTGATACGGGCCTCTGCTGCCTCGATGTTTCGCGGGTATTGTGCGTTGTCGCTCGCAGGGTTGTAGCCGGCTTTCTGCAACTGGACCAGTTCCGCGCGCACTTCGGCACGCGTGATTTCATGTTGCGATTGCGCGAAAGAAGCGACAGGAGCAGCAACGAGAACAGCGACGATCAGCGATTGAACGAGTTTCATGAGTTTTCTCCAGATATCCGAATACACGAGTTCAAGGATTGAGTGGAACACCAGGCCGTCGAAACCGATACGCCTTCATGTCCCGCCTGATTCACGCAACGTTGCGAATCAACCTTGCGTGAGGACATTTGACCGTGCCAACGTATCTGGAATGTTTTCTTTTTCCCTCTTTGTGCAAGCGTGTTTGTCTACGTACGGTACTGATACATTGCGATACAAAAAACGGCTTTGCGTGTTCCCTGTTCCGTTCCAGGTCTCTTGCAAACGTTCTTCCATGGCTCGCGCCCATGAAAAAACACCAGGAGCCCGCATTGAGCGCCTGGAGTTCGGATTGGAAGCAGGGACAGCCGGCGTTCGCCGGCCCGCGTTACGCCATGCACGCCACGTCGACAATCGCCTGGGCAAACGCCTTGGGGCTTCCTGCGGCAGGTTATGGCCAATCCCGCCGCTCAGATTGCGGTGCTCGTATTTGCCGGCAAACTTCTCCGCGTACGCGGCCGGTGCCGGATGCGCGGCACCGTTGGCGTCGCCTTCGAGCGTGATGGTCTGCACGGAGATAGTCGGGGCCGTCGCAAGACGTTTTTCGAGTTCGCCGTATTGCGGCTCGCCTTGCGCGAGCCCCAGGCGCCAGCGGTAGTTGTGAATCACCACCGCAACGTGGTCCGGGTTATTGAACGAGGCAGCGGTACGCTCGAAGGTCGCATCGTCGAAGCCCCATTTCGAGAAAGCCGTGTGCCAGATCAGCTTATTGAAGTCGTGACGGTTCGCCTCATAGCCCGCGCGGCCGCGCTCCGTGGCAAAATAGAACTGATACCACCAGGTCAATTCGGCCTGCGGCGGCAACGGCGCGCGGTTTGCTTCCTGGCTGCCGATCAGATAACCGCTCACCGAGACCATGGCCTTGCAGCGTTGCGGCCACAGCGCCGCGATGATATTCACCGTCCGCGCACCCCAATCGAAACCGCCGAGCACGGCCTTGTCGATCTTCAACGCGTCCATATCGCTCGCCCCGGGTCCGCTCGAATTGCTGCTCTGGATTCAGGAACGCATGCCGATGTTCTCGGCGCCGGAAATGAAGCAACGGGCGGCAAAACCATCGGCAAATACGGCGCGAAAGCGCAAGACTCGCTGATTGCACGCTTCTGTGCCTGCCAGGCGCACACAGCAACACTTGCACAACAGATAAAAGCGCATCCACGATGCGCCTGCCCCGCGCTTTGTGTCGCAATGTATCCAGGCGGTACGTAGACACAAAACATTGCACACGCCTCATTCCCGCGACATAAACCAGATACGTGCGGGCGTTCCAATACGGCCATACCAGCCAACCGGAACGCCCACCATGCACAGCACGCTCGAAACGCCGCTCGCCCTGCTCGCGGGCCTGCTCACGATCGCATCTCCCTGCGTCCTGCCGGTCATGCCGATTCTGCTCGGCACGTCCGTCGAACGGCCGAGCCGTACACGGCCGCTCTTTATCGTCGCCGGCTTCATTCTGACTTTCGCATCGTTCGCCTTGCTGCTAGGCGCGGTGTCGAGCACCGTCCACATCGCGCAGCAGGTTCTGCGCAACACGGGTATCGCGCTGCTCGCATTGTCCGGTCTCATGCGCGTATGGCCACGTCCCTACGACTGGCTTGTCGCGCGGGTGCAGGGACCGCTCGAGCGCATCGGTGCCGCCATTGCACCGGGCGGCCCGCCTGGCAGCGGCAACGCCGGCGGCTTCGTGCTCGGCATGTCGCTCGGCGCGGTGTGGACGCCCTGCGCGGGCCCCGTGCTCGCGTCGATTCTCGTGCTAGTGGTCAAGGCGCAGGACCTCGGCTGGTCAGTACTGCTGCTAACGCTATACGCGATCGGTGCCGCGATTCCGATGCTCGCGATCATCTACGGCGGACATTACGTGACCCGGCATGTACGCGTCGTATCGCGCCATGCACATCGCCTGCAACAGGTATTCGGCGTACTGGTGATGCTGACCGCACTCGCCATCTATCTGCAATACGACGTGCTGCTGTACGCCCGGCTCGCCACGCTTTTCCCTTCACTCAAAGGACTTTGACATGAACGCCCGACTCAGGACACTCGCTCTCGCCGCCGCCTTCAGCGCATTCGCCGCAACAGTTGCCACCAGTACCGCCGCCATCGCCGCGCCATTGGAAAACGGCCCACCTGCGCCGGAATTCACCGGCATCACGCAGTGGCTCAATAGCGAACCGCTGAAACTGCAGCAATTGCGCGGCAAGGTGGTACTGGTCGATTTCTGGACCTATAGCTGCATCAATTGCGCAAACACGCTGCCGTATGTGAAAAGCTGGAATCAGAAGTACAAGGATCAGGGACTCACGGTGATTGGCGTTCATACGCCCGAGTACCCGTTCGAGCGCGACACCGGCAACGTGAAGACCGCGATCAAGCGGCTCGGCATCAGCTACCCGGTCGCGCTGGACAATCAGTATGCGACGTGGAACGCCTATAACAACCAGTACTGGCCCGCGTTCTATCTGATCGACAAAAAAGGGCAGATCGTCTACTCGCACTTCGGAGAAGGCGACTATGCGCAGACGGAAGCAAGGATTCAGGCTCTGCTGGCGCAGAAAAGCTGATGCGGCGTTGCCGAAGAAGCGGCGCTAAACGAAGCACGCTTTATCGCTCGCCGAATGAAAGAAGCCCACCTGTGTCTGAGCAATCAGACGCAGGTGGGCTTACTGTTCGACGACGACTCAATAATTCAGTGAACCGGCTAGAACAGATAACTGGCGAAAAGGCCGTACGTTATCTGGCTCGTTTTCTCGGTAATCGGACTGTCGCTCGCATCGCCGCGCAGCCATGCGAACGAAACACTCGCGCCAACATTCCAGCGCGCGGCAATCCGATACGCGCCGTTTATCGAAAAGCGCAACTGGTTCAGACCGGAACCGGCCGAGAACTCCGGCAATCCCGAGCGTGCGCTCTGCTCCGACGTCACGCCGAAATAGGTCTGGTTGTACTTGCTGCTCGCCCAGGTCAAACCGGGCCCCGCGGTTAGCGTCAATTGCGGAATCGGCTGGTAGCGGCCGAGCACATCGAAGGTCGCGACCGTGCCGCGGTCGTTGCTGGCGATATCGGTCAACACGCTCGCGCGCGCCGAGATGAACTGATAGGTATAGACACCGAACAGTTCGGCATGCGCGGTACGTTTGACGTCGCCGAGACCGCGCAGCCGCGAGTCGTCGGACTCGCTGCGCGGCTGGATGAAATCGTAAGTCAGGGCCGCGCCGATCCGCCAGTTACTGTCGCGATACAGATAGCCGCCGAGCGACAGCAGCGAAGCCGCATCCGGATTAGCACCGATAAAGAAGCGGTCGTAATTCGCGCTGACCGTCGGCACCACTTCCCATTTCGTGCCGCTCGCGCCGGGGAATTTCGGCATGTTCACCACCCCGGCTCCAACGGAAAAATGCCACGGGCTTGCGCCGGCTCCGGGTGCCTGGGTGATTTCCGGGGCAGCGACCGAATACAGACTTTCCGACAGGCCCAGCGTATCGTCCGCCATGGCGGCAACTGCGAACAGCGACAACGCGGAGCCGGCCAGCACCTTAGTCATGCGTGGCGTGGACACATCAATCATCTCGGTTTCTCCGTGGAAAAATGAACAGGACGATGCAATGGCACCGGTCCTGACGTCGATTGCGTAATACCGATGCTGCGTTGCAACTTAGTTCCGCGGAAATGCCTTTTATCGTTGTTGGAAAGCCATGCCGCACATATCGGTTCGCGATAGTGCGATCAATATCACTGCGTGTTCTTCCGGAATCCTCACCGTGCCGGAGAGTGGTATGAGCATAGCCGCTTTTTTTCAGGCGTCGCAAGTCAATTTTTTTAAATGGCCCACTGTAATGAGTTAATCTCGCAATGTCGTCACATTAATTCACAATTCAATTCTCATTTCATCGCTTCTTTGCGAACGAATTCTGAACGGCAATTCCATTCGCCATTTGGTTTGTTCAACATTTGCCATCTTGCGCCGCAGGCGATACTCTTTCTCTCGATTGACGTTCTTCCCCGCAAGTTATCGTTATGCGGCGGTTTTTTATGCACGATGATTTACGTTATGGGTGAGCTATGCCTTCAGGAAAGTACATCGGTAATAAAACAGTCAGTCCGTTGCTTTCATGTTTTTGCGGCAAGTCGCAAGCGCAGTATGCCAACCGCCGTATCAGTGCCGACCTGTCGCGCCGCGGCTTCGTCACCGGCATGGCCGCGTCGATGCTGAGCCTGGTTCTGCCCGGACTCAGCCAGGCTCAAAGCACCCTGCCGCCCAATGCGCCGGCCAAGCCGGTGCTGTTCACGAACTTCCGCCTGTTCGACGGCAAATCGTCCACGCTGCGTGACGGCCTTCATATGGTTGTCGAGGGCGGCACGATCAGCCAGTTGGGCCAGGGGCAACCCGCCTCGGCCGAGGGCAAGACAGTCGTCGACTGCGGCGGCAAGGTCATGATGCCGGGCATGATCGACATGCACTGGCATACGCTGATCGCATCGCTTCCCATGCAGATCCTTATACAAGGCGACATTGCACTCGTGCATCTTGCGGCCAGCGCCGAAGCCGAGCGCACGCTGCTGCGCGGCTTCACCACCGTACGCGACGCGGGCGGCCCGGCGTTCGCACTGAAGCAGGCGATCGACAGCGGCATGATTTCAGGGCCGCGCATCTATCCGTCCGGCGCGATGATCACGACGACCGGCGGCCACGGCGACTTCCGGCCGCTCAGCGAACTGCCGAGCACCAGCGGCCAGATCAGCCAGGGGGAACGCGATGGCGCCGTCGCGATTGCCGATACCGAAGACGCAGTCCGCCTGCGTGTGCGCGAGCAGTTCATCCAGGGCGCGACGCAAATCAAGCTCATGGGTTCCGGTGGCGTATCGACACCGCGCAGTCCGCTGGACATGCTCACGTTCACGGAAAGGCAGTTGCGCGCAGCGGTCGAAACGGCCGCTGATTGGGGCACGTATGTGCTCGTACACACGTACACGCCCGAGTCGGTTCAGCGTTCTGTCGCAGCGGGCGTAGGTTGCATCGAGCACGCTCATCTGATGGACGACAGGACCGCCGCGATGATCGCAAAAAGCGGCGCGTGGCTCAGTACCCAACCGTTCCTCAGCACCGACGACGTCGCGCCGCTCTCCGGTCCGGCCGTTGAAAAATTCGCGGAGGTCTCCGCGGGCACGGACCGCATGTACAAGCTCGCGCGCAAGCACGGCATCAAGGTCGCATTCGGCACCGACATACTCTTTTCGCAGCCACTCACTTTGCGGCAGGGCACGATGCTCACGCACATGAAGCAGTGGTACAGCACGGCCGAGACGCTGCAAATGGCAACCAGCACCAACGCGCAATTGCTTGCGCTGTCTGGCAAGCGCAATCCTTATCCGCGCAAACTCGGCGTGCTCGAGCAAGGCGCCTACGCCGATCTGCTGCTCGTGGACGGCAATCCGCTCGAGAATCTCGATCTCATCGCGAACCCCGAGCAAAACCTGCGCATCGTGATGAAAGACGGCAAGTTCTACAAGAACACGCTCAAGGCATAACGAAGCATCAAACCGGATTCAGGCCAGGTACATGCCGTAAAAACTCGCGGCACGTACCCGGCCTGAATCCGCACAGTCATTTCATGCGCCCGTGGAGCGCGGGCGCTTAACCTTTCACGCCCGCATTCTCCGTCTCATGGGACCAACCGCGGGTCGTTCAGCGCGGGTCGTTCAGTTTTCCCAGCAAGTGTTTTACCAGTGCTTAATCCGGCCGGCAGTGCCGCCCGAAAAGGTACCGCACGCCGTATGGATTGCCTCGTCAATTCATTCGACGGGTTGCCAGCCGTTCTTGTGCTCGACTGTGCGCGGCAGCCTCTTTATATATGCCTACGAACGCGGCCCTAATTCAGTGAATCTGAATAGGTGTGCAAGACGTTCATGCAATGCGTAGCGTTCACGCTCTCTCGATTTAGCAATGACCCGCATTGGCATATACTCATATAGTAGTGAATCAACTATAAAAAAAATATACAACCGCAATAACGGCAATATCAGAGAGGAGAATCGCATGACCGGCAATGTGACTGTGCGGCGCGTCGGCGCCAGCGAGGCTTCGGCCTGCGTGGAAGCGCTCGCCGACGTGCTGATCGACTGCGTGGAAGGCGGGGCATCGGTCAGCTTCATGCTGCCGATCTCACGAGAAACCGCGCTGACGTTCTGGCGCGGCGTCGCCGAGGGCGTCGCGCGTGGCGAGCGCGCGCTGCTGATCGCGGAAGACGGCCATGGAGAAATCATCGGCACCGTGCAGCTGATTACCGCACAGCCGGAAAACCAGCCGCATCGCGCCGATGTCGCGAAGATGCTCGTGCATCGAAAAGCACGCCGGCGCGGAATCGCGCAGCATCTAATGGACGAAATAGATCGCACCGCGCGTGCGGAAAAGAAGTCGGTACTCGTACTCGACACCGTGACCGGCGGCGACGCCGAGCGGCTTTATCAGCGCGCCGGCTGGCAACGCGTAGGCAACGTGCCGAATTACGCGCTGATGCCCGATGGCGCAATCTGCGGCACGACCTTCTATTGCAAGCAGCTTTGAGCCGAAGCAAACACCGGGCCGTTCACTGGCTGGTCCGTCACGTCGAAACTCCGCGCAGGCATGTAATTGAAAATTTCAATTACATGCCTATAATGGCCGTCGTGCCCGCAACGGGCATGACCGTCGACATGCGGAGCAATCTTGTACTCGGACTTTCTGACTTTCAGGCTCGATCTGACCAGTGCCTTGCTGACCAACCGTGCGAACGTGGTCTATCGCGAGCGCTGGAACCTCGACGTGCGCGCCCTGCGCGTGCTGCGCCTCGTCTGCGCCGAACCCGACATCACGCCGACGGCGGTATCGCAGCGCGCGCTGATCGAAAAAACGCTGCTCTCCAAAGTACTCACCGAACTTGAAACGCGCGGCTTCATCACGCGCAACACTCATTCGTCGGACCGCCGCAGCTTCGCGCTGCGCGCCACGGCTGACGGTCTGAAAGTCGCCAAAGCATCGGAAGCATTGGGCCTGGCAATGGAAGCGCAGCTTGCCACGGTGCTGAGCGACAGCGAGCGCAAGATGCTCGAACGACTGCTGAGCAAGCTATCGAACAGCCTGCTGGCACGCGAGCCGGCCGGTGCGCCGCCGCATTGACCTTCTCTGCCATCTCGCCTGCTGCGCGTTTCTGCGGCCTTTCGTCAGCCTTTCTTGTTACTCGCACGGCAACCAGGAGTCTTTCATGTCGCAGTTGATCGAAACGACGTCGAGTGCCATCGACACACTGCTGCCCGAACTCGAAGCCATCTACAAAGACCTGCACCGGCATCCCGAACTGTCGATGCAGGAAGTGCGCACCGCGGGCATCGTCGCCGACTACGTCGAAAAGCTCGGCTACGAGGTGACGCGCCATGTCGGCGTCACGGGCGTCGTCGCGCTGCTGTGCAACGGCGACGGCCCCACGGTCATGCTGCGCGCCGACATGGACGCGCTGCCGATGGCCGAGGCAACTGGCCTGCCCTACGCGAGCACGGTGACGGCGAAAGACGAAGACGGCATGGAAGTCGGCGTCGCCCATGCGTGCGGTCACGACCTGCACGTCACGTGGCTGCTCGGCGCCGCGCGTCTGATGGCCGAGCATCGCGACGCATGGCGCGGCACGCTGATGGCCGTGTTCCAGCCCGGCGAGGAAGTCGGGCGCGGCGCGCGCAGCATGCTCGACGACGGCATGACCACGCGCTTTCCGAAACCCGACGTGATTCTCGGCCAACACGTGATGTTCGGCCCGGCCGGCACGGTCGGCTATCGCAGCGGCACGATCCTCTCGGCGGCCGACAGCCTCAAGATCACGCTGTTCGGGCGCGGTTCGCACGGCTCGCAGCCGCAAACCTCGATCGACCCTGTCATCATGGCGGCTTCCACCACGCTGCGTCTGCAAACCATCGTGTCGCGCGAAATCGCGCCACGCGACAGCGCCGTGCTGACAGTCGGCTCGATACAGGCCGGCACGAAAGAGAACATCATCCCCGACGACGCGACGCTCAAGCTCAACGTGCGCAGCTATGACGAAGACGTGCGCGAGTACATGCTCGGCGCGATCCGCCGTATCTGCTGCGCCGAATGCGTGGCGTCGAACGCACCGCGCGAACCCGAATTCACCACGCTGTCGAGCTATCCGCTCACGGTCAACGACACCGCCACCACCGAGCGTCTGCGCAACGCCTTCGAAGCGCGCTTCGGCAAGCGTGCGTACGAGGCACAACCGGCCGCCGCGAGCGAAGACTTCAGCCTGTTCGGCCGCGAATGGGGGGTGCCGTACTCGTTCTGGTTCGTCGGCAGCACCGATCCCGAGACCTTCCGCAAGGCGCGCGAGGCGAAGAAGCTCAACGAAATCCCGAGCAACCATTCGCCGAAGTTCGCCCCGATACTCCACCCGACGCTGCGCACCGGCATCGAAACGATGCTGTGCGCGGCCGGCGCCTGGCTCGACTCCGCAGAAAAAGCACTGTGAATTCGCACGCGGTTTATACCCTTCTCGATCTGGTCGGCACGTTCGTATTCGCAATCAGCGGCGCAGTGGCCGCGCGGCAACGGCGGCTCGACCTGTTCGGCATCGTCGTGATCGCGTTCATGGTGGCGTGCGGCGGCGGCATCGTGCGCGACGTCTGCATCGGCGCGATTCCGCCTGCGGGCCTGTCGAACTGGCGTTACCTGGCGACCGCGCTGGCCGCCTCGGCGGTCACGATTCTCGCGTATCCGCAAGTGCGCAGGCTGCGCCAACCGGTGCTGTTCTTCGACGCGATCGGGCTCGGCCTCTTCGCGGTGTCGGGCGCGCAGAAGTCGCTCGTGCATAGCCACAACGCCGAACTCGCGATTCTGCTCGGCATCTTCAGCGCAGTCGGCGGCGGCGTGATGCGCGACGTGGTGCTCTCGCGCGTGCCCGCGATTCTCGATCGCGAGATCTACGCATCGGCCGCGCTGCTCGGCGCATCCGTGCAGGTGGGCTTTTCGTATGCGGGCTGGACCGACTGGTGGACGCCGTGGTTCGCGACGCTCGCCTGCGTGCTGGTACGGCTTGCGTCGCTGCGTTACGGCTGGCGCCTGCCGATCTTTCAGGGCAAGCGCACGGCCGAAACGCACGACCACCGGTAACTGGCGCCCGCATGGATGACAGGCGCATGACGAGCAACGGCCTGTGCAGGCTCAGGCGCCCGCCATGCTCGGCAGCAGTTCCCGGTAGATATGGATCATCGACGGTCCCATCAGCACGACGAGCAGCGCCGGAAAAATACAGAAGATCAGCGGAAACAGCAGCTTCAGCGCAATCTTCGCGGCGCGCTCCTCGGCACGCATGCGACGCCGCGTGCGCAGCGTGTCGGAAAGCACGCGCAGCGACATGCCGATGCTCGTGCCGAAACGCTCGGCCTGAATCAGCATGGCGCTAAATGCGTCGATATCTTCCACGCCCGTGCGCAAGGAAAAATTGCGCAGCGCCTTTTCCTTCGAGAAGCCGGAGCGCATCTCCAGCAACATCAGTTCGAGTTCGCTCGCCACGACCGGGCTGCGCATGCGGATTTCCTCGCCCACTTTCATCAGCGACGCGTCGAGACCGAGCCCCGCCTCGATGCAGACCGTCAGCAGATCGAGCGCATCGGGAAAGTCCTCGACGATGCTGCGCTTGCGCGCGGCAATACGTTTTGCGAGCACGAGATTCGGCAGGTAGTAGCCGAGCCCGGCGAGCAGCACGAGAACGATCGAGCGTCCGAGCAGCGTGGGCGCGAATGACGAGCCGTAGAGCGAGAGCATCGCGAGGAACGGCAACAGGATCGCGAGCGCGGTTTTCGCAGCCAGATAGATCGGCACCGCGTTGGTCGAGCGCCACCCCGCGGTCATCAATTGCACGCGCAACGCGGATTGCTCCCAGCCTTCCTTCGGCACCGACAGCTTCGAAATCGGCTGCGAAATTTCGACGAGCTTTTCGTACCACGCGGTGTCCGCGGATGGCGCCAGTTGCTCCGGCGCCGGCACGAAGTTCGCGCCGCCCGCCTGCTCGATACGCCGGCTCATGTCGCGCGGCGCGGCCAGATGCAGCACGCCGAACGCGGCCGCGAACACGATCGCGAACACGGCGGCGAGCAGCAGAATCTGTGTGATGTTCAGCGTTTGCATGATCTCTCCTCGATAGTTGTTCTTCGCGGGCAGCGCGATGCGCTCAAACCCGGATCTTCACGATGTGCCGCATCCAGAAGACGCCGAACAGCATCCCGACACTCGAACTCGCGACCATCTTGATGCCGGCGGGGTCGTGCCACAGTATGTCGAGGAACGCGGGATTGAGAACCATCATCGCGGCGCCGACGCCGAACGGCATCAGTCCGAGCACCCACGCAGACATCCTGCCTTCCGCGGACAGCACACGAACCTTGTCGAACAGCTTGAAGCGGTCGCGAATCAGCGCCGTAATGCCGTCGAGCACTTCGGCGAGATTGCCGCCCGTCTCGCGCTGGATCACGACCGCAATCACGAAGTAGCGCAAATCGCGAATCGGCACGCGCGTGGCGAGATTCGTCAGCGCCTCGCTAATCGACACGCCATAGTTGATCTCGTCGAACACGATGCGGAATTCGCCGCTCATCGGCTCGGCGAACTCGTTGCCAACCATATCGATTGCGCCCGTGAACGCATGGCCCGAACGCAGCGCGCGCGCCAGCATGTCGCAAACGTCAGGCAACTGCCGCTCCAGTTGCTGGATGCGGCGATTGCGCCGCCGCTGCACGTAGACGATCGGCAACAGCGCGGCGAACACGGCGAGGGCCACGGTGACGAACCACGGCAACGCGACGCTCGTGCCGATCATCAGCACGAACGGCGGCAATACCGCGCACGTGCCGACGAGCCGGCCCACCGACCACGCAAGTCCCGACTGCTGCAGAAACAGATCGAGCGCATGCACGCGCGGGATCAGCAGCAGGAGTCGCGTGAGCCACTCCGACTCGGCCAGCATGCGCGTTTTCAGAATCGACAGCCGCTCGCGGCTCACCTGGCCGCCCGCGGAGACCGCGCGAATCCGCGCGGCGACACGCCGCGCGGTCGGTCCATGCCGGCTGTCCCAGTACTCGTACACGCCGCTCGTCGCAAGCACCACGGCCACGAAGAGCAGGATGATCGAGGCGTAGAAGATCGGGTTCATGCAAGTCTCCTGAAACAGCGCATCACGTCGTCTCGAAGCGGCGCGCCGGATCGTAGATCTGATCCGACGGCGCCACGCCGAATGCCTGCAGGCGCTCGGCGAATTTCGGCCGCACGCCGGTCGCGCAGAAATGCCCGCGCACGTTGCCCTGCGAATCGACACCGGTGCGGCGGAACACGAAGATGTCCTGCATGTTGATCATGTCGCCTTCCATGCCGGTCAGCTCCGAAATGCTGATGATCTTGCGGCGTCCATCGGTCAGGCGCGCGGCCTGCACGACGACAGAAATCGCCGACGAAATCTGTTGCCGCATCGTGCGTACCGGCAGCGACAGGCCTCCCAGGTTGATCATGTTTTCGAGGCGCGTCAGCGCATCGCGCGGCGTATTCGCGTGGATCGTCGACAGCGAGCCTTCGTGGCCCGTGTTCATCGCATTGAGCATGTCGAGTGCTTCGGCGCCGCGCACTTCGCCGAGGATGATGCGATCGGGCCGCATCCGCAGCGCGTTGCGCACGAGCGTGCGCTGCGTGATCTCGCCGCGCCCCTCGATGTTCGGCGAACGCGTCTCGAGTCTCAGCACGTGCTGCTGGCGCAATTGCAGTTCGGCCGCGTCTTCGATCGTGACGATACGTTCGTCATCCGGAATAAATCCCGACAGCACGTTCAGGAGCGTGGTCTTGCCGCTGCCCGTGCCGCCCGACACGAGAATGTTGACCTTCGCGCGCGCGAGCGCGTCGAGCGCTTCGGCCATCGGCGGCGTGAGGCTTTGCAGTTCGATCAGATCGGCGACTTGCAGCGGATTCGTGGCGAAACGCCGGATCGACAGCAGCGGACCGTCGACCGCGCACGGCCGGATGATCGCGTTCACGCGCGAGCCATCCGGCAGACGCGCGTCGACCATCGGGCTCGATTCGTCGATATGGCGGCCCACGCCCGAAACGATCTTCTCGATGACCTTCATCAGATGCGCGTCGTCGTAGAAGGCCACGTCGGTCGCTTCGAGCCGCCCGCGCCGCTCGACGTAGGTATGGCGATACGTATTGACGAGAATGTCCGACACGCTCGAGTCGCGCAGCAGCACTTCGAGCGGACCGAAGCCGAACATTTCGTCGTGTACGTCGCCGACGAGCTGCCGGCGTTCGAGATCGTTGGCCGGCGCTTTCTGCTCTTCGAGAATGCGGCCGATCAGCGCGGCAATCTCCTGGCGCACCTGATCGGACGGCAAACGCGACAGGCGTTCGAGTTCGACACGTTCGAGCACGGCCTGATGAATCTCGCGCTTGAGCTTCTGATAGGCAGCGCGCAGCATGCCGGCCGGAGTGCCCGACGAGTCCTGGCGCTCGCCCAGGGGTTGCGCGCGTTGCGCGGAAATCTGCTCACGAAGCGACATGGCCTCTCCCCTTCTCAGGTATTACAGCGTTTCAAGTTTCGGTGCCGCCTGACGGCCGAGCAGCCGCGCGAACAGCGAATCGCTCTTCGCACGTTTGTGCTCCGACGTCGTCGCACGGCTGACGATGTTCTCGGCGAGCGTTTGCAGACTGCGCGCGACCCCGCTGCTGCGCGCGGTCTTCGACACCGGCAGGCCCTGGTTCATCGCCTCGGTCACGGTCTCGGCGTCCTCGGGAATGACCTGATACGGGTGCATGCCGAGCACCGATTCGAGCGCCGCGCGCGCTCGCTCGCCGTGGCGCGTGTAGCGGTTCAGGACGAGGCGCATCTGCTCCTGCGCATAGCCGAGCGAGCAGAGAATTTCCTGCAGCCGGCGGCCGGCGCGCACGTGCGGCATGCTCGCCTGCAATACGACATGAATCTGGTCGCTGCGATCGAGCGCGAGCATCGACAGTTGATTGAGCGTCTGACCGAGATCGAACAGCACGAAGTCGTAATGCGGCGCCGCGACGCCGAGCATCCATTCGAGGCGGTCTTCCTTGACCTCGGCCGCCTTCACCGGATCGCCCGCGCCGGCGAGGATATGAAAGTTCTCGGTGACGTGCATCAGACTCGTGTCGAAGAACGCGGCGTCCATGCGCTCGATCTGTGCGCAGACTTGCGGCAGTGTCGACGGCGGGGTTTCGTCGGAGACCAGAAAAGCGGCGTCGGCGAACTGCTGGTTCAGATCGATCAGCAGTACGCGCTTTTTCTGCGGCAGGCTCGCGATCGCATGCGCGACGTTCGCGGCGATAAAGCTCGTGCCCGCGCCGCCCTTGCACGACACGAACGACAGCACCTGCGTGTCGCGCGTGCCGCTTTGCAGGCCTCGCGACTGCGCGCGTTGCAGCGCGTCGCCTAGCTGGCGCGGGTCGAGCGGCCAGTTCAGCACGTCGCGAAAGCCCGCGCGCATCGCGGCGATCAGCGTATCCGGCGACGCATCGGGAATCAGCAGGATGCAGGTGAGCCGCCCATGCGCGCGATGCAGACGCTCGACCACGGGCAGCTCCGCGTCCTTCAGCGACGCCGCATCGACAATCAGCACGTCGAACGCGTCGAGACTGTCGCTGCGCTCGCCGAGCAGCGACGGCGCGCCGGTCGCGCGCGTGATGCGATAGTCGCCGCATTCGCCGGTCAGATGCGCGATCTGCGCGAGCCGCGCGCTGTCTTCAGAGAGGGCCAGGATGTTGATCATGATGTTCTCGCCCAAGCGATCAAGGTTATCCGGCGGACGTCGCCGTGCTGTGCTTCACTGACTGCCGCCGTTGGTGCCGACGCCGATCACGAACGGATTGACTGTCGTGACGGGCGCCCGGAACGACTTGTCGTACTGATCCTGCGCGGCCACGGCAGCCTTGCCGTCGACCCCGGGCGTGGACGGCGTGTGCTCGCCCGCGTGCGGATCGATGATCTGCATCCGCGTCACGGTGCGCACGGCTTCGCCGAAGTGCGCGTCCCAGATCGGCGTGCTCGTCATGCAGCCGCTCAACGAGCCGCCCAGGGTTGCGTAGAGCGTCAGCAGCAACGCCGCGCGGCGAGTGGTCGCAAGATGCATCACAAGATGTTCGAGTTTCATGAGAGTCCCCTTCGCAGCGAGTTACTGGTTGGCCGGATCGGTTTTGGCGAGCGCGGGCCGGTCCGCCTGCGTATCGCGCGGCAGCAGTGCGGCCGGCGCGGTTGTCGTCCCTTGCGTCGGTGCGGGCTCTGCCGGTTGCACTTGCGGCGCGGGTTGCGGCGCTGCCGGTGGCATCGGTTGCGGCGCATTCGGGTTCGGCGTCGTTGCCGCTTTGGCTTGGGCTGCCGGCCTGCGGCCTTCCATGTTGCCGGTCGCGTAGACCATCGCATCGGACGTCTGCGCGAAGCTGTCGGTCGGCAGCGGAATGTCTCCCGGCGGCAACGGCTTCACGAGATGCACGGTGATGATGAAGACCAGTTCGGTGCGATCCTGCTGGAACGACGTGCTGCGAAAGAGCGTGCCGAGCACCGGCAATTCGCCGATGCCGGGCAGCGCCTTCAACGCGCCGGTGACGTTGTTCTGGATCAGCCCGCCGATCGCGAAGCTCTCGCCGTCGTTCATCTGCACCGTCGTCGACGCGCGGCGTGTCGTGATGAGCGGCAGGATCGCCGTGCCGCTGGTGCCGGTCGCCGTTACGCTGACGCCGGTCGGCGACAGCTCCGACACTTCCGGCGCGACCTTCAGGTTGACGCGGCTGCCCGCGAGCACGGTGGGCGTGAACTTGAGGCCGACGCCG
>Ga0153988_1000178_pt1 | contig 15571 bp, 12 predicted proteins | sample TSNC072MetaG_FD_104742 | JGI IMG/M metagenome (GOLD analysis project Ga0153988, IMG submission 104742) | Attine ant fungus gardens microbial communities from North Carolina, USA - TSNC072 MetaG | ecosystem: Host-associated > Fungi > Mycelium > Unclassified | place: USA: North Carolina, Jones...
CCTGACCGGCCTTCGTGAGCGTGCGCGTCGCGAGATTGAGCGCGAATTCGCCGAACTCGAATACCTCGGTCGTCTCCGAGGGCGCACCCGGCAATTCGGACGGCGACTGGCGACGCAGCACCGCGTGAATGCGCGCGACCAGCTCGCGGGGATTGAACGGCTTGGGCAGATAATCGTCCGCGCCCATTTCCAGGCCGACGATGCGATCGACATCCTCACCCTTGGCCGTCAGCATGATGATCGGCGTGCGGTCGTTGCTGCCGCGCAGACGGCGGCAGATCGACAGGCCGTCCTCGCCGGGCAGCATCAGATCGAGCACCAGCAGATCGAAGCGCTCGCGTACCCACAGCTTGTTCATCGACGGCGCGTTTTCGGCGACGTAGACATTGAAGCCTTGTTCGCCGAGGTAGCGGCGCAGCAGATCGCGCAGGCGTGGGTCGTCGTCGACGACGAGGATTTTCGAAGGGTTTTTGGTTTCCATGGTCGGCATCTTAGCGCGATTAGAAAGTGGTGCGCGGTTACACCATTTCTGGGGTTACAGTCAGTTACAAAATTTACCCGCGGTGTGGCACGACGTAAAGTAGGGACGTTTAGACTCCTTTACTGAAGGCGACCGTTCGGTGGATACTTCACTCGAAAAAACTTTCGTACCCGGCTGTTACCGGGGTTTGTACACGCATCTGAGGTAGCCGGTTGTCGCGCCACGAAGGGAACAACATGAAGGGAGGGGTTTGGTCAAATGTGCGCCTGAGCGTGATTGCACTGGCGGTAGCCGGTACGCTCGCAGGATCACTGAGCCCGACGCTCGCCCATGCGCAGCCGCTTGCCGAGAGAGCCGTGAGTGAACGCGCCCCCCACCTGGGCAATGGCCGAGCCAATCACCACAACGCGGCCGTCGATCACCCAGCGTCAGACGTGATGATGCGCACCGCGGTTCCCCCCGATCTCGATCAACGCCGTCGCGACGGTCATATGACGCCAGAAGAGCGGCGTCTGCTACGTCAGCACATCGAAGACGCCGTGCGCGAGCTTTATAAGCGCTAGCCGAGCGCGGGCTTTGGTGCCCGGTTTGTGCCTGCGCAGAGGCATTTTCCATCTACGCAAACGTTCGCGTACCTGTGTGTTTCAAGGTGCTTGTATCAATCCATGTCTCAGGCGATGCCGGCTTGATGCCTGCGTGATATCTGCCTGATACGAATCGCGCCGCCTGAAAAATCCTGTTGCATCTTCAGCGTCAACTTCCTGTTCCGTTCTGCCGTTGAGTCGTCAGTGCACAACCCATTTCGCCTGCACGTTGGCGCGAATGCCTTGACTCGTGACGTCGTGAAAACCCCGGATCAGCGATCATGAAACTCCCTCGACGTGTTAGCGGCAAGCCGTGGCTTTTCGTTTCGACAGCGGCGCTCGCCGCATTGACCGGCGGTTCGGCGGACGCGCTCGCGCAGCAGCGCGTCGTACATGGCGGACACGCCGCGCACCGCGCGCCAGCGGCCGCAATGGCCGCATTGCCTGGGGCCGAAGGCGCGCAAAGCATTCTCGATCCCGACGATGCGCGTTTTTTCCTGACGCGTGTCGGCTTCGCACCCGATAACGCGGAACTCGCTCAATACGAAGGCCTCACGCGCGAGCAGGCCGTCGACAAGCTGCTCGCGGGCACGCGAACCGACGCGTTCGTGCCGCCGCCCGACTGGATCTTCGAACCGATTCCGACTCGCGCCGAACGCCAGGCATGGACACCGGAACAGCGTCGCGAGCAACAACGCCTGCGCACACAGCGTTACGAACTATTACGAGCATGGTGGCTGCGCGAGATGTTGAAGACCCCTTCGCCGCTGACCGAACGCATGGCGCTTTTCTGGCACAACCACTTCACGTCGGGGCAGGACAAGGTGCAGTTTCCGCAGCAGATGGCGCAGCAAAACATGTTGTTGCGCAGTCACGCGCTCGGTCATTTCGGCGAGTTGCTGCACGACGTCGCGAAAGATCCGGCCATGCTGCAATACCTCGATGGCGCGAGCAATCGCAAAGGCAATCCCAACGAAAATTTCGCGCGCGAGGTGATGGAGCTGTTCACGCTCGGCGAGGGGCATTACACGCAACGCGATGTCGCGCAAGCCGCGCGCGCCTACACGGGCTGGAGTCTCGATCCCGATACGCAGGCGTACGTGTGGCGTGCGAACCAGCATGACGACGGCGAGAAGACCGTGCTCGGTCAAACCGGCGCGTTCGACGGCGATCAGGTGCTCGACATCCTGCTCGCGCGGCCCGAAACGGCGACGTTCGTCACCACGAAGCTATGGCGCGAATTCGTCTCCGACACGCCGGACCCCGCGCTCATCGCGCCGATCGCCGCGCAGTTTCGCGCGAGCCATTACGACATCAAGGTCGCGCTGAGCAGAATCTTTCTGAGCGACGCATTCTGGAGCGACGACAAGCGCGGCGTGCTTGTGAAGTCGCCGGTCGAGTTTGTGGTCGGCACGTTGCGCGCGTTCGATATCGGCTACGACAACACCGAGCCGTTCGCCGCGCAGGTTCGCACGCTTGGCGAGAACCTGTTTTATCCGCCGAACGTCAAAGGATGGCCGGGCGGCACGACGTGGATCAATAGCTCGACGCTGCTCGCGCGCAAGCAGTTCGTCGAGCAACTGTTTCGCGCGACCGAAGCCGCGGCTCCTGCGCGCATGAGCGGTCCGGCGAGCATGAAGAACGAGGCGGGCGTCGCGCGGACAGCCGAGGCCAGTCATGCGAGCTCAGTGCCGCCACGCGCGATGCCGATGGCGAGCAAGGGGCAGGGTGGCGTACGCTTTGACATCGCGAGCTGGCTGGCGCACTACAACACGGCGCCGACCGCGAAGCTCGGGCTGTCGGCCGAATTGCAGTTGCAGCACGCGGTGCTGCCGTTCACGCCGGTGGATGCGATCGCAACCGATTCGACCGCGAGCGCGTATCTCGAAGCCTTGCTGATGGACCCGGCTTATCAGTTGAAATGAGCGTTGAGGTGAGAATTGAAGCGGGCGGTGCTTTGAGATTTTCGGCGGCGGCAGCGCGACGATAGAACTCGCGCCGGCACAATCACGACCAGGTGCAGCATGAAACGACGCAGCTTTCTTTCGATGAGCGCGGCAGCCAGTGTCTCGCTATGGCTGCCGCGCGCGTTCGGCGCGGGGTTGTCCGATGCGCCGGATGCCTCGAGCGCATCGGCTTCGACGGGCCGCAGCTACGACAATCTGCTGATCCTGATCGAGCTGAAAGGCGGCAACGACGGCTTGAACACCGTGATTCCGTTTGCCGATCCCACCTATTACGCGCTGCGCAGGAACATCGCCATCCGGCGCGAGCAGGGGATTCAACTCGACGAGCGCACTGCGCTGCATCCCGCGTTGCAGCCGCTCATGCCGCTGTGGCGCGGCGGCCAGCTCGCGATCGTGCAGGGCGTGAGCTACGCGCAGCCGAACCTTTCGCATTTCCGCTCGATCGAGATCTGGGACACCGCGTCGCGCTCCGATCAATATCTGCGCGACGGCTGGCTCACGCGCGCGTTTGCGATGAAGCCGGTGCCGGCCGGTTTTGCAGCCGATGGCGTGGTGATCGGCAGCGCCGAAATGGGACCGCTCGCGAATGGCGCGCGTGCGATTGCGCTCGTCAATCCTGTGCAATTCGTCAAGGCGTCGCGGCTCGCGGTGCCGGTGTCCCTGCACGAGCGCAATCCGGAGCTTGCGCATATTCTCGACGTCGAAAACGACATCGTGAAAGCCGCGGACCGTCTGCGTCCGGTGCAGGGGCAACGGCCATTGAAGACCGCGTTTCCGGGTGGCGCGTTCGGCAGTTCGATCAGAACGGCGATGCAGGTGCTCGCCGCGAGCGAAGCGGCACCGCAGGTTTCCCGGGATGGTTCACCGCGGCGGCAGTTGCGGGGCGGGCAGGGCGTGGCCGTGATCCGTCTGACGCTGAACGGGTTCGACACGCATCAGAACCAGCCGGGTCAGCAGGCCGCGCTGCTCGGGCAGTTCGCGGAAGGACTCGCGGCGATGCAGGCGGCGCTCGTCGAACTGGGCCGCTGGAACGATACGCTCGTGATGACGTATGCGGAGTTCGGGCGCCGTCCGCGGGAGAACCAGAGCAATGGCACCGACCACGGGACGGTGGCACCGCATTTCGTGACGGGCGGCCGCGTGCGCGGCGGCCTGTATGGCGTGCCGCCGATGCTGGCGCGGCTCGATGGCAACGGCAATCTGCCGGTCGGTGTCGATTTTCGCGAGCTTTATGCGACGGTGCTCGGCCCCTGGTGGGGGCTCGATGCGTCGGCGATTTTGCAGCAGCGGTTCGAGCCGCTGCCGTTGTTGCGCGTTTGAGTTGCGCGGTCGGGGCGTTCGGGTTTTGCGCGCGGCCCGGCGCACCTTGATGCTGCGTGCCGCTGTTGCGCCGCGTTGCAATGGCGTTCTGATTGGCGGCGTTATCGCGGGTTTATTGCGGGTTTATTGCGGTTTTATCGAGTCGCCGCCGCGAGTTTGCCATGACCGTTCGTGCTGATTGGTGCCTATCTGGCGCGCCAGGCGATCCAGAGCTTGCGGATCGGCGTCAACGCGATGCGTTGATGCAGCACGTGATAGCCGTCCCGTTCGATCTCGTCGAGCAACGCCAAGGCGAGCGCGGTCAGCGCAAGCAGCGTGCGCTGCGTGCGTCGCGCGCCGGCGGGCACCGCGGCGAGCGCGGTCTGCACCGCATCGCGCGCGCGGCTCGTTTCGAAGCGCATCAGCTCCGTGAACGCGTCGGTGTATTTGCGATTGATCAGATCGGCTGCGGTGACGTTAAAGCGCTGCATCTCGTCTATCGGAATGTAGATGCGTCCGTGGCGTGCGTCGTTGCCGGTCTCCGCGACGAACTGCGCAAGCATCAGCGCCTCGCCGAGCGACGCGGCCCAGTTCGAATTCGGTGCGGCATCGTGTGCGGCAGGCGCCGCGGCGCGTGAAACCAGCGCCGCAAAGCTGCCGCCGACGCCGCGCACGTAGCGCCGCAGATTCGGATAGTCGAGATAGCGCGCCTGGTCGAGGTCCATCTCGAAGCCGCCTAGCAGTTCCTGCAACGCAGGATATTCCACCTTCACGTCGGGCAGGTACGCCGCCAGCGCCTTCGACACCGGATGCGACGGCGAGCCCGCGGCCAGCGCAGCGATTTCGTTTTGCCACCAGGCGAGCTTCGTGCGGCCGATGGCGGGGTCGCTCGTTTCCTTGACCGTCTCCTCGAACTCGCGACGCAATGCGAAGAGCGCCGTCAACAGCGGCTGACTTGTCGCGCGCGCCTGGCGAAGCGCATAGTAGGTGCCCGATCCTGGCGGCGCCGCTTTCTGCTGGCAGTATTCGTCGAAATTCACTGGCTTGGAGTGTGAGGAAGGACTGACGGGAAGAGTGCTCGGCGAATGTTGCGGCGCCTTTGCATCGAGCCGAAAATTGTAGCATCGGCGTTGCTCGCGCAGAGATCGGCAGGGGCAGACAAGCGCGAATCAATCGGTTAGAATCTCGCGCTTACGCTTTTGGGCGCGCCTTGTGCGTGGTCTCTTGAGCGGACAGGACAAGCGGGCAAGACGCATCGCGGCGTGCCCGGCTGCGAGGGTGGCGAAATTGGTAGACGCACCAGGTTTAGGTCCTGACGCCCGCAAGGGTGTAGGGGTTCGAGTCCCCTCCCTCGCACCATTTATCTGTAGCGAAAAACCCCGTCAAGTCTTTGGACCGACGGGGTTTTTTGTTTTGCGTTCAGGCTTTTCGGGCTGGGATTTTCATGCTGCCCCGGTGTGTGCGGTTGCATGCACGTGGTCGCGGTCGCTGCGCCCGGCGGCCGCAGGCGCAGGCGCAGGCGCAGTGCGCTGCGACGCGATTCAGGCGTCCGGCGTTCCCGACTGCTGCTGCGAGCCCGGCAATTCCGCCAGCGCCGCGCCTTCGAGGAAACGGCGCGTCGATTCGAAAGCCTGCAGCATCTGATCCGGCCACGGCGTTTGCAGCATGACCGCCTGATGGTTTTCGAATGCCGACGACAGCAGTTTCGCCAGCTCGGGCGAACGAAGATGGCGCAGCACGACGCTGAGCGCGATCGCCGTCGCCTGGCTCGCGCCGGCGGTCTGGAGTTCTGAAGCGGTGAGTGCCGCGAGCTGTTTGTTGATGTCCACTGAAACTGTCCTGGATGAAAAAACGAATGAAGGCGCGCTGGCCCTTGCCGGATTTTGACATGCGTGGCCGGTTGTCGCGCGGCGGCGCGTTATGTCCGCGCTTGCACTCGCGGCGCGTCGTACAAACGCTACTCGCGCGCCAACATCGCGTCGATGACCTTGTCGAGCGCCGCGCTGAACGCGGCTTTCTCGTCGTCGTCGAGACAGGCGAACATGTCGCCGTTCCATCTGCGCGCAATCGGCATCACCTTGCGATACAGTGTGCGCCCCTCGGGCGTGAGCGATACCAGCACGACGCGGCCGTCGTCGGCGCTCGGCTGCCGTTGCACGAGCCCTTGGCGGATCAGCGCTTCAGCGGCGCGGCTCGCCTGGCTTTTGTCGAGATTGGCGTGCCTCGCCAGTTCCATGATCGAGAATGGCCCAAACGACCCCACCGACGCAATCACGCGCGCCTCGGGCAGCGTCACGCCGAGCTTCGCCTGATAGCGCTCGCCGATGCCGCGCTCGGCCAGTTTGGTCAGCACATGCAGACGATACGTGAGGAACTGTTCGAGCCCGGCTTTAACGGAGTCCTTCATGGTCGTCCCGTAATGAGTGGAGCGGTCGTGGCGCTGTGATTGTTGCCGCAACCGTTCCGCGGGTCAACGCACGCCGTATTTCAATCGGGTCAGCTGTTCCGCTTCGTTGGCGAGCAGGCGTGCCGCATCGCGAATCGCCACGTCGAGCGTGATCGGCCCCGGCGCCGGCGAAAAGCAGCCGCTGAAGTGTTCGGCAAGACGCGGCAACGCGGCGGGATCGACCGCGCCCGAGAGCAGCGTGGCGGGCACGCCCGCGGCACGTGCGTGGGCGCAGGCGATGAAGGGCGCCTTGCCGTGCAGCGTTTGCACGTCCGAGCGGCCTTCGCCCGTGATCAGCCAGTCGGCGCCCGCGAGCGCGGCATCGAGCCCGAGTTGCCGAGCGACCGTTTCCGCGCCTGGCTCGAACTGCGCGCCGAGCATGTGCAGCGCGAAGCCAAGGCCGCCGGCCGCACCCGCTCCCGGGTGATCGCGCGCGGTGCGCCCGAGCGCGGCTTCGAGCAGATCGGCAAAACGCGCGAGCGCGGCGTCGATCGGTGCGACCTGTTCCGGCTTGACGCCTTTCTGCGGACCGAAGACAGCGGTTGCGCCATGTTCGCCGGTCAGAGGATTGTCTACGTCCGACATGCCGACGAAGCGCGTGTCGGCGAGCCGCGCGTCGAGTTGCGAAACGTCGACGCGCGCCACGCGTGCGAGCTGTTCGGGCGTGCCCTCGAGTTCGTTGTCCTGCACGTCGAACAGCTTCAGGCCGAGGCCGGTCAGGAGACCCGCACCGCCGTCGTTCGTGCTGCTGCCGCCCAGCGCCACGAAAAAGCGCCGCACGCCGGCATCGAGCAGCGCGCGGATCGCTTCACCCATGCCGTAGGTGCTGCGCACCTCGACCGGCACGCCCATGCCCACGGGGTCCGTAATGCCGACGATCTCGGCCGTTTCGACGATCGCGCTGCCGTCCGCTAGCAAGCCGGTAAGCGCTTCACGCAAGGGACCCGCCGCGCCGCGCACACTCAGCGGGCGGCGTTCGCCGCCGCTCGCGAGCATTGCGTCGAGCGTGCCTTCGCCGCCGTCGGCCATCGGGCAGATGCGCACGCTGGCGTCGGGGCGCGCGCGCTGGATGCCGGACGCAATCGCCTGCGCGACCTGTTCCGCGCTAAGCGAGCCTTTGAATGAATCGGGAGCGATGACGACGACGGGCGAGGGCGACGAGTTCGGCATGGTGTCTCTGAAAAATTTGAGTCGTTGTGAGCAATGGCACGGCGGGTGAAGCGAGTCGGCGATGGGCTGGCCCAACCGAGATCGTTAGCTTAGCAGCATGGGCGCGCCGGCTGAATATGTCGAACGGCATAGGCGGAATCGGCCGGAACGACATGGCAGCCGCATGCGCTCGAACGCACGTTTGTTGAGCGCTTGCGCGCGAGTGCGAAGTGCCTGCTCGGCGACCTCGCGAGGGCATTCGAAAAATGGCGCCATGCATGCGAAAAACACCGCGAAATGGCCCGCAAAGCGGCCGGAATACCGGGAAAAATCGATGCAATCATCGAATCCCGGCTAAGCGCGCAAATAGTTTGCTAAAATATTCGGCTCTTTGGACTCAACCGTGCTACCGGCGGCCTGCAGCCCGCGGCGCAGGCGCGAGATCGATGCAATCGCGGCGCAATCGGCGCGAAGCGACATCGAGCAGCGGCACGGAGAAGATATAACTGATTCGCTCGAATAATTTTAGGACGATTGAAGCCATGGCAAACGTTGTTGAGAACCTCGGCAAGCTCGAACGCCGCGTGACGATTTCCCTGCCGAAGGATGCCGTGCAGAAGGAAGTGGATTCGCGTATCCGTCAACTCGCGAAGAACGTGCGCATGCCGGGTTTCCGCCCGGGCAAGGTGCCGCTCAAAATGGTGACGCAACAGTATTCGGGCCAGGTGGAAGCCGAGGTGTTGAGCGACAAGGTCGGCAAGGAGTTCTTCGACATCAGCCGCGCAGAGAACCTGCGCGTCGCGGGCCAGCCGAGCTTCGCGCCGAAAACCGACGCCATTGAAGGCAGCTATGCGTTCGACGCAACCTTCGAGGTGTATCCGGAAGTGAAGCTGGGCGACGTCGCCACGGCTGAAATCGAGCGCACCACGACCACGATTAGTGAAGAAGAAATCGACCGCACGCTGGACATCCTGCGCAAGCAGCGCGTGCACTTCCACGCTCGCGGCGAAGCGGGTGAACACGGCGACGGCGGCGCGGACACGGCGGCCAGGAATGGCGATCGCGTGACGGTCGACTTCGTCGGCAAGCTCGACGGCGAAGCATTCCAGGGCGGCAGCGCCGAAGACTTCGCATTCGTGCTCGGCGAAGGCCGTATGCTGCCGGAATTCGAAACGGCAGCGCTCGGCCTGAAGGTCGGCGAGGCGAAGGAATTCGATCTGAAGTTCCCGGACGACTACCACGGCAAGGACGTGGCGGGCAAGACCGCGCAATTCACGGTTACGATGAAGAAGATCGAGTGGCCGCATCTGCCGGAAGTCGACGCCGAATTCGCGAAGTCGCTCGGCATCGAAGACGGTGATCTGACCAAGATGCGCACCGAAATCAAGGACAACCTCGAACGCGAAGCGAAGCGCCGCACGCAAGCCATCGTCAAGAACCAGGTGATGGACGCGCTGCTGAAGATTTCGGAACTCGACGTGCCGAACGCGCTGATCGAACAGGATCAGGAACGCCTCGTGGCGATGGCGCGCCAGGATCTGGAACAGCGCGGCGTGCCGAACGCGAAGGACGCGCCGATCCCGGCCGCGATGTTCAAGGAGCAGGCGGAGCGCCGCGTCAAGCTGGGCCTCGTGCTGGCCGAACTCGTGAAGGCTAACGAACTGCAGGCGAAGCCAGAGCAGATCCGTGCCGAAGTCGACGAATTCGCGAAAAGCTACGAAGACCCGAAGGAAGTCGTCCGCTGGTATTATTCCAATCAGCAACGTCTTGCTGAAATGGAAGCGTACGTCGTTGAAGCCAACGTCGTCGATTTCGTTCTCGGCAAGGCCAAGGTAACGGACAAGGTGGTGAGCTTCGAAGAACTGGCAAACGCAACGGCGCAAGCGTAAGCGTCGCTGCAATGCGGCGTGCCGGCTGTCGGAGCGACGGCCCGCACGCCGTTTTTTTGTGCTGTGAAGATGCGTTGTGCTGCATGCGATCGCGCGGCGCGCACGCTCCGATCGCGCACTTGAATACGGGCTCGTCGCACCTACCTGTCTAGCATCTAAATCCAGAATATTTCCAGACAAGGATCCATTGCATGACCTTTCGCGCCCAAATGCTGGACACGTTGACCTCCCAGTCGTCCCGGGATCTCGAAGCGCAGGCACTCGGTCTGGTGCCGATCGTCGTGGAAACGAGCGGCCGGGGCGAGCGCTCGTACGATATCTATTCGCGTCTGCTGAAGGAACGCATCGTGTTCCTCGTGGGCGAGGTGAATGACCAGACGGCCAATCTCGTCGTCGCGCAGATGCTGTTTCTCGAAAGCGAGAATCCGGACAAGGACATCTCTTTCTACATCAACAGCCCCGGCGGCTCCGTGTCGGCGGGTATGGCAATCTACGATACGATGCAGTTCATCAAGCCCGACGTGTCGACGCTGTGCATGGGGCTCGCGGCAAGCATGGGCGCGTTCCTGCTGGCAGCCGGTGCGAAGGGCAAGCGCTTTGCGCTGCCGAATTCGCGCGTGATGATTCACCAGCCGCTCGGCGGCGCGCGCGGTCAGGCATCGGACATCGAAATCCAGGCGCGCGAGATTCTGTATTTGAAGGATCGGCTGAATCATCTGCTCGCGCACCATACGGGCCAGCCCGTGGAGCGCATCGCACGCGATACGGATCGCGACAACTTCATGTCCGGCGATGACGCGCAAGCCTACGGCCTCGTCGATCAGGTCGCGCACAAGCGTCCTTGATCTGGAACGGTTTTGCCCCGCTGTTTTGTCCAGAATTGGGGCAAAACCGTCATCGGCTCGGTTGTGAAATGGTCAACATCCGTCCGGGCGTCTGCGGCAAACGCCGTTATCTTGCTCACTAGCCCTGTCTTGCCCGAACTGCGAGGCGGGGGCAAACGGCGTATTATGTAATCCGGTGTCCGGAGGCTCACACATCTATGGCGGACAAGAAAGGTTCTAACAGCGAAAAGCTGTTGTATTGCTCGTTTTGCGGCAAGAGCCAGCATGAGGTAAAAAAACTGATTGCTGGCCCGTCGGTGTTCATCTGCGATGAATGTATCGACCTGTGCAACGAGATCATTCGCGACGAAGCGGCGGGTGCGGGAATCGAGGCGGGCTTGTCGAAGTCCGATCTGCCGACTCCGCAGGAAATTCGCGAAATTCTCGATCAATACGTGATCGGCCAGGAGCGCGCAAAGAAGATCCTCGCCGTCGCGGTCTACAACCACTACAAGCGTCTCAAGCATCTCGACAAGAAAGACGAGATCGAACTCTCGAAGAGCAACATCCTGCTGATCGGTCCGACCGGCTCCGGCAAGACGTTGCTCGCGCAGACGCTGGCCCGCCTTCTGAACGTCCCGTTCGTGATTGCCGATGCAACCACGTTGACGGAAGCCGGCTACGTTGGCGAAGACGTCGAGAACATCATTCAGAAGCTGCTGCAAAACTGCAATTACGAAGTGGACAAGGCGCAGCGCGGCATTGTCTACATCGACGAAATCGACAAGATCAGCCGCAAGTCCGACAATCCGTCCATTACGCGTGACGTGTCGGGCGAGGGCGTGCAGCAGGCTCTGCTCAAACTGGTCGAAGGCACGATGGCGTCGGTGCCGCCGCAAGGTGGTCGTAAGCATCCGAATCAGGACTTTATCCAGGTCGATACGACGAACATTCTGTTCATCTGCGGCGGCGCGTTCGACGGCCTCGAAAAGGTCATCGTCGATCGCACCGAGAAGACCGGCATCGGCTTCGGCGCGAGCGTGAAGAGCAAGCAGGATCGCGACGCCGGCGAAGTGCTGCGTGAAGTGGAGCCGGAAGACCTGATCAAGTTCGGCCTGATTCCTGAACTGATCGGTCGTTTGCCCGTGGTTGCCACGCTCGGCAAGCTCGACGAAGCAGCGCTGATGAAAATTCTGGTCGAACCGAAGAACGCGCTGGTCAAGCAGTATCACAAGCTCTTCAACATGGAGCGTGTCGAACTCGAAATCCGGCCCGCTGCTTTGCAGGCTGTGGCACGCAAGGCGATTCGCCGCAAGACGGGGGCGCGTGGTCTGCGCTCCATTCTGGAACAGGCGTTGCTCGACGTGATGTACGACCTGCCGCAAATGAAAGGTGTCAGCAAGGTCATCATCGACGACAACGTTATCGACGGCGACGGCAAACCGCTGCTGATCTACGAAGACGCGCCGAAGGTCGCGGGTTCGAACTGATCGGCTTTCGGAGATTCTGTAAAAAAGCCGTTCATGGCGACGTGAACGGCTTTTTCGTTTATCGTGTGGTCAGGTTGATTGTTTTCACTATGGAGTCATTGAACCTTCGGAGTCTCTGAACTTTTCCCACACGCGAAGGCTTGCAATATTTTCTGCTGGCCTCACCTATCGAACGAACTGATTCCACTCATGGGGAAATGAAATGTCAGGAACCCAACTCCTTCCGCCGGAACGCATTACGCTGCCGCTGCTCCCGCTGCGCGACGTAGTCGTTTTCCCGCACATGGTGATTCCGCTCTTCGTAGGCCGACCGAAGTCGATCAAGGCTCTCGAAGCAGCGATGGAAGGCGGCAAGCACATCATGCTCGTCGCCCAGAAAACGGCTGCGAAAGACGAGCCGACCGAAAAGGACATGTACGAAGTAGGGTGTGTTGCCAACATCCTGCAGATGCTGAAGCTGCCCGACGGCACGGTGAAGGTGCTCGTCGAAGGCTTGCAGCGCGCGAAGACGCTTTCCATCGAAGAGCAGGAAACGCAATTCTCATGCGAAGTCATGCCGCTCGAACCCGACCACGCCGACAGCGCTGAAACCGAAGCGCTGCGCCGCGCGATCGTGTCGCAGTTCGACCAGTATGTGAAGCTGAACAAGAAGATCCCGCCGGAGATCCTGACCTCGCTGACGGGCATCGACGAAGCCGGGCGTCTTGCCGACACGATCGCGGCGCATCTGCCGCTCAAGCTGGACCAGAAGCAGCACATCCTCGAGATGTTCCCGGTGATCGAGCGGCTCGAGCATCTGCTTGCGCAACTCGAAGCCGAGATCGACATCCTGCAGGTCGAAAAGCGTATCCGTGGGCGCGTGAAGCGTCAGATGGAGAAGAGCCAGCGCGAGTACTACCTGAACGAACAGGTCAAGGCGATCCAGAAGGAACTTGGCGAAGGCGAGGAAGGCGCGGATCTCGAAGAACTCGAGAAGCGCATCACGGCTGCTCGCATGCCGAAGGAAGCGAAGAAGAAGGCCGACGCCGAGCTGAAGAAGCTCAAGCTGATGTCGCCGATGTCGGCGGAAGCAACGGTCGTGCGCAACTATATCGACACGCTGATCGGCTTGCCGTGGCGCAAGAAGAGCAAGGTCAACAACGACCTCTCGAATGCGGAACGCGTGCTCGACGAAGACCACTTCGGTCTCGAGAAGGTGAAGGAACGCATTCTCGAATATCTCGCGGTCCAGCAACGTGTCGACAAGGTCAAGGCGCCGATTCTGTGCCTCGTCGGGCCCCCGGGCGTCGGCAAGACTTCGCTCGGCCAGTCGATCGCGCGCGCGACGAACCGCAAGTTCGTGCGCATGGCGTTGGGCGGTGTGCGTGACGAAGCCGAGATTCGCGGCCATCGTCGTACGTACATCGGTTCGATGCCGGGCAAGATCCTGCAGAGCCTGACCAAGGTCGGCGTGCGCAATCCGCTCTTCCTGCTCGACGAAGTCGACAAGATGGGCCAGGATTTCCGCGGCGATCCGTCGTCGGCGCTGCTCGAAGTGCTCGATCCGGAACAGAACCACACGTTCGCCGATCACTACGTCGAAGTCGACTTCGATCTGTCGGACGTGATGTTCGTCGCGACGTCGAACTCGCTGAACATTCCGCCGCCGCTGCTCGACCGGATGGAGGTGATCCGTCTGTCGGGTTATACGGAAGATGAGAAGGTCAGCATCGCGCAGCGTTACCTGTTGCCGAAGCAGAAGAAGAACAACGGTCTCAAGGACGGCGAGATCGATGTAACGGAAACCGCGATCCGCGACATCATTCGCTACTACACGCGTGAAGCGGGCGTACGTTCGCTCGAGCGTGAAGTGTCGAAGATCTGCCGCAAGGTCGTGAAGATGCTTCTGCTGAAGAAGGCGGAAGGCGCGGTGAAGGTCGACGGCAGCAACCTCGACACGTTCCTTGGCGTGCGCAAGTACGACTTCGGTCTGGCCGCGAAGGAAAATCAGGTGGGCCAGGTCACGGGTCTCGCGTGGACGGAAGTGGGCGGCGATCTGCTGACCATCGAAGCAGCAGTGATGCCGGGCAAGGGCAATGTGATCCGCACGGGTTCGCTCGGCGACGTGATGAAGGAATCCGTCGAAGCGGCGCGCTCGGTCGTGCGTTCGCGTTCGCGTCGTCTTGGCATCAAGGACGAGGCGTTCGAGAAGCAGGACATTCACATTCACGTGCCGGAAGGCGCGACGCCGAAAGACGGTCCTTCGGCCGGTATCGCGATGACGACCGCGCTGGTGTCGGTGCTGACCGGTATTCCGGTGCGCGCCGATGTCGCGATGACGGGCGAAATCACGTTGCGTGGTGAAGTTCTGCCGATCGGCGGCCTGAAGGAGAAGCTGCTCGCAGCGCATCGCGGCGGCATCAAGCTCGTGCTGATCCCGGAAGAGAACGTCAAGGACTTGACTGAGATTCCAGACAACGTGAAGAACGCGATCGAAATCGTGCCAGTCCGCTGGATCGACAAGGTGCTCGAACTGGCGCTCGAACGTGTACCGCAGCCGTTGCCGGAAGAAGAGCCGAAGCCGTCAGCGCCTGTCGCGGCCGAGCCGGGCAAGGATTCCGCAACGGAAGTCGTAAAGCACTGAAGCGCGAGAGTAAACAACTCATTCAGTTGCGAAGCTCTCGGCTGAAGCAAAAAACCCGCGGTTACGGCCGCGGGTTTTTTATTGTCTGCGCGAATCTTGCAGAGGCCCCGTAAGTATCTTGCATTTCCGCCTCATGGAGACGCTGAAAGCGCGAACAGCGATTCATCGCAAACAGGCAAACCGTCGAGCCAACCATCCGCAATATCGGCTAATCAAAAAGCTCTTCCAAAACAGCGCTCATCCGGCTCAACCCCGCTTGACACCGGGGTTTCGGCCAATTCTAATGAGCCGGCCCGGCATTGCCGCCGGTCGCGTGAAACAGGTGCAGGAAAGCGCCGTCACGACTCCATAAACATTCGCGGGGGACAGGAATGAACAAGACGGAATTGATCGATCACATTGCGCAGCAGGCCGATATTTCGAAAGCCGCAGCAGGCCGCGCACTCGATGCCGTGATTACCGGCGTCCAAGGTACGCTGAAGAAGGGCGATTCGGTGACGCTGGTCGGTTTTGGCACGTTCGCAGTCGGCAAACGTATTGCGCGCACCGGCCGGAATCCGCGCACTGGTGCCGAGATCAAAATCAAGGCTGCGAAAGTTCCTAAATTTAGGCCTGGCAAAGCACTGAAGGATGCGCTAAACTAACGGGCTTGCTGCTTGAGGAATTGCTGAGGCGAGTTGCTCGATCGGGCACGCGAATCGGCGTAAATCGGCAGCAAAGAATGAAGCACTGAATCACGAAACGGGTGCTTAGCTCAGTTGGTAGAGCGGCGCCCTTACAAGGCGTAGGTCGGGAGTTCGAGCCTCTCAGCACCCACCA
>Ga0153988_1000179_pt1 | contig 15564 bp, 11 predicted proteins | sample TSNC072MetaG_FD_104742 | JGI IMG/M metagenome (GOLD analysis project Ga0153988, IMG submission 104742) | Attine ant fungus gardens microbial communities from North Carolina, USA - TSNC072 MetaG | ecosystem: Host-associated > Fungi > Mycelium > Unclassified | place: USA: North Carolina, Jones...
GACGAGCGCCGCGCCGAGCCAGTCGATTTTCACTTCGTCCTGTTGCGGACGCCGTAAGCTCGGCAGATGCGCCCAGGTGAAATAGAGCGCCGCCACGCCGACCGGCAGATTGACGAGAAACGTGGAGCGCCAGCCGAGGTGTTCGCTCATCCAGCCGCCGAGCGAGGGTCCCGCCGCCGTGCCGATGCCGTACGCCGCGGCCAGCACGACCTGCCAGCGAACGCGGGTGCGCGGATCGGGGAACAGATCGGGGATCGATGCGAACGCGGTGCCGACCATCATCCCGCCGCCGATGCCTTGCAGCCCGCGCGCGATGACGAGAAACAGCATGTCGTTGGCGAGCCCGCACAGCACCGACGCCACCGTGAACGTGATGACAGAGGCGATCACGAAGCGCTTGCGGCCGAAGTAGTCGCCGAGCCGCCCGAACACCGGCACCGTCACGACCGACGCGAGCAGGTAGGCGCTTGCGATCCACGCGAAGTATTCGAAGCCGTGCAGCTCGGCGACGATCGACGGCAGCGCGGTACTGACGACGGTCTGGTCGAGCGCCACCAGCATGTTGACGAGGCCGATGCCGAGCATCGCGAGGAGGGCGTTGCGAAACGGCAGGGCGGAAGCGGAGGCGGGGGCGGTGGAATTCACGTGTCGGGAAGAAGGCGGTTCGGGTGGGTGCTGCGCAGTGGAGGTCGGGCCGGGCTCTTCGCGGCTTCGTGCAATGCCAGTTGTCTGACCTCTTGGTGATTATACGGGTTTCCCCTTAATCGAAACTATTCGTTGAACGAAAAGAGACACGAGGAGAGCAAATAATCGCCGGTTTCACGGCTCCTGACGGAATGCGCTGGCCCCTGCGGGCCGAACCTGGTCGAACCAGGCCGAACGTGGTAAGTTCGCTCGCGATATATGTCCGTTATGTGTCCGCGGAGGACTTCATCCTGCACGACGCTCCGGCTTCATGGCTCAAGAAGGCCCGCACGATCCTCGCGGCCGCATTGCGCCAATGCGATGCGGCGAGGTTCTGCCGGGCCGTCGCCATGAGCGCCGCGCTGCTGCTCCCCTGCATGCACGACGCGGCCGCCGCCGACATGAGCGCCGGCTTCGTCTCGCTCTATGGTGTATTCGACACCAGCATCGAAATCACCGATCCCGGTTCCGGCTGGACGCCGCGCATGGATTCGGGCGCGTATCGCGGTTCGCGCCTCGGCTTGCATGGTGCGGAGCCGATCGGCGGCGGCACCTCGATCGTGTTTACGCTCGAAAACGGCTTCAGTTCGGCCGACGGCTCGTTGCAGGTATCCGGTTCGCTGTTCAACCGGCAGGCGTGGATCGGCGCGAGCGGCGCGTGGGGCGAAGTGAGAATGGGCCGTCAGTATTCGCCGATCTACATTCCGTTCAAGGGCGATCTCGATGCGTTCGGTGCCGGCACGATCGCCTCGGGGCTCAACAATCTATCGAAGATCACGCCGTATGCGAATAACGCGCTCGCCTATCTGTCGCCGCGGATCGCCGGCTTCAGCGCGACCGTGATGATGGCGACGCGCGATCCATCCGAGGACGACGGCAACGGCCTCGACGGCTACTACGTCACGGCATCCTATCGGCTTAACGGATTGCACGTGCTGTACGCGCATCAGCAGACGCACGGCGCCGGCGCGTTGCGCGCGAATCTCGGCGGCGCGGGCTACGGCTTCGGCAAGTTGCGCGTGTGGCTCGCCTTCTTCAACGGCGACGGTGGCACGCCGGTCTATCACGGTGCGGGCGGATCGCTGTCGGCGCAGTACCGTTTTTCCGCCGTTGCGCGCGCCTCGCTCGGCTATGCGCATGTACGCGACTACACGTTGACGGGCGCGAACGCGGACCAGTTCAGCGCCGCGTTCGAATACGACGTTTCGCCCACGCTGCTACTTTATTTCAGCGCCGCCTATCTCGCGAACCACGACGACGCGAGCTTCACGCTACGCGGCGTCAACGTGACCGGACTGCCCGCGGCTTATCCGGGCGCGCCTGTCGCGGGCGTGCAATTCGGCCTGCTCGAACGGTTCTGACACACTGCGCAATACAGCGGGTTTTATTCACTGATTACCCAATTATTAGATAAAAGCGCTTAAATTTTATGAAATGTGGGAAACGAATATGCGGGAGCCGGGCATATTAATTTTTGAGATATCGCGCGTGATTTTTGGGCGAAACTATAATTTGCATGGCAGGAATTTGACAGATTTCTGTAAATATAAGGTTTGCGGAATAAAAAAAGGCCGACACGATGTGTCGGCCTAAAGATCCTGGCGTCCGAGGATGTTTGCCAGAACCTGAGAGACATGCCCGAAAACCTGTGCAGAGCAAGGTGTACGGGACTTCGAACCGGATACCGCAGCGTATGGATACGCGTTGCGGTTGCCCTCGTCAGGCCGGGGCGGCATGTTTGACCGATGGCACTGGTGAGCGGAATTTATAGCCAGAAAGCATGGCGGCAAGTATAACGTCAGCCCTGAAATTTGTGGATACGAACGAGGCTAAATTAATTGTAAAAAAGTTCTTCTGCTTATCTTGATATTGACCGGCTCGAATAAGGCGTCGATGCAGAGTCGACGCCGAGTCATAAGGCGCTGAATGGAACGCCGCCACGTCCGTTCAAGGAGTGGTTTGAAGCGCGGAGCCGACAGCACAGGATTCGTGGGACAGGCGCTATGCTACCGGTTTCGTCTATCCGAGGAGAAACCCATGACGCAGCCAGCAGGTTCGATGATGACCTTCAGCCGTCCCGACGGCCAGCAACTCCAGGGCTACCTGGCCAAACCGCGGAAACTGGAAGGGGCGCCCGCGGTCGTCGTGATCCAGGAATGGTGGGGCGTGAACGAGCAGATTCGTGGTGTCGCCGACCGTCTCGCGCAGGCCGGTTATCTCGCGCTCGTGCCCGACCTCTATCGCGGCAAGTCGACGGTCGAAGAAGAGGAAGCGCACCATCTGATGAGCAGCCTCGATTTCGGCGACGCGGCCACCCAGGACGTGCGCGGCGCGGTCCAGTACCTGAAGCAGCACGCGGCGAACGTGGGCGTGACCGGCTTCTGCATGGGGGGCGCACTCACGCTGCTCGCGCTGTGCAACGTGCCCGAAGTGGCGGCCGGCGTCGCCTGGTATGGTTTCCCGCCGCTCGACTATATCGACGCCTCGAAGATCAAGGCGCCGGTGATGGGCCACTGGGGTTTGCAGGACGAATTCTTCGCGGCGGAAACGGTCGACGCGCTCGAAAAGAAGCTCGGCGAGGCGCACGTCGACGTCGAGTTTCACCGCTATCTCGCGCGCCACGCGTTCGCGAACGAAACGGCGGTCGGACCGGGCCGCATCGCGGCGACGCAGTACGATCCGGTATGGGCGCAGCAGGCGTGGGACCGTACACTGACGTTCTTCGGCCGTACTTTGTGGAAATAAGCAGTTAGCGCCGTTCGCAGGCTGACAGGGGCGCGGGAGCGACGCAGGGCATCCCGCCGCGCCTCACGCGATTCACGCGAGGACAACCTTGACGACCGATTCCGCATCCAGCTACGCGGCCGCTCCGGTTTGCGACTATAGCCACTTCGATACTTACGGCAATGCAACGCGCCTGCAGTTGCCCGCGTGGCGCGAGCGCGTTGGCCATTTTCTCGACGTGCCGATCTCGCGCCGGCAACTGGCCGACGGTTTTCGCGGCAGCATCGACAGTTTCCGCGTCGGCGGCATGGCCTTCATGGACTGCCGTACCGATCCGGTCGAGCAAACGCGCGCGGTCGCGCGCATCTCCACCGACAACGTGTGCCAGTTCGTGTTTCATGTGGCCGTGGAAGGCGTGGTCGAAACCGCGACGGGGCTTTATCCGAAGCGCAATGCGGTGCAAACGGTGCCCGGTATTCTCGCGCTCGATCTGAACCAGCCGATGTGGATGACGCGCGGGCCGTGCCGTGTGATGGCATTGTTCGTGCCTCGCGAGATCGTGGAAGCGGTGCTGCCGGAAGCGGAGTCGATTCATGGCCGCGTGATCGACTATCATTCGCCGCTCGCGCGGATGATTCCCGCGCATCTTGCCGAGCTGTCCCGCTCGTTGCCCGCGATGAGCCCACAGGCCGCGCATGAGGCGATCCACGGCTGCGCGATGCTGATCGCCGCGGCCTTCGGCAAGCAGACCGGCTTGACCGGCAACGCGCGCGTGGCGGCGCGCACGGCCATGTTCGCGAGCGCGCGCCGCTATATCGACGCGCATCTCGGTCACGCAGACCTGACGATCGACAAGGTGCTCGCCGTGTCGCAGCTTTCGCGGCCCACGCTGTATCGTCTGTTCGAGCCCGAGGGCGGACTCGCCGCGTACATTCGCAACCGGCGGCTGCGCGAAGCGGCCAATGAATTGCATCGCTATCCGCACAGGCCCGTGATCGAAGTCGCGTATGGCCTGGGCTTCAATAGCGCGTCGGATTTCAATCGCGCGTTCCGGCGTGCTTACGGGATGTCGCCGGGCGATTTTCGCGAGGCGGCGCTGGCGCTCGGCATACGAAGATGAGCGCCAGGCGAAGAGCGATTCGCGCCGCGCGTGCACATGCACATGCACACGCACATGCACATGCACATGCACATGCACATGCACATGCACATGCAGCGCGCGCTACCCGCCGGAACTCCGGGCGCGTCGCGCCGGTCCGGTGAGGCCGTGATCGTTCGGCGGAAAAGCCGCTATAGAAGGAGCAACGACATCAATCCGATCGCAGGAGATAACAACGTGGTAAACATCAACCCGACCCGCCTGATGGCCGACCTCAAACATCTGCGCAGCTTCGGCGCGACCGGTCCTGGCGTGGTGCGGCTTTCGCTGTCGCCGGTGGATCTGGCGGCGCGCGAATGGCTCGTCGGCCGGATGACGGAAGCGGGGCTCGACGCGCGCATCGACGGCGTCGGGACCGTGTTCGGGCGCTCGCGCAACAGCGGTCCCGCGCTGCTGATCGGCTCGCACACCGACACGCAGCCGACCGGCGGCTGGCTCGACGGCGCGCTGGGCGTGATGTACGGCCTCGAAATTGCCCGCGCGCTCGCGGAGAACGATGCGACGCGTCATCTCGCGGTGGACGTCGCCTCGTGGATCGACGAAGAGGGCACCTTCTCCGGCCTGCTAGGCAGCCGCAGCTTCGTCGGCGAGGCGGTCGACGAAGCGATTCGCGGCGCAACGAACCGCCAGGGCGAGCGCCTCGAAGACGTGCTCGCGGCGGCCGGGCTCGCGGGACGGCCGCGCGCGCATTTCGAAGCGGGGCGGCACGTCGCTTATTTCGAGCCGCATATCGAGCAGGGCGGCCGGCTCGAAGCGATCGGCAAATCGATCGGCGTCGTCACGACGATCGTCGGGATGCACGAATTGCGTTTGCGTTTCACGGGTCAGCGTAATCATGCGGGCACGACGCCGATGGCGATCCGCCGCGACGCGGGCGCGGCACTCGTCGCGTTTATCGCGCGCATGAACGAGGCCTTCGAACAGCTTGCAGACGCCGATACGGTCTGGACCGTCGGCCGCATCGATCTCGATCCCGGCTCGATGAGCGTCGTGCCGGGCGCGGCCGATATGTACCTGCAATTCCGCGACGCGAATCCCGCGCGCCTGCAGGCGATGGAAAAGCGGCTTGCCGAACTCGTGCGCGACTTCAACGCGCATCACGCGGTGAGCGTCGAATTGCAGACGCTCGACGAGCCGATCGAGCCCGTCAGCATGGACGCGGCGCTTGCCGGTCATCTTGCGCGCGCCGCCGAAGCGCTCGCGTCGCAGCAATGGCTACGCATGCCGAGCGGCGCCGCGCACGACGCGCAGGTGATCGCGCGACGTATGCCTGCCTGCATGATGTTCGTGCCGAGCATCGGCGGCGTGAGCCACGACTTTATCGAAGACACGGCCGAGGAACATATCGTGCTCGGCTGCCAGGTTGCGGCGACCGCCGCTGCTTCGATGCTGCTGGAAGCGGCGGCCCAGCGCGTCTGATGGATGGCCGCGCCGGCGGTGTGGTGTTGCTGCCGGATGCGGTGTGTGCCGGGTTCAGTTGCCGAATAACGACGCTTGCGTTCCGCGGCTCGCCGCATGGCGGGCGGGTGGGGACTGCGCGCTGTCTTGCGTGGCCTGTGCCGCTTGCGTGGGTGCTTGCTTCGGCGCTTGCGGCCGCGCATTCGCCGCCGCATTTGCCATTGCGTTCGCTGCGCCATCGGCCGCCGTTTCCAGCGAAGTCTGTCCCGCTTCGAGCGAGAGCAGCAGCATCTTGTTTGCGAGTCCGCCAGCAAAGCCGGTCAGATCTCCCGACGCACCGATCACGCGATGACACGGCGCGACGATCGAAATCGGATTCTTGCCATTGGCCGCGCCCACCGCGCGCACTGCGTTGACGCTGCCGATCTGCTGCGCGATCTCGGTGTAGCTGCGGGTTTGGCCGAACGGGATCGTCAGCAATGCATGCCACACTTTCTTCTGGAATTCAGTGCCCTGAAAGTCGAGCGGCAGATCGAAGGCGTCGCGCGTGCCCGAGAAATACTCGCGCAATTGCCGCTCGGTTTCGAGGAGCACCACATGCTCGTTCGCTTCGCTCATCTCGCCGAGACGCACCCGGTTCGGCTTGTCGTTTTCCCACAGAATCGCGGCAAGGCAATTGCCCCTGGCCACGAGCTTCAACTGCCCAACGGGCGAGTCGATCAATTTGTATGCGTAAGTCACTTTGCTTGACTCCTGACGGATGAAGGCATTCGGGCCGACCGGCGCGAGAAGGCGCGCCGTTATGGAGCAGTGTGCTCGTCGCGTTTTCCGAAGGCGCTCCAGATATTGCTATTTCATTCGTGTTGCATGGCCGTATTTCATACGACGATCATGTCACTGTACCGCAGACGGCTCGCGACTCAGTAGAATTGATACCTTCGGTACGACGCGCGGCGCGACCCGAATCTCTTCTTCTCGATCGTGACTACGACTTTAGAACAACTGCGAGCCGGGCAACTGGCGGGTGCGCGTCAGCTCAAACTGGCGGGCGGCCTGAGTGAATTTCCGCGCGAGATTTTCGATCTCGCCGATACGCTCGAAGTGCTCGACCTCTCGAACAACGCGCTCTCGACGTTGCCCGACGATCTGCCGCGTCTGCGCAAATTGCGCATTCTCTTCGCGTCCAACAACCCGTTCACCGCATTGCCCGAGGTGCTCGGCGAATGCGCGCAATTGAGCATGATCGGCTTCAAGGCGAATCGCATTCGCACCGTGCCGGGCCGCGCGTTGCCGCTGTCATTGCGCTGGCTGATTCTGACCGACAACGAGATCGAGCAGTTGCCCGCCGAGCTTGGCCGCTGTGCGCAATTGCAGAAGCTGATGCTGGCTGGCAATCGCTTGCGCGCATTGCCCGAGGAACTGGCCGCGTGCTCGCGGCTCGAACTGCTGCGGCTCGCGGCGAATCGCTTCGACGAATTGCCGCGCTGGCTGTTGCGTCTGCCGCGCCTGACGTGGCTCGCGTATGCGGGCAATCCGTTTGGCGCGGCGCTCGAAAATGCAGCTCTGATCGATACGCCGATCCGCGCGATTCGTTGGGACGCGCTGAAGCTCGAACAGCCATTGGGCGAGGGCGCGTCGGGCGTGATTTATCGTGCATCGCTGTTTGCCGGTCGTGAGGGCGCGCGGGAGAGCGAACCGCGCGCGGTCGCCGTGAAGCTCTTCAAGGGCACGGTGACGAGCGACGGGTTGCCCGACTGCGAAATGGCCGCTTGCATTCGCGGCGGCGACCATGCGAACCTGATCCCGGTGCTCGGCAAGGTGGCCGATCATCCGGCGGGCGCGCACGGTCTCGTGATGGAGTTGATCGATCCGTGCTTCGCCAACCTCGCGGGTCCGCCGAGCTTCGAGTCGTGTACGCGCGACATCTATCGCGACGGCACGCGTTTCGATCTCGCGACCGTGCTCGGCATCGCGAGTGGCATCGCCAACGTCGCGAGTCATCTGCATCGGCGTGGGGTCATGCATGGCGACCTGTACGCGCACAATATCCTGCATGGCGGCGCGGGGCATGCATTGCTCGGCGACTTCGGCGCGGCATCGTTTTATGATGCCGATGACCCCGGTTCAGCCATGGCCTTGCAGCGGCTCGAAGTGCGGGCCTATGGCTGTCTGCTCGAAGAGTTGATCGAGCGGTGCGATGTGCCCGATACACAATCTTGTCGCGCCGCCGTTGCGCAACTCGCGGCGTTGCAGGCGTGTTGCCTGAGCGAACAGATCGACAGCAGGCCGCTCTTCGATGAAATTGCCGCGAACCTCGCGGCCCTGAAGGACGCACAATGAGCATGCGACGATACCGGCGCGGCCGGTGGCACGATAACTCTGCATCGGCACTGAAGGTGTGCGCTACCGCGATACGCCTGGGCCGCCGTGAAAGAGACGCGCAAGGAGACGCGCGATGACGCCGAACCTGCGCCGCCGCATACTGCTCGCCGGTACGCTGGCTGCAAGCGGACTCGCGAGCCTGCCCGCCATCTTCGCGAACGACGCGCGCGCCGAAGCGTTGCCCGGCGCGAAGCGCAAGATCGCGCTCGTGCTGAAGTCGATGTCGGACCCGTTCACGGTCGCGATGGTCGATGCCGCGCGCAATTACCAGCGGCACTTCGCATCGCAATTCAGCCTGACTCTGCGCGGCACGGCTAAACAGACCGACACGGCCGTGCAGATTCGCATGGTCGAGGACCTGATCAAGGCGCAGATGAACGCGATCGTGCTCGCGCCGACCGATTCGAAAGCGCTCGTCGCGGTGGTCGCGCGCGGCATCAAGGCCGGCGTCATCATGATTACGATCGACAATCAGCTCGACGACGCGGCGCAGGCGGTCGCCGGCATCTCCGTGCCGTTCGTCGGGCCGAACAATCGCAATGGCGCGAAGCAGGTGGGCGATTATCTGGCCAGGCACCTGAAGGCTGGCGACGAGGTGGGGATCATCGAAGGCATTTCGGTCAGCACCAATGCGCAGCAGCGCACGGCCGGCAGCCGCGATGCGATGGAAGCGGCGAACGTGAAGGTCGTCGCGGTGGAATCCGGCAACTGGGATTACGCCAAGGGCCGGGACGCGGCCGCGAAAATGCTCAGCGAGCATCCGCAGATTCGCGCGCTGCTGTGCGGCAACGACAGTATGGCGATGGGCGCGGTCGATGCGATTCGCGACGCGGGCAGAAGCGGCGGCGTCTACGTGACCGGCTATAACGCGATCGATGCGATCAAGCCCTTGCTTGCCGATGGCCGCGTGCTCGCCACGATGAACCAGTTCGCCGACCGCCAGGCTGTGTTCGGTATCGACTTCGCGTTGCGGGCGGTCACCGAGCGGCGCAAGCAGCGCGACTTGTCGAAGCTGATCGAGACGCCGCTGCAACTCGTGACGTCCCCCAAAGGTTGAAGTGCCGCAGGCGGCCCGCTATACCTCGCTATACCTCGCTATATCGGCCGTATTTTTCGCGCATCTTTCGCACACTTTTCGTGACGATTGATGACGCTTTTTTGAGCACGGCAACGTAGAAAACACGCTGAAAAAACGTATTGGCAATACTGCTCTGGCGGTCCCGCATCAACCCCGCTTGCGTTTTAGCCTGTCGTTTCCCGTGGTTTTGCGTTATCGTGCTGCAGCAAAAATAGTGGCGCTGGTATATAGCCGGTGTATTACCAGGAGTATTACCAAGACCCGCCGCGATTCGATTTATCCATCCGCGCATGGCGATGGATTCGGCAGTATCGGGATCAAGGATCGGAAGGATCAGGAACGCCAACCAGCCGGTTGGCAAGCAAAGAGGAGATGTGTCGTATGTCGTTCAAGTTTCATAAGCTGTTGCAGGTTAGCGCCGCGGTCGTGGCATTCGCAAGCATGGCGGGCACCGCGAACGCGGACCAGATCGTCAAGATCGGTCACGTCGGTCCGCTGACGGGCGGTTCCGCCCACCTCGGCAAGGACAACGAAAACGGCGCGCGTCTCGCGATCGAGGAAATCAACGCGAAGGGCCTCACGATCAACGGTCAGAAGGTCACGCTCGTGCTCGACGCACAGGACGACGCCGGCGACCCGCGCCAGGCGACCCAGGTTGCGCAGAAGCTCGTCGACGACAAGGTCGTTGCCGTGGTCGGCCATCTGAACTCGGGCGCATCGATCCCGGCCTCGAAAATCTATAGCGATGCGGGCATCGTGCAGATTTCGCCTTCGTCGACGAACCCGGCCTACACGCAGCAGGGCTTCAAGACGACCTATCGCGTCGTCGCGACCGACGCGCAGCAGGGTCCCGCGCTCGCGACCTATGCCGCGAAGAGCCTGAATGTGAAGAGCGTCGCCGTGGTCGACGATTCGACCGCATACGGCCAGGGTCTCGCGAACGAATTCGAAAAGACCGCGAAGGCACTCGGCCTGAAAGTGATGTCGCACGATGCGACCAACGACAAGGCCGTCGATTTCCGCGCGATTCTGACCAAGATCAAGGGCGAGAATCCCGATGCGATCATGTACGGCGGCATGGATTCCACCGGCGGTCCGTTCGCGAAGCAGGCGCGTCAACTGGGTCTGCGCGCGAAGATGCTGTCGGGCGACGGCGTCTGCACGGAAAGCCTCGCCGATCTCGCTGGCCCGGCCGCCGGCAACGTGGTGTGCTCGCAGGCAGGCATGGCGGTCGAGCGCATGAACGGCGGCGCGGAATTCGCGGCCAAGTACGTGAAGCGCTTCGGCCATCCGATCGAATTCGACGCGCCGTTCACGTATGACGCGGTGTACATCGTCGTTGACGCGATGAAGCGCGCTAACTCGACTGATCCGGCGAAGGTGCTCGCGAAGGTGGCGGGCACCGACTACAAGGGCGTGACCGGCGAAACGACGTTCGACGCGAAGGGTGATCTGCAGCACGGTGTCATCTCGCTGTACGACTACAAGGACGGCAAGAAGACGCTGCTCGACGTCATGAAGATGTAAAAGCGCTCGCCAGCGTAGAAGAGGAAAAGGCCGATGAAGCACAGCTTCATCGGCCTTTTTTAACGGCAATGGCCTCGCTCGACCGAGGCCATTGCATTGATGACGGCACCTACGGCACCTACGGCACGAGCCACAGCGCCACGGCATAGATCACGAGCGACACGGCGAACGTCACCGCCGTATAGCCCATGACGCGCTGAATGCGGATGCCTGCGATCGCGACGATCGGCACGGCCCAGAACGGCTGCAGCATGTTCGACACGTTCTCGGCCATCGCCACGCCCATTGCGGTACGCGGCACCGATGCGTGCAGGCTGATGGCGGCGGGCAGCACGAACGGACCCTGCACCGCCCAGTGGCCGCCGGCGCTCGGCACGAGCAGCGTGATGATCAGCGAGCTCAGATAGCTCCACAACGGCAGCGTGGCTGGCGAGGCAATCGTCACGAACGCCTTCGCGATCATTGACGCGAGGCCTGTGCCCTTCATGATGCCCATGATGCCGCCGTACATCGGGTATTGCAGCAGCATCGAGCCGGTCTGACGCGCGGCGCGGCGGATCGAATTCGCGTAGGCGATCGGCGTGCGCTGCAGCGCGAGTCCGATCAGCAGGAAGATCAGGATCGTGTTGTTGATGTCGAGATCGAAGCCTTCCTTGTGCCATGTCATCGCGAGGTAGCCGATGCCGAGTGCGAGCAGCAGCAGCGTGCCGAGAACCGATCGTTCGAGGCGCGCCGCGAGCGACGAGGCACTGCTTGCGCGAGCATGCGGATCGTCGTCCGGTGCGTCGGCGGCTGCCTCGCCGCTCTGGCGAAACGCGACGACGTTCTCGGCTTTCGGATGCATCCTGATGAAGATCGCGGTCATCACGACCACGACGAGCACGGTCGGAACGAACACGAACGGCGCGAAGATGGTTTCGCCGAGCGGTACCACGTGGCCGGTCGCTTTCTCGACGAGATTCAGCGCGTTGCCGTGCGACGCCTGCGAAAGCGCGATCGAACTCGACAGCCCGCTGTTGCAGATCGACCAGGCCGAATAGCTGCCCGCGACGAGCCATGCGAAATCGACATCGACGCGCCGCGCGATTTCACGCGACAGCAGCGCGCCGACGATCAGACCGAGCCCCCAGTTGAGCCACGCCGCCACCGCGACGACCGGAAACACGAGCAGCGCGGCGCGCATTGGCGTATTCGCGTTGGCCGCGAGCGCGCGCAGTCCGCGCTGCACGACGGGCGCTTCCGCAATGGCATAGCCGGTCGCGAGGATCAGGATCATCTGCAATGCGAAGCCCAGAATGCCGAATGTTCCGGTGTACCAGGAATCGAGCAGCGTCGGCAGCGTTCCGGTCGGTGCGATCAGCAGCGCGAGCGCGCCGACGAAAAACGTCAGGCAGATGGACAACACGAACGGGTCGGGCATGACCTGCTCGAAAACGTAAACCAGGCCTTCGACGAGGCTGCGCGACGTGGCGGGCTGGGCAGCAGAGTGAGGGGAAGTGTCTCGCGTCATATGTGTGACTCTGAATAATGCCCGGTCATTTGCATGACGGAGCGAACAGGGCCGGTGCGCGGCGTGCCGTCGGCACGCTTTGCTTTATCCGGCCTCGATGAGTGAAAGCAGATTGGCGGGTTTCCCTCGCCGGGTCTCGAACGCCTTGGCGCGTCGTAAAAGACCTCTGCCTTCCTTTTCAATGTTCTTGCAATGAACACTGTTTCGTTAACCGAACGGGCTATTATTCTGCTCGCGCGAGATCAATGTCAAGAAAAGCGATGCTCGACGAACAGGACCAAAGACGATGACGACTGTTTATCGCGGCATGGATCGGCCGACACTCGATGCGGCCTACAACAACACCAAGGTCATTCCGAACTTTCCGGAAGTCCTGGCTGATTTTCAGTCGCGTAGCGCGACGCTGTACGAGCGTGCGGTGCCGCCGGCGAAAAAGTCGCCTATGTTCCGGTGCCGGGGTATACGCATTTCTCGGTGCTCGACGATCTCGCGCGGCCGGATGGGATGCTGCTGAGCGCGCTTCAGCGGCTGGCTTGAACGTCAGCGCGCCGCAGCGGGGCTGTCGGCGTCGCCTGATCCGCTCGAATCGATTAATATCATTTCCGACCTGATGGCGCCGGAAAAATATATTGGACGTCTTACCGGCGCTCTTGCACTATTCGTTTCCAGCGCAAGCCGCGCCCGCGCGCCATTCCAATTCGATAACAGCAATCCCCAAGGACACAGATGCCTCACTATCGCTCACGCACCTCGACGCATGGCCGCAACATGGCCGGCGCCCGCGCTTTGTGGCGCGCCACCGGCATGAAGGACAACGATTTCGGCAAGCCCATCATCGCGGTGGTGAACTCGTTCACCCAGTTCGTGCCGGGCCACGTGCATCTGCGCGACCTGGGCGCGCTGGTCGCGCAGCAGATCGAAGCGGCCGGCGGTGTGGCGAAGGAATTCAACACGATCGCTGTCGACGACGGTATCGCGATGGGCCACGACGGCATGCTCTATTCGCTGCCGTCGCGCGAACTGATCGCGGACTCGGTCGAGTACATGGTCAACGCGCACTGCGCCGACGCGATGGTTTGCATCTCCAATTGCGACAAGATCACCCCGGGCATGCTGATGGCCGCGATGCGCCTGAACATTCCGGTCGTGTTCGTGTCGGGCGGTCCGATGGAAGCGGGCAAGGTCAAGTCGCCGGCCGACGGCCAGGTGATCGCGAAGATCGACCTGATCGATGCGATTATCAAGGCCGCCGATCCGAAGATCAGCGACGCCGAAGTCGCCGAAGTCGAGCGCAGCGCGTGCCCGACCTGCGGTTCGTGCTCGGGCATGTTCACCGCGAATTCGATGAACTGCCTGACCGAGGCGATCGGTCTCGCCTTGCCGGGCAACGGCACGATCGTCGCGACGCACGCATGGCGCAAGGGCCTGTTCGAGCAGGCCGGCAGCCTCGTCGTCGATCTGTGCCGCCGCTACTATCAGGAAGAGGACGCCTCGGTTCTGCCGCGCAACATCGCCACGAAGCAGGCGTTCGAGAACGCGATGACGCTCGACGTCGCGATGGGCGGCTCGACCAACACCGTACTGCACCTGCTGGCCGCGGCACAGGAAGCGGGCGTCGATTTCACGATGTCGGATATCGACCGCATCTCGCGCAAGGTGCCGTGTCTGTGCAAGGCCGCGCCCATGACCGACAAGTACCACATCGAGGACGTGCATCGTGCGGGCGGCATCATCGGTATTCTCGGCGAGCTTGCGCGCGCCGAACTGCTCGACCTGTCGTGCGGCAACGTGCATAGCGGCACGCTCGGCAATGCGATTGCGAAGTGGGACGTGAACGGCGGCGCGGGCGAGGAAGCGCAGAAGTTCTTCCGCGCAGCGCCGGGCGGCATTCCGACCACGGTCGCGTTCAGCCAGGAAGCGACGTTTGCCTCGCTCGACCTGGACCGCAAGAGTGGCTGTATCCGCAGCAAGGCGGATGCGTATTCGAAGGACGGCGGCCTTGCCGTGCTGTACGGCAACCTCGCGCAGAACGGCTGCATCGTGAAGACAGCCGGTGTCGACGAATCGCAGTGGAAGTTCTCGGGCCGCGCGCGCGTGTTCGAAAGCCAGGACGCGGCCGTTGAAGCGATTCTCGGCGACCAGGTGGTCGCGGGCGATGTGGTCGTGATTCGCTACGAAGGTCCGAAGGGCGGTCCCGGCATGCAGGAGATGCTGTACCCGACGTCGTATCTGAAGTCGAAGGGCCTCGGCAAGACCTGCGCGCTGTTCACCGATGGCCGCTTCTCGGGCGGTTCGTCGGGCCTCGTGATCGGCCATGCGTCGCCGGAAGCGGCCGAAGGCGGCACGATCGGTCTGGTGGAAGACGGCGACAAGATCGAGATCGACATCCCGCAGCGCAAGATGCATCTCGCGGTGTCGGACGAAGAACTCGCACGCCGTCGCGCGGCGATGGACGCGCGCGGCGACAAGGCGTGGATGCCGGCGAATCGCGAGCGTGTCGTGTCGCAGGCGCTGCAGGCGTATGCGGCGCTTGCAACGTCGGCGGATCGCGGCGCGGTGCGCGATATTTCGCAACTGAAGCGCAAGTAAGACGCGCATGGCGCGCTAACGACGCGCTGATGCGGCGGTAAACGGCTCCGGCGCGATCGGAGCCGATAGACAACCGGTATGCGGGGTTCCGCGTACCGGTTTTTTTATTTGCAGCGGAGCGTTGTCGAACCGGTGAACGCGATGAGCAGGCTACTTGAAGTCGCCACTTCGCACACGCACCAGCGGCGTCTTGCGGCGGGTTCGAACAGTCGGGAATTGGCCGCGAGTGCGGCGCGTTTGGGCTCGTGGCGTTGCTTGAGCCGAAGAAGGTGCTACCTGACGTGAAGCGCTGGAAGCGCGGCGGCAGGAGCCCGCGGATTTTCCACCAGGCTCGTTGCCGCCGCGGGAGGAACCCGCTTACTTGATGGCCTGGATTTCGTCGGCGATCTGCTTCATTTGCGGGGTCTTTTCGTACTTCGCCCACACCGGCTGCATGGCCTGCACGAACGCCGCGCGGTTGATCTGCGAGGCCGGGATGATCGTCGCGCCGCCCTTCGTAACCGTCTTCTGCGC
>Ga0153988_1000180_pt1 | contig 15559 bp, 21 predicted proteins | sample TSNC072MetaG_FD_104742 | JGI IMG/M metagenome (GOLD analysis project Ga0153988, IMG submission 104742) | Attine ant fungus gardens microbial communities from North Carolina, USA - TSNC072 MetaG | ecosystem: Host-associated > Fungi > Mycelium > Unclassified | place: USA: North Carolina, Jones...
GTAGACTAGTTACTGGTACTCCTCCTATTCCGGACTTAGTATAAGTACTCCAGTAGTTACATCCTAGTTCCTTAGTTTGTAGATTAAAGTCATTTACGTCTTCTCCTTGTTCTATCCTCACTCCTATCAATCTATACCATTTCTCTCCGAAACTCCTGGCAACAATTCCGTCCTCCTGAAATACACAACCACACATGCGACAGTAGATCGAGGCACAGTGCACGAGCTGAGGCCAAGATTGTTCCCATTTTGTTGTCAAATCTCTTCCATTCCAGAGTAACTCCGCTCTATTCCAGGTCACTCCGCTCCCGCTCTGCACGTCCTTGACAATGATACACAATATTGCTTACTATAGTGCAGACTATTGTAAGAAGAGAACAAAGTGACCTGATAGACAACACTACCTGCTGCTGTACAGACTGTTGTAGGAAGAGAGCATAGTAGACTGACCTCAACATACACTTAATAATGCAGAATTAGTAGAGGGTTTAAGAAGGGCCAGAGGCCTAGATAAAAACCTCATCTAGTATATATGCTGTATAGAACATGGGAGTGATGCCTGCTGATTAATTGTACCTAATCATTCCCATACCCTTTCTTTTCACTTAAAAATCCAAATAAATTGGAACAGGTAGTGAGCAAAGCAAGCTGACTATGGTCTCACTGTTGTAGGAAGGGAGCATAGCAGACTAACCTCAACACAAACTTAATAATACAGAATTAGTAGAGGGTTCAAGAAGGACCAAAGGCCCAAATAAAAACCTTGTCTAGTATATATATAAGACCAATGTGGGAAGATAATGCTGATACATATATGTATTTAAGCATTTCCACATATACTCTGTTCACTCAAAAATCAGATTAATTCAGGATAAATTTGACTTAATTCAGAAAAAATTGGAAAAATTGGGTAATTAGTTTTCTCTTTTTTCTTCTTATTTTAGTGAATTTCAACAGAATATTTAATCATTACAATTCTTCTTTTTTTATAATTCAACCCAAATGGATATGTGAGGGGAATATAACATGTACAAACAATGCCAGCTCATCATTGAGTTCAAATTATAATCACTATTCCCTACCCTCCTCTGTACTTCTCTTTGCTCTCTTATACCTCTCTACTCTCTCTATACCTTGACTGGAAGCTGGGCCCTAGGTGTAAAGGGGACAGTACTCTACAACTGTAGTGTAGAGCTTGAAGTATGTAACTAAGCTCAGGTCTCCTCTCCTAGAAGGACTCTTTTCTTGAGCAGTGCTGTAGTAGTATATCTGTAAACTCTTCTATTATAAACCTGGTGCTAGGGGTCCATTGTGATCTGTATATGCACAGGATTAACAACTGCTTATTAAGAGAGGGGTCTAGAGTAGGGGTCTCCTTCTTAGGGGCAATAGTATACCTTTTTTCTTAGAGTAGCTGTAAGTAAATAGTAAGACAATTGTGAGAGATGGGTCCTGTTGAAGAAGAACATCAAGCTAGAAGAGCTAAGGAGTGAGCATAATGATATGTAGTACCTGCTTTGCTCCAAAATGTCCCTCCTGCTTTTGAATAGAAGAAGTAGCAAAAGAAAGAGAAGACAATTCTATATAACTTCTACACATGTCCCATAGACTCTTAAGGATGCCATACTTGATTTGTGTAGACATCAACTTACTGAGAAACCACAGAGCACAACTCAGGAGCATAAAGCACAAAGTACAAAAGTAGAAGCAGAACAGCAGAGGCAGATAGAGATAGTTCAGATCAATCAAATAATGGAGAAATGGAGAAATGAGAATACAGGTGCTTTTGATTATGAAGGACAGCAGAATAGAGATAGTAATAGGGACCTATATATGGATAGGAATATGCAGGAAGATATTCTAAGAGTTGTAAGTAACATATTTCACTAATTGTCAGTAGATGAATATTAACCAAGTATAATAGGATATTAAGGAAGGAAATATTCAAGACTTAGATATAGAAGATAATGTGATTCAGATATGATGATTTTTGTAAACCAAAACTTTGCATACTTAATAGTTGAACTAGAACCAAGAGGCTATTATTCCAGATGATATTCTACCTCCTATCTTTCAGCTTACATATTATCCACCTACTGGACAACCATTTCTAGAGACTGATATATAGTATAACAACTTGGGTATGCTGTCTGTTATCTGTCCTTACTGTCATGTTTACTTTGACTGTGAAAAGCTTACTTTCTCAAGGGTCAATCATCCAAAGTTTGGCATGTGTTGTTTACAAGGACAGATTCAACTACCTTCCCTTCAACCACTCACTGGAATTCTTCACAACTACTTGACTGGAGACAATTATCCCTCAAGAGAATTTTGTAACAATATACAACAGTATAATGCAGCATTTTCTATGACTTCAGTAGGAGTCAAAATTGATAACTTAGTAGTCACTAGGCAATTAGGTCCCTATTGTTTCAAAATCCAAGGAGAGCTTCATTATCTTACTGGTGCTCTTCTTTCTCATAGTGATCAGACTCCAATGTATGCACAAATCTACATCCTTGATACAGTAGAGCAGCTCAATATCAGAAGGACCAACAACAATAATCTGAATCCTGTGGTAATAGACAATCTTCAGACAATACTCCTAGACAGTTATCCTTATATTGGACAATACCATCATGCTTATGAGCTTATCAAGGAAAAACCAGCAGATGAACAGCAGGAGATTACAATTAGGTTACATGTCAATTATTATTCCTGAGGAAGGTGTCCATCATATATTAGATAATAGAGATGTGGTATTATGGGCTAGAAGAGAACAACTTGAATAAATCAGCCAGAATAGCCCTTCATATGCTGCTCTTCACTATGTTCTGTTGTTTCCAGAGGGGAAGAATAGATGGTATCCAAGAATTCCAATCTGTAGTGCTCAACTTAGAGAATGAGAGGAGAATACAAGACAAAGAGATAGGAAGGAATGGGCTTGCTCACAGATGGTGTCTGATACATGCTACTATGCCTATTGTCTTTATGTTAGAGATAGTCCTTAGCCACCTCTCTTCTATGGTAGAAAGCTCTTCCAGCAGTTTGTTGTTGATGCATAGACAAATTGTGAGCAGAGAAAACTCAACTGGGCTAGAACACATCAACATGCTCTTAGATCTGAGCTCTACCAAGGACTACAGGATGCTGCTATGCATAATAGGCATGATAGAGAAAATGTTGGGCCTTTGGGACGCAAACTTATTCTTTGCTCTTTTTATGTGGGAAGTCCTAGGTTTATGACCTAGCTGTTCCAGGATACTATGGCTATTTGCAGACACTTCTACAAACCAGACCTCTTTCTTACCATGACTGTTAATTCTAAGTGGCCTGAAATCATCTATAGTTTCTTTCCTGGCCAAACAACTACTAATTGTCCTGATATTGTATCATGGGTCTTTGAGCAGAAGAAAAAAGTACTCCTCAAGCTCATTGATAATGGTTTCTTTAGTACTACTATTGCTCATATTCACACCATTGAGTTCCAGAAGAGAGGTCTTTCCCATATCTACTTGCTTATCTTCCTTTATTCTCAATATCATATTCAAGACTCTTATTACATAAACTCTGTAATCTCAGCTCAACTTCCTGACCCTCAACTACAGTCACTTCTTTATGCAAAAGTCACCAAATATATGCTACATGGTTTATGTGGTGTCGATAATCCCCAAGCCAAGTGTATAGTCAATGGAAAATGTAGTAAATGCTTTCCCAAGGAGTATAGAGAAAGAATAAATTAGGCTGAGGACAGTTATCCACTTTATGCTAGACCTGACAATAGCTTGGTTTTTGAACACAATAGGGCCAGATTCACTAATTAATATGTGATCTCTTACTGTACTCAATGTAAGGGGACAGCTCTATTTCCACCCCTGAACTGTATAACGATGCTCTGGAGCAACCTAAGCCTGTTCAAGTATTACTAAAGTAATACTTAAACACACTAGTATAGCTCCAATCACACTGAACCTGACACCAAAGAATGTAAACCTAGTATATAATATAGAAGATCCCTTCAGGAGCCTCATCCTAATCTCTGAGGATTCTCCTGGAGGTGAGTTGTATCATAATTACAAACTGTAATATTAACTAAGGATTCTCCTGGAGTCTGGTGCTCCAGTTGCCCTTATACTCAACTTTTTCTTCTTTTTGATTGTCATCTCAATGTTGAGATCTTTGCTGGATTGGGAACTGTCAAGTATCTGAGCAAGTATATCTACAAGGGTTCTGATAGAGCAACTATGGAGATTAGTGGTGGGATACAGGATGAAATCAAGGCTTATTTAGATAGTTGCTTTATTGGTCCAACAGAAGTTTGCTGGAAGATCTTTGAATTTAACATGCATGGAGAGTCACCAGCAGTCTAACATCTTCCTATCCATCTTTCCAATGAACACTATGTCAACTTTCATGCACACCAGACTGTCAATAAAGTATTAGCTAGGCAAAATGTGGAGAAGACTCAGCTGACTACTTGGTTTGACTATAACTCTGTATATGATGATGGTTTGGGCCTTACCTACTGGCAGTTCCCTCAGTACTATACCTGGAATGCTAAAGCCAAATCATGGCATTCAAAACAACAGGCCAAGGTAATTGGAAGGATGTACTTTGTGTTACTATCAAAGAGAGAACAGTTCTTTTTATGACTTCTTTTAATTATATTTAAAGATAGAAAGAGTTAGGAGCATCTGAGAACCTAGAATGGCCAAGTATTTGCTACATTCAAGGAGGCATATATGGCAAGGGAATTACTAGACAATGATCATGAGTAGAGGATTTGCTTAGAGGAAGCAATTACAATATGTCACAAACTTCATTCAGCCATATCTCTATTAATTCTTTGACGATTCTCACGGTCTCAACAGCTACAGAAAGCCCTTAAAAAGACCTTTTGATCAATGCCAGTCACATCTAGAGGCAATCAATATTGGCCGAGATATTAGGCAGATCAACTGGTAACCACCATAGTACTGTTTATTAAATTGCCAATATCTCAGAAACTGCCATGATCAATGCTTTGGTTCTAGGCTCATCAAAAGCCCTCTTCATACCACTCAGAATGAGCCTAGAACAATCTCAAGACAATTAATATCAGTGGAGATATGAAGGTCTCAATGTTTGTACATAGACTTTATTAATTACCTATAGATAATCATCTGTCCTTTTCTTAGAACAAAGAACAACCTCCATATGGTTTATTTATCACTATTTACAGCACAAAGGCACTACCATATATAGAACAATAGATAGTAGCATGTGATGATCTGTCCTAGTGCACAGACTATCACAATTATGTATATAAGGACTTATAGTCTGAGGATTAGACCCCAGACTTAACAACATCTTTTGTCACTCATCTAACTTCACATTTTTGAACTCTTTAAAGTATCAAAGCACCCATCACAAATAATAAGTGACCATTTGTGATACAATACAGCCTAGAATGGTATGTTGTTGGTTGTTGGTAGTTATTTTGCTAACTGATGAAATGGCTGAGCCTTATCTTCTCTGGGATCAATTCAAGGCTGGACTATGTGATGATGTCAAGCACAAACTTTATCATATAAACCACTACCAAGCTGATCAGGAGATACTGTTAGGGAACCACTCAGAGGTGATCTCTCTTAAGCTAATGGATAGTTCTGGAAGCTAGTTTGAGATTCAAGTGAAGTAGATCTACAACACATTGCTAGTATATATACTACACCAGATGATCACATGGGCAGTCACATGCACATGGATTAGTAATCACAATTGTCCTAATAATAGAGAGAAGGCATCATACCACATGACACAGACAGGAGAAGTAAGGAATGATAAGAATACGATACATGATCTGTTCATGGGCCGCTAATAGATTCAGACCCTCAGAACTTACTAAGCATCACCCTAGATGTCCTCTTACAGATACCAGTAAATGATGTTTATGATTATAGTCTTTGAGATCTCAATAGGATATTAGTAGAAATAGGAAGAAATCTTACTGATTTTCCACCAATGTCTCTTCCACAGCAACAGTGGGCTCACAAAATACCTAATCCTCTCTTGCAGGCTGAGCAGTATGATGTAGATGAAATGGCAACTTTTATAGATAAGCAAAGGGCAATTTTCAATCCTGACCAAGCTACTGTTTTTAATGCTATCCTAGAGTCTATTATCAACAATCAAGGTTATCTTTTTTTTATTCATGCTACTGGTAGTTGTGGAAAGACATTTTTGTGTAATACTATTGCTGCTAAAGTTAGAAGAAGAGACCAGATAGCATTATATATAGTATCATCTAGGATTGCTGCTCTTTTGTTAGATGGTAGAAGAACATCTTACTCATGCTAAAAGGGGAAAAAGAGATGTTTACTATGACAAGCAAATAGAAGAGGCAGTGACAGTTCTCAATTGCATGCTAAAGGGTTCGTGGGGAGAAGAAGAAAGTGAGGATATCAGAAGGAAATTAAAAAGTAGAAGTGCAGCTTATTTATAATATAAGAATAGACAAAATAATAGTGGGTTTGATCTAGATCCTCTTTGCATGGTGTCCCTAAGGTGTCTATCTTTACACACCATAACAAGCTCACTATCAAAGTAGTTAGTAAACTACTTATGAACCTTATCACACTTAATAAAGCTTTCATCTATACTCCTACACCAAACCTTATGGGTGTGATACAATCTGAGTCAATGATTAGCCAGGCTTTTTAGGTCTGCTACTTCATAGAAGATTGTTCGAGCAACTGCTATGTCTTGTCTCTTGAAAGAATAGGGTATATAGTATGAAATAGTCACCAACTCAACCTCTTACCAAGATCATCCCTTACACACTCAAGAGAATTGCATTTACAACCTTAAGAGCTTCTGAGATGAAGGCAAGGGCCAAGAAGGCTCCTTCTATCAATCTCTACTCTGAGAAATATATTAGAATATTACAAATGTTGGAAACTTAATTAAAAAGAAATAGAAAAGAAAATCCTTTATTTTACCACTCTTCCTTGAATCTCTCCTTCATGACACTGTCATGCAGCCATAATAGGCATCACCTTTCTGTCCTCTATATCTTCTGGACATGACTATGTGATCTTGCTCCACTTCCATACTTTACTCCTGTCCATCATTCCCTGATCCCCAAACTAGCTTTCTTCTACTCCAAATATGGTCTAGAAACACATAACAGTATGTGTAAGCATCAGCAATACAATTGTTGTCTGGTGGTACATCTACTTCTTGACTGAGTCTAGGATCACTAGTCACTAATAGACTTTTGATTTGTCATCTTGGTGTTGTATTAGTCTAAGTCTGCTCTAGATTGAAATTATCTTGCATTCCAAAGATATCTCTGAGCCTTTGATTTCTAGAGCTTTGGCATTAATAGTCTGTATCTGAGAAACCTGATGCTAGCTCATCAGTCTTGCCTCCCAAGATATATGCTATTCTAGTATATGGCAGCTTAGCAACTATCTAACAGAAGTACCCAATTTTGGGTCTAGATTATGTCTAGGGCTTGTAGGAGGTTTTTAAAGTGGGTTCTAATAGTAAAATCCAGGGGTATAATATATATCCTATGTTACATTTCTGCAGAAAATTCTCTAGCAGCATAACAACACTTCAAGATTTCTCTTTCTATTTATGAAGACTCTGTGGCTGGACTCAAACACAATAGTTATATGTTCCCAGTCCTCTAACAAACCAGGATTATTATTTGGGATGAAATTCCTATGCAGCACAAGTATGATATTGATGCTGTAGATCAATGTCTCAGAGACTTGCTTGAAATAAGTGATTACTTGCACTTGATAGCTCTTGAATTGACATATTATCTAGAATGATCATCCATTTGGTGGAATTACAGTGGTATTTGGAGGAGATTTTTGTCAGACTTTGCCTGTGGTGCCTGAAGGAATATGTCAACAAGTAGTAGTAGTATCTCTTTGCAGAGGAAACTTATGGAGACATATCAAGTTCTTGTATCTCAGACAGAATATGCACTTGGGTCACTCTGAAGCTGATAATTAACCTACTCAGTGGTTGCTAGAGATTGGTGTTGGGTCAACTATGGATGACAATGAAATGATTCAAGTTCCTCAGTCCATGGTTTGTGCTAATCTCAATGCTCTTATCAATAGGATCTATCCAGGAATTGGCAACTCAAGGGCTCAAAATGACCAGTACTTCTTGGATCACATTATTCTTTGTTCTAGAAATGATGAAGTCCATGATATCAATGAGGCCATTCTTCAACAGTTCAACCCAAATACAGAGGTCCATATACTGAGAAGTATGGACTCTGTGTCTGAAAAAAATAGAATACACCATGCTTATCCTGCAGAGTTCCTTCAACAACTCAATGCTAGTGGATTGCCTCCTGCTTTACTTTGTCTCAAGGTTGGCTCTCTAGTTATCTTATTGAAGAACTTGGATCCAGAAGAAGAACTTTGTAATGGGACAAGAATGGTAGTGTTGAATGTGAGAAGAAAGGTGTTTCAGTGCAGGATTATTAGCAAGGACAGGAGATTTAGAAGCAAGGTGATGTTGATTCCAAGGATCAGATTATCACTTAATGCAAAGACATTACCTGTGCCACTCAAGAGACTTCAATTTCCAGTCAGGCTGGCCTTTGCTGTGACTATTAACAAGTCTCAAGGACAGTCAGTGGAGCATGTGGGGATTAATTTGCAAAAATCAGTGTTCTCCCATGGACAACTCTATGTGGCCTTTTCAAAATGTACTTTATCTCTGAACATTTCAGTACTTCTTCCAGAACAGATCCAAGAGAGTAGAAGGACACTCAATGTAGTATATAAAGAAGTATTCAATAGCATTAGATTATAGATTGTATATGTATGTGACAATAGACTTGAAATTGATTTTCTTATAATTTAAGAGATAAAGAAATGAGTTAGAAAGAAATCCTCACAGACTGTTGGAGGAAGGGAGCATAGCAACCTTTTAGACTGCACTATTTGCTATTCCACAGACTATTGTAGGAAGGGAGCGCAGTAGACTGACTTCAACACAAACTTAAAGCTAGGCCAAAGGCCTGAATGAAAACCTTGTAACATAATATTACAGAAATTAAACAAACTTTAATCTCACAGACTATTGAAGAAAGGGAGCATAGCAACCTGACAGACAACACTATCTGCTACTTCACAGACCATTGTAAGAAGAAAGCATAGTGGACTAATTTCAATATAAACTTCACAAGCTAGACCAGAGGCCTGGATAAAAACCTTGTCTAATATATAAATAAGACCAGTGTAGAAAGATGGCTGCTGAGTAAGCATGACAAAGCTTTACCTAATCATGACTAAGATAATAATGTCTCTCTTTTTACTCAAAAATTCAAATAAATTAGAATAAATAAATTAGAATACAATTGGAATAGACAGTGAGCAAAGCAAGCTGACTGTGGCCTTACTGTCATAGAAAGAGAGCAGAGTGACCTGACTCACAATAGTGCAAACTACTAGTGAAGGAAGGGAGCAAAGCAACCTAATGCACAATATTACTCACTATCATGCAGACTGTTACTAGAAGAGAGCAAAGCAACATGATAGACAATACTATCTGCAGCTGCACAGACCATTGATGGGGATCAAAAGGGAATTGATCACAATACAAAAGTGATAACAAATAAAAGAAACAGAATCTCCAAGATGTTTCACAATTGTGTACTAAACAAGTAGGTACTGGAGAGATGATGTTAGAGGACATTCTAGGGTTGCACTTAGGTTACTAGGTAAGCTCTTATCTATGGGCTACTATTATCTCTTGGGTTGTGCTCCTATTTTCTCCTTGCCCTTCTTGTTTTGTGTTGTCTTGACAATGCCTTTGTAACTAAATAAGGACTAGTAGTATTATTGGTCATGCTCATGTGACTGTGCATTGACCATCTACAGTAGTATATATAGTAGCTTATATCAGTAGATCTACTCTTACTTGAATATTACCCTAGCTTCTAGTGTCATGCTGGATAGCCATTTAGGCAAAATAAGTGACTAGTTTCACCTTAATAACAAGAATAACTGACTTGAGAGACAAGTTCAGCCCTTTAGAGATGTTCCCTAGACACCCAGTCATGGACTCAAGCACCTTGCTTGAGTAGCAGAGTAGTGGCTGTGACCACCACTACATATACCTCATAGACACTTGCCCAGGTGCCCTGTATCAGATTTATAATGGATTTTCCTTCTAGAATGCTCTTGAGGACAGAGGTGAACTTTGAAAATCAAGCCTTACTAGAGTGACATCATACCTTAGCAGCTGGCAGTGCTATTTTCAGAAGAGTTACTATCAGATCTGAGCCATCAACATGTCATGACTTGGCAAAATGGCTAAGTCATTATTTATATTTCTTTTTTTTTCTTTTTTTTTCTTTTAGACTTACTATACAAGAAAGGAGTACAGAAAAGTGTCACATGTCACAGAACAGATGTTACAGTATGACATCACACAAATGAAGTCACATGACAACTGTGGGAAAGTAGTGCACAGACCATGTAGTAATTGTATAAGTAGTATACAAGAAATGCATAAGGACTCTATCAAGTTCTCCTTGTTAAGCACTGATAAAGGAGCAGTTGGCTTTATTCCAGCTTAGGAGTTAGCTATTCTGACATTAGAACTTGATTCTATCACTTCCAGGCACCATTCACCTTGAACCTTGTCTATTTTTATTCTTATTACTGATTGACTCTTGACTGATGATCATTACAATCATTAGTTATTTCCATATATAGCCAGGCCCTTAGCTTAAGGAGACTTGTCAATCAGTTAGGGATTGATGGTGAAAGAGTGGTACCAAACTCGGATATTATTTCTAAGACCTGACTTTACAAATGAGTAGTGTTTAGTAGATTACTTATACTCTTCTTAGTATAAACCTTGTGCTGTGCTCCATTGTGAGTTGGTACATGCAGAGAAGTGACAGTTACTTCTAGAAGGCCATTTAGATTAGGAATCCTCCCTACAAGGTGATAGTCTAACTATATTATTAGGGCAGTAGTCAGTAGGGCAGTAGATGTCTGGTTGGATGAAGATCTTGTACCCCAACAGATGTAACTTTAGCTAGATCAAATCATTAAATCCATATCTTCTTCTGGAGACATAGCACCATGTCTCTAGAACAATATAACTCTATCCTGAGCAGCATGCTCAAACAGAAACAATCTCTCACCAGACTAAGAGAAAAACTTGAGGAAAGGAAGGGAAAGCTGTGTTTCAGCTGTAAGAAGTTTAGGCACCTGGTCTAAAACTGCAGGAATAGAGGAGGGGAAGAAAAGGGGAAAGCTACTTCCCAAAATAAGTTTAAAGTGTTGAGTAGCTAGGTGATGCAATGTGGGGTAAAGAAAAGGGCAGCACTGATGGGAATCAAAAGGTTTGATCACAAAACAAAGGTAAAAGCAAGATCAGAGAGGCAAAATCTCCAAACTGCTTCATAATTGTGTACTAAAAAAGTAGGCACTGGGGAGATAAATCAAATAATAGAGAGCTTACTGAAGGTAGAAGTCTAAAGAATATTCAAAATATATTTAATAGAAACCTAAGAAAGAAGAAATATTTTTAGTATCTACTCGAGCGAACCCTCACTATGATAGGATCCCTAAGACACATGTTTATCTTGCACCATGACACTACTGCCCATATCTAGTCTAGTAGCCTGGCTCGCTGTTAATACAGCAGTACTACCTAGAACTCCCATAGTATCGTATAAGCTCTACTTCAGCTGACTATACAACTGGAAGCCTACTCCAAAAACATGTAGCAAGTAGTTAGCTCCTAGCATAAGCAAATGCCCAATATCATGACTTGGCAAAACAGCTAAGTCATTTTCTATTTTCATTTTCTATTTTCATTTCTTTTATTTAGTTGAATTATTACTATAAAGGTAAAACATGGGAAAGGAGTCACATCATGGTCACAAACATGTGATAGGGTAGTCACATGACAAGCAACATGAGGACTGTGGAAGGTGAAGTGCATAGCCACAATAGTAGTTGTATATATAGTGTAGAAAATCAAATAGAAACTCTATCGAGTTCTCCTTGTCAACTTGAACTTGGAGTGGATTTAAGTCATCTTGGCTAAAGTCTTACACCCAAGTCTGTTAAGGCTTGAGTCTCCCTTCAAGGGAAGTTTTATATAGTTTTCATAAAGCAAACACAAAAGAAAACCTCAAATTACTCAAATAGCCTTTCAGCTCTAGAGCAACAGAGAGAGTGATGATGGGGGGAAGAGTATTCTTGTCCCTTCTGTGCCCTAGAGTATTTTATTAGGATTACAAAGCAACAATACAACAAAAGAAAAGAAACAAAGAAAACTTCCAAACTCCCAAAGATAGTAAGAGTGAAATAATAAGACAGCACCTCTTCTGATCACTTGGCTACTGTTCCCCACTCCTTTAATCCTATTCCTAGGGATCTTCTCTGAACAATAGATAGCTCTCGAGCCTTTTGATGGGCCATAGAGAGAGGTAGTGATCTCGAGTTGTCTTGCTCTCAAGCATATTGTCTTCATCAAATACCTCTTCTTCTATCTCTCTATCTGACCTCTCTTCCTGACCTCTCTAGTCCTTCTACTACTCCTCTATACCTCATCACATCTTCAAGCCTCAGTCTCCTTCTGTTAGGTTTGCAATACAGTCCTTAAGAGAACTCGTCTTGCTAGTTCTTATTATAATTAGCCATCAGCAATGATGGCCCTGCTCTGATGGTAATCTAGATATTATAAATAAATCACTGCCACCAAGATATGACATCATCCTTATAGCAAATATCTTTTAAGGTCTTTTCTGCTCTCAAGAGCACTCTAGAGGGGAGTTCTGTTATAGATCTGTTATGAAATTCTCTGGACAATCTATATGAGGTTTCTGTAGTGGTGGTCACAGCCACTACTCTGCTACTCAAGTGGTATGCTTGAGTCCATAACTGAGCATCTAAGGAATATCTCTGGGGGGCTAAATTTATCTCTCGAGCTAGTTATTTTCATTATTATGGTGAAAAATGTCACTTTTATTGCCTAAACAGCTGTCTGGCATAACAGCACATGTGGTGAGGTCACAAAATACACAGCAGGAAAAGAGGCCGGCATACTCTCTATGGAGAAAGGTATAGGAGCACAGCAATGCATGGGGCATGCCTCCAAAAGATGTAGCATTGGAGAAAAGAGGATGGAAAACCAAAAAGGAGATAGTAACATTTGTGAAGTATGGGGGGTATGAATATAAAGGTACCAAAACAAAGGAAAATTGAGGACAAGAATTTATCTCTAGAAAGCAGCTGAGGAATCTATGGTGTGGAAATTGTTTGGAAGCATAGAAACAGAGAAAAGATGGAGGAGGATGTAAAGTTGAGTGTGTCAAGTGTGAAAGGAATAACACAATTAGAGGGAGGAAAATGGAAGAGAGGAATATTTTGTGTCCTAAATGTAGGACAGGGAAAAAAAAGCTATAGTGGAACTGGAGAGTAGCGGTGTGACCTACAACAGCAAAGACACAGCAAGAAAGAGGGGTGGTAAAAGAGAAGTAAGGAGGACATTTAAGATATTAAGAGAGGTGTGGCTAAATATTGGGCTGGAAAAGATAGACACCCATAAAGGCATAACAGTAAAGGCGCTCCTAGACAGTGGCATAATAAAGATGTTTATGGATAGAAAAACAACAGCAAGGCATGGGTTTAAGCTGCAAAAGTTGGACAGACCAGTGGCAGTAAGGAATGTTGATGGCATGAATAATAGTGCAGGAGTAATTACACATCAGGTAGAAGTAAATGTGTACTATAAAGGCCATGTAAAAAGGATGAAGATGGAAGTATGTGATTTAGGAAGGACAGAAGTAATCTTGGGAATATCTTGGCTATAAGCCCATAACCCAGAAATTAACTGGGAAATGGGGGAAGTCAAAATGATGAGATGCCCACCATTGTGTAGAGGGAACAAAGAAAAGGAAAAAAAAAGAGCAAAGAAAGGAAAAAGAGTGGTAACACTAGAGGAAGAGAGAATTGTCAGATGGGCAGTAGATAATAAAGAAGATTGGGGAAGGGAAGAGGAAGTAGAAGCAGACCACAGGAAAATTGAGAAAATGGTTCCAAAAAAATTTCTGAGGTAGAGGGAGGTGTTTGGAAAGGTGGAGTCAAAAAGGATGCCTACAAGGAAAATTTGGGATCATGCCACAGATCTCAAAGAGATGTTCAAACCATAGAAAGAAAGAATTTATCCTCTCTAAGGATGAGAGAGAAGAAGTTCAGAAATTTGTGGAAGATCAATTAAGAAAGGGATATATTAGACTATCAAAATCCCCTCAAACATTGCCAGTATTCTTTGTAGGAAAAAAAGATAGAAGTAAGAGGATGGTGATGGACTACTGTAACCTAAACAACCAGACAGTAAAGAACAATTATCTGCTCCCCTTAATCACAGACCTAATAGACAATATGGGAAGCAAGAAAATATTTACTAAGATAGATCTAAGGTGGGAGTTCAACAATGTGAGGATCAAGGAAGGAGATGAGTGGAAGGGAGTATTTATAATACATATGGGCTCCTTTGAGCCAATAGTCATGTTCTTTAGAATGACAAACTTGCCAGCTACATTTCAGATGATAATGAACGAAATCCTAAGGGACTTGATAAATGAAGGAAAAGTCACAGTGTTCATAGATAATGTATTAGTAGGAACAGAGACAGAAAAAGGACATGACAAAATTGTGGAAGAAATACTGAGGAGGTTAGAAAAAAATAACCTATATGTCAAGTCAGAGAAATATGTGTGGAAAGCAAGGAAGATTGGATTCCTAGGGGTAATCATAGGACCCAATGGAATAGAAATGAAGAAGGAGAAGGTGGATAGGGTACTTAGTTGGCCAGAACCAAAGAATGTGAAAGATATCAGAAAGTTTTTGGGCCTTATAAATTATTACAGAAGGTTCATTAAAATTTTTACTCAAGTCTAATGAATATACTAATGAGGAAGGATATGAAGTGGCAGTGGGAGCAGGAGCAACAAAAGGCATTTGATGAACTAAAAAGGATCTTCACAATGAGACCAGTATTAGCAGTCCCAGACTTAAACAAAGAATTCAGGGTAGAGGCAGATGCTTCAAACTATGCTACTGGAGGAGTGTTATCAATGAAATGCTCTGATGAATTGTGGAGACCAGTCACTTTCATTTCAAAATCTCTAAGTGACACAGAACGGAACTATGAGATACATAATAAAGAGATGTTAGCTGTAGTCAGGTGTTTGGAGGTGTGGAGACACTTCCTAGAAGGAACAATAACTAAATTTGAGATATGGACAGATCACAAGAATCTTAAGTACTTCATGAAGACACAGAAATTAAACCGTTGTTACGCCATACAAACGTTTAGGCAAAATAAGTGACATTTTACACCTTAATAACAAGAATAACTAGCTCGAGAGACGAGTTTGGCCCCCCAAAGGTATCCATTAGATGCCCAGTCGTGGACTCGAGCATATGACTTGAGTAGCAGAGTAGTGGCTGTGACCACCACTACAGAAACCTCATAGAGATTGTCCAGAGAATTTCATAACAGATTTATAACA
>Ga0153988_1000181_pt1 | contig 15519 bp, 11 predicted proteins | sample TSNC072MetaG_FD_104742 | JGI IMG/M metagenome (GOLD analysis project Ga0153988, IMG submission 104742) | Attine ant fungus gardens microbial communities from North Carolina, USA - TSNC072 MetaG | ecosystem: Host-associated > Fungi > Mycelium > Unclassified | place: USA: North Carolina, Jones...
CAGACGCCCACTGCGTGATCGGCCGCGGGCTGCGCGACCGCCAGCCGGGCGGCTTCCTCGACCATCTTCAGGCTGATCGCGGAAAGACGGGCGCTCCCGTGTTTTTTCGTCGAGGCCTTCAGGTGCTCGGCCAGCACTGGGGAGCCGTGCTGGATCGCGAGCTCGACCAGATCCGCCTGCATCTCGCGGAGATACCGCTCGACGCCGGCTGCCGTGGGCGGGTCCCCGTTCTCGTCCTCCGAAAAGTAGAGACGCGCGATCGTGCTGGCGGGCACACGCTGGACAAACGCGCGCAGCGCGGTGAAGTCGTTACGTGCGTACTGTCTGCGCTGATCGACTGCCTGCAGCCTGTTGGTCATCGCTTGTCCGGGGTCCGGTCAGTTCACTGTGAGCCTGCCTGGACAACGGGCAGGGAGGCGGGGTGCGGCGCCGGCAGAGGTGTCGGAAGGGGCGGCAGCCGGGCGAGCGACCTGTCGTCCAGCGGCGGCAGCGCGGTCGGCGGGCGGACACCCGACGCGGTCGAAGCCGCAGGCGAGGTGGCGAGCGCCTGCAATCTTTGCAGGTCGGCCGCGCTGAGTTTGATCGGCTGTGGTACGCCGTTCGGCGGCGGGTCGTTCTCGTGCGCCGCACGGCGTTGTGATGCAATGGCCGTCGCCGCCTCCTGCATCGTGCTGTCGAGCGTCGGGGCGGTGAGTTCCAGGCTCAGGCTGGCGTCTTCGCCCCTCGCCTTGATCAGATACGGCCCATAGAGTTCGTCGTCGACGCCTTCGGAATTGATGCCGACACGGGTAAGGGCATTGCGTCCGTCGCGGTCGTCAAGAACACTGATAGACGACCCGTTCTCCGGAAGAAACCGGTCCAGCTTTGCACTCTCCCGTCCGCCGTCAACCGTGCGTCGGCGCGCGCTGTCGTGGCTGAAACGGTAGGTCAGCGAGCCTTCTCCTGCCGTCCGTGCAAACGGCGCGGACGGAGCGAAGGCGGTGCCCATGACGCAGTCGACGCGGACTTGGACGTCAAGGAAGGCGACCTTGCCGGCGTGCAGCCCGATGTCGTAGAGCAGGTCGAGCAGCCGAGGGCTGGCGCCCGATCCGTCCTGCGGGCAGAACGTGTACCAGCCGGTAATCACCGGCATAACCTGGGGCGTCTGTGCTGGGACGGGCATGGGTGTTGCTGCCGGTCGGTGGCCCGATGCGACCAGGATGTCGTCGCGCCACTCATGGAGCTGGTCGACGAACGCATGCCAGCCACTAACAACGGTGACGATCTCGCTGGGGAGGTTGAGGACAGCCTCCAGACCGAACACGAACAGAACGAGCCCGAGCCACGCCTTGCGCGGCAGCGACGGTCGGTTTCGGACCAGCGGGAACCACCACGGAAACCGGCCGACGAGCCCAAGCCAGCGGCTGCGGCAGCGCAGCCAGAAGAATCGACGGCGGTCCGCGTGAACCGTGGTGTCGTCGACCACGCTCGAGGCGCGGCACACGCGGGCAAAGTCGCTGACCGCCCGATCGAGCCATGCGTCGGTAACGTCCTCGGGGCTGTCGAAGAGCGCCCACAGGATGCGGGTCGAGCCGGCCCGCGCCTGTCGTTCGTACGGGTAGAGAAAGATGGCCACGTGACCGAACTTCCGGTCCTGCGACACGACCAGTGCGGCGTCGCCCTCGACTTCGAACGTGTCGTTGGCATCCAGCGAATCAGAGATGTGGCAACCGGACAGCAGCTGAACGGTCCGGTGGGCGTCGTCGGCTTCGACGCGCAACGACTCGAAGTAATCCTGGGCGGCGTCGGCCTGAACCTGATTGAGGTGGGCCGCGTAGCGCGGCGCGTGATGCTGCCAGGTGCGCAGCCGGATTGCGGGTGTTTTGCGGCCGACGAAGATGCTCATTGGGTGCCCCGATGCGTGTGGGTCGTGCTCGCCAGCGCGACCCCATATTTTTGATAGATGCGATGCCCTACCCCCGTATTTTACCCATTAAACGCAATCCTGATAATAACGATTATCAGGATTGAAACGGTGAACTCGACGGCCCCGATTGCCTGAATTTCCTGCGACGTGAAAGGCGTTCGCCGCGCGCCGCGCTAAAATCGAGGCTGTTCACATTCCATTGACCCCGGCATAGGAGCCGGCAGGCACCGGGACTGTCCTCGACAATGAAAACCAGCATCTGTCGCTCGCGCTTGAGCGGGCGGGCCAGTTTCTCGCCCACGGCCCACAGCAGCGTGCCGCTTCCGACTGGCTCCGCCGTTTGCGGGAAGACCGCGACAGCCGCACCTTCTTCAATGGGAACGCTTTAAGGAGGTCACCCATGTTCGCGATGAAGGTGGCTGAGGAGGTCGCCAAGGCGTACCTGGGATGCTTCGATGTGCGTGAAGAGCAAATTGCGCCGACCGGTATATGCCGTCCATGCTCACAACCCAAAGGAACAGCATGGCTCTTACAAACGCCGCAGTGATGGCGACTGCATTGACGGCGATCCTTCAGCGACTGCCCGGCAACAGCGCTCGCCGGCAGCGTGAACGCCTTCTACGGGCACTGTCTGCTTTAGGCCCGCGTTACAACGGTCGAGGCGACGCGTTTTCTCGACATTATCGATCCGCGCGCTCGCGTGTGCGAACTGCGCAAGCGCGGCTACCAGATTGCGACCCTCTCTGCGCCGCAGGCAACGAAGTGCGGAGCCATTCACGTCGTCGGCGAATACGTGTTACGCCCGACGCCGCCGCGGCACTCGGCATGCAATGGAGGCGCCGACTGGATGCAATTGGCCCTCCCGCTTACCGTGTTCTGACGGTCCCGTGGGCCATAGCGACAGAAAAGTGAAGGGTCGGATAATTTGCAGCTATCCGCCCCCCGTTTGCGGACATAGATCTGCGAACTAAAAGAATCTGACGCCGAAGGCGAAAGATGTGGCTTGCACATCCCTACTTCCATGCTTTCGGCGTGGCCGCAAACAAGGGCTCGCGTTGCGCGCGAACGTACCCCTGACGTCCCGCAGCCGCGTTGCTGGCACGAAATTGTGCATGGCATATGCCACAAACCCTCGGTCACGGCGATAATTCGGCACCCACGTTATTTCACCACCATATGTCGACGCTACGTCCGAACCAGCTCGTCATCAAAGCCGGGGCATTGCCGCCTTCCCTGATGGTCCGTCATTTCAAGCCGGATGAATGGGAAGAGTTCATTGAACGTTGCGCGTTACAGCGTGAGCTGAACGGCCGCAAGTACCATCAAGTCAAGTGTTTTGGTGGACCGGGCGACGCGGGGCGGGACGTTGAGGCGCGACTCACGGATGCATTGACGGCAGACCAGTGGGATCTGTACCAAGGCAAGCACTACAAGGCGCCGTTGACGCCCGGAGAGATTTTTCCAGAACTCGCCAAGTTCTTTCGTCATCTCTCGGCCGGCACCTATCCGACGCCGCGCCGATATTTCGTATGTTCGCCCCAGAATGCCGGTCCGGACTTGCATGACCTGATTGCCGTCCCGGCGAAGCTCAAACAACGGTTTTTGACGGACTGGGCTGGCGGCAAGACCGGAATGAAAAATCTCGTGAGCTACCTGACCCCGGAAGTTCGAGCGGTGATCGATTCGTTCGATTTTGCGCGGATCGAGGAGTGCCTGCTGCGCGACCTGCTAGGCTGGCACGCGATCGATCATGCGACCCACTGCCGGATCTTTCATATTGAGGCCGAACGGGGAGACGATCCGGCGATGCCACTATTGCCAACGGAGGATGAACAGATCTACGTCGAGGAGCTTGTCGCGGTGTACGCTGAACAGGGTAGTTCAGCGCGCACGGTCGAAGAGATCATGCTGACTGCATACGCGGATCACTTCACTGACTGCCGCGTGGAGTTTTATTGTGCTGAAGGTCTGAAACGTTTCAGTCGCGATCTGTTTGAAGAAGACGAATTCTCGAAGCTGCTCGATATGGTGCTGAAAGGTGTGCGCACTGCCGTGTCCAGTCCCCGCAATCGCGTCGGGCTTGACCGATTGGATGCGGCGGTGAATCGCGCGTCATCCCTCACGCTGACGGACAGTGCACTGCACGGTCGAATGCGTGGCGGAGATTTGCCGGGTAGCTGCCATCATCTGGTCAACGAGAAGAAACTGAGGTGGATCAAATGACCCATCCGAAAGGTACGCGTGTTTTCAACTCGCCTTTTGAGCTCGGTTTTCGGATGGTGTATTTGTTGAGCGCGCTTCGCCCGGCAGGCGCTGACTTGCAGAAGCTCATTCTGCTCGATTATGCCGTTGTGTATTCGGGAGATTTGGGTGGACCGGAAAGCCTGCATACCCCGGTTCCGTATCGCGGCAGTGAGTTGCTAAGCCGTCGTGCACTCATCGAAGAAGGGTTGCATCTAATGAGCAGTCGAGGGCTCGTGAGTGCGCGAATGGACGAAGAAGGCATCACTTACGTTGCCGGTCCAACGGCTCTATCACTCGTTGGCTCGGTGACCGCGCCATATTTCACGCGTCTGCACCAGCGTTGCGCATGGGCAGCCGGCCGCTTTGGGCAATCGAATACTGACGCGCTGACCCGCGAATTTACCGAGCAGGGCCATCGCTGGGGAGCCGAGCTTGAAGGATTCACACTGGAACGGAGTGGGCAGTGGCGATTCGACTGATACGACTGGCAGCATCAGGCCCCAACCGGTCGGTGGCGGAGATCGAGTTCGCGCCGCTGCATTGCTTGATTCGTGGTCCGAGTGACACAGGCAAGTCGTACATCCGTGACTGCCTTTGGTACCTCCTTGGGGGCGACAAGACACCAAAGAAGGTGCCGGAAGACGACGGCTACGAGTTGCTGGAACTTGAGTTCTCAGACGGCGACGATAACTATATAGTGCGGCGCGCACTGCGCGGTGGGGGCGCACGCATCTTCCGCACGAAGCGCGCTGCGGACATTGAGAATGATGCGCCGGCCGACGGCACGTCGCCTGAAGGCGCGCAGATAATTGTTGACGCTCCAGAGGGAATGGAGCAGATCGATGTTGATCTGTCGCAGCTCGTTGTCGAACTGTCGGGGGCAGCGGGAAAGCAGATTCTGCGATCGAAGAGCAAGCGGGGGCCTGTCACCGGGTCGGACATTCGACACTGGTTCATGCTTTCGCAGCCGACGGTGATAAGCGAAGACCCTACAAGCGGCGCGAGCCACAGCGAGCGACCGCAGCGCATGGCTGCATTCCATCTCTTTCTGACAGGGGACGACGATTCGGCAGTGGCTCTTGCCAAGTCTCAGGCGGAAAAGGACCGTCTTTTCGGACAACTCACCTCCGCGCAGGATGCTCTTCGCCGGGTCATGGCAGGCATCGACCGCGACGTCACGCGTGTCGACGTCGAAGGCGCGATCGAGCGGGTAGACGAAACGCTGTCGGAACTGAGCCGCCAGTACGACGCGCGTGCCGCACAGTTACGTCATGTTCGCGGCAGGATTGTTGAATCGATGGATGCCTTGCGCAAGCACGCAACGCGAGCCACGCATTCCCGAGCGATGCTCGATCGGTTCCAGTTGCTTGATCGAAAGTACGTGAGCGATCTGGAACGCCTTGGCGCGCTAGACGAGGGTGTGGCGCATTTCGCCGCGCTTGATGCGGTACCGTGCCCGATCTGCGCCACGCCAATCGAGCTTCACGTTGCTCCGCCCGATCTCGGGAAGCGGGCGCCTGGGAGCTACCGTAAGGCCGTCGCGGCCGAGTTGCAGAAAATCCTTGGATTGCGTGCCGGATTGCTGCACTCGATCGCGATCGAACAAGGACGTTTTGACGACGCAACCAAGCAGGCTGACCTACTAAAGGGGAGGCTTCGGGAACTCGAGAAGGAAGAGGCCGTTCGGATCAGCGGCGCGCGCGTCGAATTCCAGGCCGATCCAAAGGAGCTCGCCGTTCGTCGTAGCGAACTTGCAGCACAACTGGGCGCGTTCGACGAGAAGGGACGGCTCGAAGGCGAAATTGGGAGATTGAAACAACTGCGCGTTTCGAAGACCGCGCCAATTAACCGCGAGGCCGGTGAAACTGCCAAGGCGGTTGCCACATATGTGAAGTGGTTGCTTGGCGAGTGGGGGTTCGATGACGTGCAGCACGTGACGTTGGATACCGGCGAATGCGACCTGATTATCGACGATCGCGCCCGCCTGAGTTATGGCGCTGGCAAGCGCGGTATCTTCCTGACGGCGCTGACTATTGGTCTGATGAAACATGCCTTGGAGACGGGTAGTCCGCACCTTGGTCTAGTGGTGATAGATTCTCCGCTAAAGGCGTACGCGGATCCAGAATCGACAGAAGACCGGGCGTTGCCCACCCGGACACTGACTGACAGGTTCTATGGATGGTTGTCGACTTGGAGTGGGCCGGGGCAGATCGTGATTGCCGAGAACGAAAAGATCCAGGCAGCTACTCGCGACGTGTTGAAGCCAATAGAATTTAGCCGGCGCAACGATGTTGGACGCGCGGGGTTCTATCCGAAGAGCGCTATCCCCATGCCGGCGGCGGACGAAAATCAGCTGGAGTAGCGACCACGGCGCACTGAGCAATCTTAGCTTATCGCGTGCGAGCGCTGCGCGTGAGTGTAAGCGACACCGTCTCAATCGTTGTCGCACGGGCTCCGAAATGGCGTTCGACCCAGTGTTGTGTTAGATCGCATGCCACCGCGGCGCAGCATTGAATTAACAGAAAAGCAGGTTGGATTCATGGCTACCTTTGAGATTGAAGACGTTCGGCGTCAAATTAGCGACTTCCTGGAGCGGGGTAAGAACGACGATGCGCTAATCAGCTTGCTCCACGATGGTATTCACTTCTGTGCGATCGAATGCGAACTTGTCGATTACAAGGAATCCGCATTCGGGGATGCGATTGGCTTGGCCAAGGGCATTCGGCATATAGTGGCGCTGCACAATACATATGGCGGGTACCTTGTTGTCGGCGTTGCCGAAGTCAAGGCAGATCAATATTTCGAGATGAAAGGGTATGACGCGTCGCACTTTGACGTGAAGCAGGTTAAAGACAAGATATTTAGCTACACTGGTTCTCACATAAACATTTCGATCCACGATTTCACTGTGGCGGACCGGACTGGCTTAAGCATCTATGTTCCTAAACGCGTTGCCGGACTCAAGCCCGTCGCATTCGGAAAAAACGGGCCTGTCGTGGATAAGAAAAGCCCCATTTTCGAATCAGGGGACGTTGTTTTTCGGTCGGGTGACAACACGCGGTTAGCCCGCGGCGATGAGTTTGAATTCTTGTATGGGGCACGGCAGAACCCCTATGTGAATTCGGATCGTCTATTCGACAGGTTCAGCGAAGTTGCGAATCCCCTTCCGCATAATTTGCCGGATAGAAATTTCATCTGCGCGAAATTTGTGGGGCGTATCGAGGTCCTGAGAGAGCTTTGGACCTGGTTGTCGGATCAATTTTCCTACGCGAAGGTTTTGGCTGGTGAGGGCGGACTGGGGAAGACGTCGATTGCGTACGAGTTTTGCAAAAAGATCTGCAGGGTGTCGCCAGCAAATCTCGAACGTGTTGTTTGGGTGACCGCAAAAAAGCAGCAGTTCTCGGGTGACAAGAACGACTTTGTTGGCGTCCCGGAAACCCACTACACCGACTACAGGGAACTTCTCGTAGTGCTTTGCAGGGAATGTGCTATCCGGGAGGAGGAGATTGATGGGGCCGATGAGCGACTTTTGCAAACATTTCTGCGCGAGGCAATCGCCATCGTGCCAACGCTCTTCGTGGTCGATGACGTCGACTCCTTGTCATTGAATGACCAGAAGCGGGTGATGGAACTGGCATGGCAACTGGGAACCCAAGGCTCTCGGTTTTTGCTAACAACCCGACGTAGCCTCTCTTTCTCCACGGATCTTACTATTGAGCTGGAGGGGCTGGACGGGAAGGAATATTCCGACTACGTTGGTACGCTGCGAGAGCGTTACAAAGGGCCAGAGATGAAAGAGGCCGAAATTCGCTCGTTGCGAGATACAACGAAGGGGTCGCCGCTTTTCACCGAGTCGTTATATCGCTTAGTACGTCGGGGCGTGCCATTTCACGCAGCAGTGAAGGATTGGAAGGGTAAGTCCGGCAATGAAGCCCGGGCTGCAGCGTTGAAGCGGGAAATTGAAGCGCTTCCGGAGGAGGCCCGACGGGTTCTGTTTGCGGCTTCGATCTTGCGAAACTGCTCGCGCACTGAACTCGAAGAGGCCACTGGCTATACCGGCGAAACAATAAGCGACGCGCTTGATGAGCTATCGTCCCTGTTTCTCGTTCACGCGCCTCTTATTTCTACAGAACCGAGATTCGAGGTCGCTAACGCGACTCAAAGCGTAATTCAGACCATCAAGACGAGTCTTGTGCCTGATCACGCACGGTTCGAAACTCATGTGCGGGGTCTACGCCGCAATGATCTCGAGATCAAGGTACGGCGGAACAACCAGATTGTCGCGGCAGCGATAAATGAAGCGCTCGCGTTCCTCAGAGTCCCTGACGTCCCTAGCGCGCTGAAGACGGTCGCGGCCGCTCAACGCAGGACGCACTATGATGCAGATCTTTATGTTCTACAGGCCCGATGTTTCATCTCGTCGATGCCGAAACGTGCGAGCGACGCACGCGTGGCATGTCATAAAGCCTATCAGGGAGGTAACCGAAAACCGCTGCTATTCGGGCTATGGTATGACGCGGAAATGTCGCTGAAGCACTGGGTCGGCGCGGCAGATGTCTGCGATCTCGCTTTCTCGAACGCTCTCGAGCCAAGCGAGGATTGGAGGCTTAAGCGGGCGGCGGCAAACTTTCAGCTTGGGAATCAACAGCAGGCTGCCGGATCTCCGGAGCTCGCGCGACGGTCATTCTCGCGGGCGGCTGAAGACATCTTGGCCTCTTCGGCAAGAGGATCAACCGAACGACAAGCTCCGTCGAATGCAGAGGTCCTACATGCCACGCACGATGCGCTCTTCTTGTCTGTCGAGTCAAGCGGCGGCAAAGATGCGATGCCTGCGCTTCTTGACGAGATCTTGCTCGCGATAGGACGTGGCGATAGGCGGTGGAGAGTGTTCGATAAACTCGCGAAAACATGGGCGGCCTTGTATAAGTCGCAAGACCGCCGGCAAAGCCGCAATGAAGAACTGCGGAGCATGCTTCGTGATCGGTCAAATCAGGTCAAATCCGTGTTCGCCGATGTGCTGGGATCAGGGGCCTCTGGAGGTCCATTTGCCAAGCTCTACAGCCCTATCAGAGGTAGCGTGGAGGATGCTGCCCTTTGAGGCGCGGGACAGGTGCCAACGCTCGATCGAATGGTCTGACCACCAGAATCACCACGGACTCGGCAATGCTGCTGCTGTTGGTGTTCACAAATGCCACTAGCCATGTTCACAAGAATGCTAGCGGTCAAAACGCCGGGATGCCTTGCTGCGCATGCGTTACGTGCGATCAGCACCATTCGACGCCAGTTGCGACGGTACAACAGTCGTGATAATGCTTGTTCAGTAATTCTGCTAGCGTCGCATCGGTTCTGGGTACCAAGTCTCACCGACGATGCGATGCAAAAGACAGTTTTCATTGGTGGAGTTCAGGATCGTTACCGGCCGCATGCAGTCAGAAAACACTTTTTTATTTACTGATTTGGGTTATGGAACGATAACTTTAACTCTTGTACAACGAGCTATTTTCGATTGGCACGTATGGTAGTGTTCGGCGGCGGCCATATTCCGCGAGACGCTTCCTCTGCGAAAAGCGGTGCTGTGGCTGCAACGTCAAGCGCGATGCTCGAAATGATTCATCAGCATATGCAAGGCACACTAGCATAGTTGATGGACATGCTAGCGGTACTATGAACGCTGGCTAGCACCAATTCTGAACTCCAACAGTAACCGTCGGCAAAGGCTCGCAGGCGGCGCAACGGATTTCCGTCCCAACAAGCGCGCGTGCCTTGCAGCGCTTTCGCGTGTGCAGTGGCACGGGCGAACGCCGGAGACGGTGACCCCTCACGGGGAAGCCGCCGTTGGTTGTCAAGGTCGGCTCGCCGATCGGCGAACCTCACTTTCCTGTCCGCGTTTTGAAGGCGGTGTCGATGTCGAAATCCAGTACTTCATTGGTCTGAAATTCCTAGCGCGCTTCGTAAGATGACGCCTCTTCGGGGCTTTCATAAATGTACGTAGCCACGCTGCGCCGCTGCAGCGCGTCCCCTAACTTCATTCGAAGGAAGCTGCTTGTCGTGTATCGGGTTACGTCTGAGTAGTATCGGGCCACCAGGCCCGTCACCATTTCGGAATAGGCATCGATCAGTTCCGGCGCTATCGAGAAATTGTCGTAGTTGACGATTGCGTGAGGCCTGACCGCGACGCCATTAAGCGCCCGTTCGACCGCGGTTCGAACTGCTTCGACATCGTCAACCGTTGTCACCCTGTGCCCTTCGAAGTTAATGAACAACATGTTTTTCTCGGCGTCGTAGCTGAACCGCTCGCTGAGTTTCAGTCTCAGCAACACGGCTCGCAAGCCCATCGGTTTGTTGTCGAAAATGCGGACGTCCATCAAACGCGGCGGCGATTTGACGATGGGAGCGAAGCCCATCTGGGCAACGATATCTCGCTGCAGTTCAACGCCGGGTGCGATTTCGATAAGTTCGAGCCCCTCACGCGTCAGGGAGAAGACGCATCGCTCGGTGATGTAGAGGACGGGCTGCTGACGCTCGTTAGCATAACGACCGGCGAAAGTTCGATGTTCGACTGCGTCGACAAATTTTCGGCAGACGCCATCCTTGAGAATTTGCAGGCGCCCGTCTTTGATACTGAGTTCAAGCTTGCCAGCATTGAATGTTCCGACAAAAACGACCTTCTTCGCCGCCTGCGAGATGTTGATGAATCCGCCGGCACCGGCAAGCTTCGGCCCAAACTTGCTCACATTGAGGTTGCCTTCCCGGTCGACCTGAGCAAGACCCAGGAACGCGATGTCCAGACCGCCCCCGTCGTAAAAGTCAAACTGGTAGGGCTGGTCAATGATGGCGTCGGTGTTGGATGCCGCGCCAAAATTCAGGCCTCCGGCCGGGATGCCCCCAATGACGCCGGGTTCGGTTGTCATCGTGAAAAGGTCGCGGACGTTTTCTTCGTTAGCGACGCTCGCAATGCCCTCAGGCATGCCGATGCCGAGGTTCACAACGCTGTTGGCCATCAGCTCGAATGAAGCGCGCCGCGCGATGACTTTTCGCTCCGTCAGAGACATGGACGGAATCGAACTCGTGGCAATGCGAAGCTCACTCGCAAAGCCGGGGCTGTACGATTCGGCGAAGGTCTGCCAATGGTTTTCCTGCTTCGCGAGCACAACGCAATCGACCATAATCCCGGGTATCTTCACCTGCCGTGGATTCAGGGTGCCCGACTCGGCAATACGCTCGACCTGAACGATCACAATGCCACCGGAATTACGCGCGGCCATAGCGATGGCCAGCGACTCAAGGGTGAGCGCTTCCTTCTCCATCGTCACATTTCCGTTCGCATCGGCGGTTGTGCCGCGCACAATAGCGACGTCTACCGGGAATGTTTTGTACAGAAGGCAGTCGGCACCGTTGATGGATATCAGTCTTACCAAATCCTCTGTGGTCCGGGCGTTGAGTTTGCCGCCGCCATTTCGTGGGTCGACAAATGTGCCAAGTCCGACGGTGGACAAGTGGCCAGGGCGATGAGCCGCGATGTCGCGAAACAGTTGTGAGATCACACCTTGCGGAAGATTGTAGGCCTCGATGTGCCCCTCTACCGCGAGGCGTTGAAGCTTGGGGACCAGGCCCCAATGCCCGCCGATCACGCGCCGGATTAATCCCTGATGAGCGAAATGATTTAGGCCTTTGCCAGCACCGTCGCCCTGACCACCGGCGTAGACAAGCGTGAGATTTCCCGGCGCATCGTTGTCGTTTGCGGCTGAGTCGAGGAACAGCTGCTCCAATGCGATGGCGACTTCCTCCGCGAAGCCAATCCCGACAAATCCGCCGGTTGCTACGGTGTTGCCCGGTCGAATCAGTCTCACGGCCTGCTGGGCCGTGACAATCTTGCCTCGTCCGATGTCTTGTGTAGCGGCGGGAAACGGATGTTGAAAACCTGCACTCATGATGTCTCCAATCCGCACCGTTGAGTCGAGGCCCCGGCGCTGTTAATTTGTTCGGATGTCTTGCCATCCGGTCGCAGGCTCTTCGAGTTCGTCAATGGTTGTGCCATGGTTGACGAACTGCCTCGCGCCACTGGCACCGTACTGTTCATTGGGCAGACTACAATTCCCTACACAGTCCTTCATCGACCCCCGCGACCCGTTCGCGAAGAGCTGAGGCTGCCCCTTGCGTCACATCGCCGAAACCCTCGAGTAAGCGACCCAAGGCCGGGAGGCACTCGCCGAGACCATTCAAGTCTGTCAACCGGGGCCGTTCGACTTGGCCTTTCGCATCCACGAGAACTGCCATACGGAACGCACTTTCAGTTCCGCAAATTCCCATGCGTGATTTATCGAACACCGGGTCATCGCATCAAAATGCTTCAATTCGGTCTCGCTTTTGTCCAGGATCGAATTTTCTGATCTAAGAGCGCGAAGACTGCAGGTTCGCGCCCGGGAAGGCGTTCAACCATGCCGGTGAAAGCTGTCTTAAAAGCGGCCGGTAACCACTGGGCGCCGGGCCGGCCGGCAACCCCAACTCTGGACCTGCCGCAGCCAGCGATCGACGGGTGCTGCGAGACACATGCTCGACTGGACGGCGTTGACGTGAAATAGCCAGCCCGGACAGCATCAGTCTAGGGACACGCAGTCGCGAGGTCGTGCTTATCTCTGACGGCCTTCGTTGCCATCTCGAGCCAACGGGTCCACTCTACGAGCTCCTGCTCCACATGCGATTGGACCACGTCCTCCGGGACTGCGGACACCACATAAACGGCGACTTTCATCACGAACCCTTCGGATGTGTCCATAAGCTGGTTCATGAACCTAACCACCTCAGTGCCGTCCGCAAGGCGGCCGACCCCAACCATCATGGGTTCGTAACCGGGCGTTGGTTCAACCGGCGCCCAGGACGGATCGAAGGAGCAGTACATACGGAAGGGGACGTGTCCAAGTTCTTCCACGACGATGTAGCAGGGATCGTCTACTCCGCGGGGATCCTTCACCCATCCGAAACGATAGTGCTCGGGGAATGCGGGATAGACGACAGCGTGCAAGTCGCCGAGTGCTGTGGACCACCAGTCCGAAAACTGATTCTTCGACAGGCCCGCAACACGAAACTCCACTTCGGCGACGTTCCACGCCCCGTCAGATGCTGCGGCCCACTCTCGCCATTTCTCGTCAGTTGATTCAAGATCGATGGCAAGCAGTTCATCCATCTGGTCGGGGGTGATTCGCTCTTTGAGTAGCCGAAGCGCACGCCTGGCCGACTGAAGTTCGAGTCGGTCGATATCGAACGCGGACGGTTGGCCATCAACAAACGCCTGAATATCAGAAGATCTTGAAGATACCTCGTTCATCACGCCTCCTTGCGCAGCGCCAATGTGAAGATGCAGATCACCTATGCGCACTACTAATGTGAGCTAAACCCGCCGTCGCAGGGAAGCTCGATCCCCGTAATGAAGCTGGCTTCATCAGAGGCCAGATAAAGTGCCGCATAGGCCTGCATGATGGGCTGGGTCTGGTAGGGGGGCAGGGGAACGACCTGCGACAGAATTGGCGCCCAGCCCCCTTCTGGCTCGTCCGCAGCCTGGAACAGCGGGGTATTGGTCGGGCCGGGATGCAGGGAGTTGACGCGGATGTTGAATGAAGCGTAGGTGTTGGCGACCTGCTTCGACATACCGCGCACAGCCCATTTTGACGCACAATATGCTACGTCACCGGCAGTCGCAAAGACGCTACCGGTCAGGCCGGCAATCGAAGAAATGTTGACGATGGAACCTTTCCTGTTCTTCTTCATCTCGGGGATAACCGACTTCATCCCCAAAAAGACCCCTGTCGAATTGATGGACTGAACCTTATTCCAGTTGTCGAGAGTACAGTGTTCCAGATCCTTGCAGGTGAGGATTCCCGCATTATTTATAAGAATGTCGATCGTCCCGTACAACTCGATCGTATTCGCGACTACTTTAGCCCAGTCGGCTTCTGACGATACATCCAGCTCCAAGGCAATGGCGTCGCCACCGGTGGCGTTGATCTCGCTGACGACAGCTCGCAGTTTTTCAACACTGATGTCGGTTGCGACAACCTTCGCTCCTTCCGACGCGAACAAACGTGCATCGGCTTCTCCCATGCCCATTGCCGCACCCGTAATGATCGCTACCTTGCCTTGCAGACGTCCCATCACCATCTCCTATGTTGTATTCGTTCTAGGCTGAGCAGGGCCATAGTGCACCTTGTCTCTAGTGTCCGTAGAAAACGCGCTCTCGGTATTGCCACAGCCGGACCGTCATGCCGCTGCAGCCTCTCGCCGAACGCTCTCGATCATTTGCGCCACCCTTTGTTGAAAGGGCATGTAACGCAAGCCAAACTCGGTCAAAAGGCGAGAATTGTCAAACATGTACGCGCCGGTTCGATCTTCGTTCCCGCACTCGAATCGCAGATCAATCTCTGCGTCGGGAATGACATTTCGGACCATGCTGGCAATGTCATCAAGGCTCAGATTCTCGCCTCCCGTGTTGTAAATCGCGTGGCGCGGCTTTTTCACCAGCGCCACGCGTGCGAATACTTCTGCGACGTCGTCGACATGGATCAGGCAGCGCATGGTGTCAGAGTACGTCAGCGACACCTTTTGTCCGAGGGCGGGCTTAACGATGCATTCGACGTGATCGACCATCCCGGTGAGCTTTCCTGTGCCGGAAACATACGGGGGGCGAATGCCGGTGATGGTCATACCGTGCTTCTCACTGTATTCAAGTGCCTGCCATTCATTGAACACCTTGTGAACCCCGTACTGATTCATCGGAGCTGGCGGATCAGTTTCCTTGATCTTCACCTGTCCATATGAGCTTTGAAATCCGTTGAGGGATACCGAGCTCGAGTAGACGACATGCTCCACGTCACACAGCCGTGCTACTTCGAAGCAGTTGTCCATGCCGAGAATATTGAGTCTGAATGCCTGGCGGGGCAAATCATTGCGCAAATAGCTAAGGCTGATGATGGCGTCGGGTTTGTACATCGAAACAGCAGCAATGACATCCTCGAAGTTGGACAAATCCATCCGGGCGACGCGAACCTGCTTGCCGAGGTCGGCGAACGACGAAAGTGCGCTGACGTCGAGGCTAACGACCTCATGCCCTTCGGCTGCAAGCAGGCGGACGACGCGCCGGCCGATGAATCCGTCACCACCAATGACGCAAATGACCATGACTTTTCCTGTCTTCGAAGTTTCACCCCATTTCAGGGATGCGTAAGACCACTCTGGACCGCGCTCAGCCGGCCTGCAGTTGCTTGACGATGCCGGGAAGGGCCGCGTCGACCTTGGCGCGCTGATCCTCGTCCGTATCCGTGCCTTTGCGATTGGGTATCACCGCCAGTGCGATGTCCGGCGCGCCCTTTACTCGC
>Ga0153988_1000182_pt1 | contig 15518 bp, 8 predicted proteins | sample TSNC072MetaG_FD_104742 | JGI IMG/M metagenome (GOLD analysis project Ga0153988, IMG submission 104742) | Attine ant fungus gardens microbial communities from North Carolina, USA - TSNC072 MetaG | ecosystem: Host-associated > Fungi > Mycelium > Unclassified | place: USA: North Carolina, Jones Lake...
AGCAGTACTCGCGGCCGGTGGCGTGCGCGTCGCGAACCACGTGCCGACCGCCGCCAGTGCGACGACGCCAACCACCCCCGCCGCGATCAGCCCCGCGCGTTTCCGTTGACCGTCGGCGCCAGTCGTGGTGACCGCCCCCGTCGCGGGCTCGTTGCGTTTCGCCGCGACGGTGACGGGCGGCACCGTTTGCGCACTGGCTCCCGATGAGTCGACAGGGGCACGATAGGTGTCCTCATGCGCCTCCTGTCCGGCAGCGGACGTATCGATCGCAATGCCCAGTTCGCTCGCGAGCGCCTGAACGCTTTGCGGACGCTGCTCGGGGCTCACGGCGAGCGCATGGTCGATCGCGCGCAGAAACCGCTCGCTATACCGGCCGGCCGCGGTCGTGGCGAGCGGCACATAGGTGTCGCTCATCAGTCTGCCGACCGAAGGCGGCGGGGTCTTGCCCTCGATCGCGAAATAGACGACCGCCGCGAGCGCATACACATCGGTCCACGGCCCCTGTTTCAGCGCCGCCACTTCGGCGTATTGCTCGATGGGCGCATAGCCGGGCTTCAGGATCACCGTCAAGGCCTGGGTCATGTCGCCGATCACCCGCCGCGCCGCGCCGAAGTCGAGCAGCACGGGGCGGCCGCTGCCCTTGAGCAGCATGATGTTGTCCGGCGCGATGTCGCGGTGATAGCACTGCGCCGCATGCAGCACGGCCAGCGCTTCGATCAGCGGCGCGAGCAGCGCGCGCAGCCAGGCTTCGTCGGGGGGCGCGGGCAGGCGGCGCAAGCCGTCGCGCAGCGTCATGCCCTCGTAGTACGGCATCACCATATACGCGGTGCCGTTGGCTTCCCAGAACCGGTACACCTTGACGAGCGAATGATGATCGAAGCGGGCGAGCAGCCGCGCCTCGTTGATGAAGCTTTTCAGGCCGGCGCGAAAGGTCTCCTCATGGCGCTCCGACTTGACCGACACTTCGGCCGCGCCGACGCGCGAAGCCAGCGCGGCCGGAATGTATTCCTTGAGCGCGACGTGGCGTCCGAGCTGGGTATCGTAGGCGAGATAGACGATGCCGAAGCCGCCTTCGCCGATCAGCTCGACGATCTCGAACTCGCCGAGCCGGGTGCCGGCGGCGAGCGCATGTTGCGCGTTCGGGCTCTGCGCGGCAGGGCCGGTGACGACGGTGCGATCGGGGTCCGCGTTTTCGGCTGCGACCGGCGGGCCGTCCGCTGCGGGTGGCCGTTGCACGATCACGGTTTTGTCGTCGGGGCTGCTCATCGGCTTCGGCTCTTTGGTGTGGACGACGGCAGAGCCCGGCATACGCGAGCGCCACCCTCGCGCGCAGGCGCGTCCACCTTGAAGACGAATCAGCGCGCCGCTTTTTGAAAGCGGTTTTGAAACGGCGCGGCGGGCGGGCCCGAACGGTGTTTTGTGGTGCTCGCGGTGCGCGCTCACCCGTTTCAAAATCGGCGCGCGTGATTCGTTTACACGGTAGTAACAACGGCAGTAACAAAAAATCGCGGCGCGCAACACGAGGGTTGTGCGCGCATTCCGTCCCAGCCGCTTCCTTTTGCCTTCTTGCAGGAAGTTAAAGTGAACGAGCGCCAAGGCTTATCAAGCGGGATGGCACACAGCGTCGTGCGCGGTATCGGACGGCGCGCTGTCGTGACGTTGACCCGGGGTATCGATACGGTGTGGCTCACGGGCGCGCTCGTGGCCGGCTCGCTGCTAGTGGGCGCGGCGGGTCATGCGCAGGCCGCCGGCGGCGCGTCCGCGGCGGTGGCGCGGCCGGCCAGTGCCGTGGGGCTGGCCCCCGAATCGTTCGGCTTTCGCCAGGCCGCGGAACGCGAACGCGACGCCGAAACGATCAACACGTTGACCGCCGAAGGGCGTCTGCTGCTTTCGCGCGATCACGTCAAACTTCCTGCCTACGACTATTGCAGCATGTCCGTTTCGGCGGCCGAGCGCGGCGACTTCCGCGACAGCGTCGACGCCGCGGCGCGCGCGCTCGTGGTTGCCGGGCAAACCAATAACGAGGATCTGGCGGCCCTGTCCAAACGCGATCTCGCGATCGCCTACAGCTATGCCGGCGATCTCGACAACGCCGAACGCTACGCCCGCGAGGCGCTCGCCTCGACGCCGAAGGCGCCCGAGCAGGTCTACGCGCCGGCCGACAAGGTACTCGGCGACGTCGCGTTGCGCCGGGGCAAACCTCGCGAGGCGCTGGCCGCCTACAACGACGCGCTGGCTACCGCGTCGCCGCGCTACCGGCCGCTCGTGCTGATGTCGGTGATCAACGCGCAGCTTGCCGCCGGCGACACGACGGGCGCGCGCCAGACCTTCGATGCGATCGGCGCGCCGGCCACGGCGGAACTCGCCCCCGAGTATCAGCGCATCGAAGGCAATCTGCTGCTCGCCGAAGGCAAGCCCGAGGATGCGCGACGCGCGTTCGAGGCGTTGCTGGGTCAAAGCGGCAATTCCAGCGACGCGAACTACGACCGCCTGTGGGCCCACGAAGGCATCGGCCGCGCCAATCTCGCGCTCAACGACAAGCCGCATGCGCGCGAAGCCTATCTGCTCGCCGTCGACGACGCCGAGAAAATCCGCGCGCGGTTTCGCAGCGACGAGTTCAAGACCGGCCTGTTCGGCGATACGCAAACGGTCTTCGAAGAGGCCATCGCATTGAGCGTCGACGCCGGCGACTACGAGGGCGCGTGGATGCTGTCCGAGCGCAGCCGCGCGCGGGCGCTGCTCGACGTCGTGCGCAACCGGGTCAATGCCGGCGTCGACGACCGTCAGTTGAACGGCCAGGTGCCGAGCCTCGCCGCGACGCGCGCCATGCTCAAGCCGAACGAGGCGATCGTCGAATACCACAGCCTCGACAAGGAAATGATCGTCTGGGTAGTGCGTCGCGACGGCCTGACCGGCCACACTTTGCCGATCGCGCGCGCCGACATGGACGCCGCCGTGACCGACATCCGCAACGCGATCGTGCACCGCCGCCCGGCCGCGCTCACCTACGGCGACAAGCTCGATGCGCTGCTGATCGCGCCGCTCGGCCTGCGCGCGAACGAGCGGCTCATCATCGTGCCGCACGGCGCGCTGCACTATCTGCCGTTCCAGGCACTGCACAATGCCGACGGCTTCCTGATCGAGCGCCATCCGATCGCGCTCGCGCCGTCGGCGAGTGTCGCCATTCAACTCGCGCAACGCCAGCAGAAGATCGCGAGCGATCTGGTCGCGTTCGGCAATCCGACCATTACGCCCGCGTATGCGCTGCCGGGCGCCGAGGCGGAAGTGCAGGGCATCGCGCCGCTGTTCGCGCGCAACGAGGTGTTTCTGCACGGCGACGCCACGCGCCTGAGCTTTCGCGATAACGCGCCGGCGGGCCGCGTGCTGCACGTGGCGACGCATGCCCAGGCCGACACGATCGATCCGCTGCACTCGCGCATCCTGCTCGCGCCGGCGACGCAGCCCGCCGACGGTCCCGACTCGCTGCTGGCCAAGGACATCTACAACCTCAAGCTCAACAATGTTTCGCTGGTCACGCTGTCGGCTTGCGAAACCGGGCTGGGGCGGATCGCGCGCGGCGACGAGATTCTCGGCTTCACGCGCGCGTTCTTCTATGCCGGCGCGACGAGCCTGATCGTGTCGATGTGGCCGGTCGCCGACGAATCGAGCGCGCTGACGATGCACACCTTCTACTCGCAACTCGCCGAAGGCCATGAGGCGATCGATGCGATGCGCACCGCGCAACTGGCGGTTCTGCACACTCCACGCTTCGCGCATCCGTTCTTCTGGGCGCCATTCGATCTGATGGGCGGCTGGCGCCTGACTATCGCGCGGCCGCAACAGGGATGAACCGACACCTCGACCTACATCGATGAAAAGACTCCGACTGATCGCCGCGGCGGTGTCCTGCGGCAGCGCGCTCGCGTGGGGGCAGACGCTGCCGAACGCGGGCAGCATCCTGAACCAGACGGCGCCGCGCGAAACGCGTCCCACCCCGCCGGCCGGCAGCCAGGCGTTGCCGGCCGTGCCGCAGGCCGCGCCGCCGCCCGTCACCGCAGCTGGTCCGAGCTTCGTGCTGAAGCACATCACGCTCAAGGGCAACGATACGATCGCCACCGACGTGCTGCTCGCGCCCGTGCAGGACCGGATCGGCAAGGAGACCCGCTTTGCCGGCCTCGAAGCGATTGCAGCGCGCATCACGCAGGTGTATCGCGAGCGCGGCTATCTGCTGGCCCAGGTGGTGATCCCGCCGCAGGACGTGAGCTCCGGCAACGTCGAGTTGAGCGTGCTCGAAGGGCGCGTCGGCCATGTGCGGCTCGACATCGCGGCCGGCACGCCGATCCGCGAAGACCTGCTGCGCCAGCGGGTCGCGCAGATTCCGCCCGGCCGGCCGCTGCAGCAGCACGAGCTCGAACGGACCATGCTGCTGCTGTCCGATCTGCCCGGTATTCAGGTCTCCTCGGCAATCGAGGCGGGCGAGGAGCCCGGCACGGTCGATCTGACCATCAGCGTCGCGCCGGCCAAACGCTGGACCTTCGCGGTCGACCTCGACAACTTCGGCGCGGACGCGAGCGGCACCTGGCGGCTCGGCGCGCTGGCCCGTCTGAACTCGCCGTTCATGATCGGCGACAACCTCGACCTGCGGCTGCTCGGCAGCCAGCGCGGCGACACGCTCTATGGGCGCGTCGGCTACGAGGCGCCGCTCAATGCGCAAGGCACGCGCCTCGGGGTCGCGGTGTCGCGGCTCAACTACGCGCTCGGCAAGGAGTTTGCCTCGCTCGACGCGCAAGGCGAGGCGACCGTGGTCGACTTCACGCTCACGCATCCGCTCGTGCGCACGCGCAATCAGAGCCTGTTGGGCCGCGTCAATTTCGAATACCGCGACCTGATCGACAACGTCGGCGTCGTCGATCAGCACAATCCGAGGTCGCTCGTGGAAGGCAGCATCGGCCTGAGCTACGAAAGCCGCGACGCGCTGTTCGGCGGCGGCTTCAACAGCGCCGACGTGGAGTTGCTGATCGGCAGCCTGCATTTCCGCAGCGCGGCGGCCGAGCAGCTGGATGCCTCGTCGCTCGGGCGCGACACGCAAGGCAACGAACTGCGCGCCACCTTCTTCGCCAACCGCCTCAACGCGGTCACCGAGCGCTTCAGCGTGTTCGCCGGCGTATCCGGCCAGTGGGCCGCGACCACGCTCGACAGTTCCTCGCGCTTCCTGCTGGGCGGCCCGCACGCGGTGCGCGCTTATTCGCCATCCGAAGCATTGGTCGACGAGGGCTTCGTCGCCACGCTCGAAGGGCGCTATGCGATCGACGCGCGGGCGACCGTGTTCGGCTTCTTCGACTTCGGGACCGGCTGGTACAACGCCAGTTCGCGGCCGAACCAGGGCTCGAACGTGATTACGCGCAGCGGGGTGGGGCTCGGCGCATTCTGGGCTGCGCCGGGCGGCTTCTCGTTGCAGGGCACGGTTGCATGGCGCACGACCGCGCCCGACACGACCGGCGACGACAAGCTCCCGCGCTTCTACGTACAACTGACGAAGACGTTCTGACGGACAACATAGCATCACGAAGGGCAGCGCAAGCATGAATCGGGTCGCCGGTTGCCGCGCGCGCAGCGCCGGCGGCAGGATCGTTGAATCGTGGGTCGTGCCGGGAGGCTCCCGGTGCCGAGGTGTGCGATGAACAAGCCATGCAGGGGGCGGCCGAGGCGCGCCAACAACGCGATTGCCGGTGCGGTTGCCGCGTTGTTCGCGGCGTCGTATCTGCCGTCCGCGTTCGCGAACCCGACCGGCGGCCAGGTGGTGGCCGGCACGGTCGGCATCAGCTCGCCGGGCGCGGGGCAGATGAACATTACGCAAAGCTCGTCGAATGCGATCGTCAACTGGAACACGTTTTCGATCGGCGCGGGCGAAGCGGTCAGGATCGTACAGCCGTCGGCGGCTTCGGCCCTGCTGAACCGCGTGACGGGCAACGACGCCAGCGTGATCGCGGGACGCCTGCAGGCCAACGGCAAAGTGTTTCTCGTCAATCCGGCCGGGGTGATCTTCGCGCCGGGCTCGTCGGTGAACGTGGGGTCGATGATCGCCTCGACCCTCAACATCTCCAATGCCGATTTTCTCGCCGGCAACTATCACTTCGTCGGCGCATCGGCGGCGCCGGTCAGCAATGCCGGTTCGCTGACGGCGGCGACGGGTGGCACCGTCGCGTTGCTCGGCGGCACGGTCAGCAATAGCGGCACGGTCAACGCGAAGCTCGGCACCGTCGCGCTGGGCGCGGGCAACGACATCACGGTCGATTTTGCCGGCGACGGTCTGACGACCCTGAAGATCAACCAGGGGGCGGCCAACGCATTGATCGGCAACACCGGCACGCTGGCCGCCGACGGCGGCACCGTGGTGATGAGCGCGCAGACCGCCGACGCGCTGGCCGGCACGGTCATCAACCAGCAGGGCATCGTGCGCGCGCAAAGCCTCAGCGAGCACGACGGCCATATTCTGCTCGACGGTGGCACGCACGGCGTGACGCTCGTGAGCGGAATGCTCGATGCGAGCGGTGGCGCCGGGCAAACCGGTGGCCGGATCGACGTGACCGGTCATGACGTGGCGCTGCTGGCGGGCGCCTATGTCGATGCGAGCGGCGCCGCCGGCGGCGGCACCGTGCACTTCGGCGGCGGTTCGGCAGGCGTGGACCCGACCGTGCGCAATGCCGACGCGATCTGGATGTCGCCCACCGCGAGCATCCACGCGGACGCGCTCGTCGACGGCAACGGCGGCAACATCGCGGCCTACAGCGAGACGGTCAGCCGCATTTACGGCACGTTGACGGCGAAGGGCGGCCCGCAGGGCGGCAACGGCGGGCTGATCGAAACCTCGGGGCACACGCTCGACACGACCGGGATGAACATCGACGCATCGGCGCCGAAGGGGCAGGGCGGCCTGTGGCTGCTCGATCCGTTCGAGGTCGACATCGTGACGGTATTGCCCGAGGGCGCCGTCGCACCGACCCCGTCGGCCGACAGCCCCGTGACGTTCGGCCCGTTCACGGGCGCCACGTACATTCTCAACTCGGCGCTCACCGGTCCGCTGAGCGGCGGCACGTCGGTGAAGATATCGACCGGGCTCGATGCGAACAACGACGTGGGCGACATTGTGGTCGACGCGCCGCTCAACATCACGACCGGCACGAAGGCCGCGACGCTGACGCTGAACGCGACGGGATCGGTGAAGGTCAACAGCAACATCACGTCGAGCGCGGCGCCGCTTAGCCTCACTTTCGATGCGAACACCCAGGGGACGAGCCCGAGCAGTCTGATCGCGTTTCAGACCGTCACGGTGAACACCAACGGCGGCAGCATCACGTTGAACGGCAACGGCGGGACCAGCCCGATCCTGATCGACACGGCGATCATCGACACGGCGGGCGGTGCGCTGACGGCCACCGGCACGTTCCCGCTCGAGGGCGTCGCGATCGGCTATCTGGTGACGGCATCGACAGGCATCCTCATCAACGCTTCGCAGATTTCCACCGAGGGCGGCGCGCAGACTCTCACCGGCGTTGCGCTGGGCCCGAACCAGTCGGGCGTCTCGGTCGAGGGCGTCAGCACGATCTCGACGACGAGCGGTGCGCTCGACATCGACGGCACGGCGACGGCCGCGGGCGGCTCCAACTACGGCGTGTTCGTGATCGGCGGCAACCAGATTCAAACCGGCAGCGGCACGCTGACCCTGCATGGCCAGGGCAGTTCGAATATCGAGCAGCAGGGCTTCGGCGTATTTCTGTCGAACAGTTCCGCCAGTACCGCGAGCGGGGCGCTCAACGTGAACGGCAGCGATACGGGTAGCTTCGGCACCGGCGTTTACGTGTTCGGTGGCGCCAGCGTGGGCGACACCGGCACGCTGCAGCCCGGCATCAGCAGTTCGGGCGGTCCGATCACGATGACCGGCAGCGTGTCGCAAAGCGGGGACACGGGCGTGGGCGTCGATGTCGAGAACACCACGATCTCCAACACGAACGGTTCGATCGGCCTGACGGGAAGCGTGACCGGCACGGCCACCGGCGGCAGCTTTGCGGCCGGCACCTATATTTACAACAGCAAGTTGAGCACCGGCAGCGGCGACATCACGGCCTCGGGCAGCGTGTTGTCGGACATGAGCGTCAGTTTCGGCCTCGACCTGCGCGGCTCGTCGGTTCAGTCGACGAGCGGCAACCTCAGCTTCACCGGGCAGAGTGTCGGACCCGTGGCCAAAGGCTCGTTGGTGATCGGCCTCGCGCTCGAGAACACGCCGTGCGGCGATTGCGTGCAGCCTGGCCCGGTATCGATAACGACCGGCACCGGCACCGTGCGTCTCTACGGCAGCGGCGTCGGTTCGGGTGTCGAAGGCGTCCTGATTACCGACTCATCGTCGATCACGTCGACCAACGGCGGCGCGATCGATATTCGCGGCGCGGTGACCGGACCCGTTGCCACGAGCCCGAACCTGCAGGGCGACTATGGCGTGCTGATCAGCAGCGGCACGCTCAGCGCGACCGGAACTGCCGCTACTAGCATCGGCATCGCCGGTTCGACCACGACGACCGATCCGGGCGTCGCGATCGGCGTCCCGATGCCGATCGACGAGTCGAGCGAGTTCGGGTTCGCCTTGACGACCACCAGTGCCACCGGCAACAACGCGACGATTTCGACTGTGAATCCCGGCTCGATCGTATTGCGCGCATTCAACGACGGCACCGCGAGCAGTCTCGCCATCACGCAAGCGGCGCTGACGTCGCCGGGCGGCGTGATCGGGATCATGCCGGCCTCGGTGGACCCGTCGAGCTTCGCGATCACCGCGCAGGACGCCACGCCGATCACGCTGCTCGGCGCGGGCGGCGGCCTCAGCATCGACTCCGCGACCTTCGCGACCTTCGCGTCGATCCCGAATATCGTGTTCGGGTCCAGCACACAGACCGGCGCGATCACGGTCAACGGCCAGTGCGCGTCGGGCGGCACGACTTGCACGACGCGCCCGAGCTTCGCGAACAATCTCACGTTCACCAATCCGGGCGCGGGCAGCGGCGGGATCGCGCTGCCGTACGGCATCTCGACACCGGGCCAAACCTTGACGCTGATTTCGGCCGGCCCCGTTACCGACCCCGGCGGTATTCAGGCGGCCGGGCTGCTGCTCGCCGGGCCCGGCAACTTCCAGCTTACCGATCCGCAAAACGACGTCAACGTGCTGGCGATGTCCCAGGCGGGGAACGTCGACTTTTCGGACTCCCATGGTTTCGTGATCGGTCCGCTGACGGGCCGGACGTTCAGTTACGCCACGGGCGGCATGAGTACGGTCGACGCGACGAACTCCACGCTGACCGGCAACCTGATCGCGACCGCGAGCACCGGCAATATCGGACTCGGCGGCAGCACGCCGTCGGCGGCGGGACCGAATACGAATCTGAGCGCGAACGGTTCGATCGACCTCGTGATGGAGAACGGCGTTTTCGTCGACGCGGGCAGCGGCACGCTCAGCGCCGGCAATGGCTGGCGCATCTGGGCCAGCACCTGGAACGGCGAGACGCGCGGCAGCGTGCAGCCGAACACCGCGCAGCCGAATTTCTACGGTTGCCTGTTCGGCGCGGGCTGTAGCTGGGGCGGCACGGTGCCGACTACCGGCGATCATTTCGTCTATGCCGCGCGGCCGACGCTGACCGTCACCGCGGACGGCGCGACACGCTTCGTCGGTGCGCCGAATCCCGCCTTCACGTTCACGGCGAGCGGCCTGATTAACGGCGATACCGCCGCGGGTGCGTTGAGCGGTTCGGAGACGACCACGGCAAATGCCGGTTCACCGGCGGGAAGCTATCCGATCAACCCGAACTTCGCATCGAACGTGGGCTATATCGTCAACGAATTGCCCGGCACGCTGACCGTGATTCCGTTGCCGAACTCGCCACAGCCGATCTTCGATCCGATCGCGCACAGCGGATTGCAATCGGTGTTCGGCAATCAGGAGCAGACCTTCGTCTACGAAAACAATCTGCAGGGCACCAACATCTGCATCGGCTCGAACCAGCCGCTCTTCAGCACGACGACACCGGGCGACAATCAGGACATTCTCGCGGTGGAATGGAAGCGGGTGCGTTCGCAGCCGAACCTGAACAGCTGCATGCTGATCAACAGCCAGCACGGCTGCGGCGATTTCTAGCATTGTTTGGGCGTTACACGAGGCGCCGCGGGGGCGTTTGCGTCAGCGTCGCCGGCGCCGCTGACATCCGCTGCCATGCCGCCGGTCGGCGCATGCAGCGCGCGCAGTTGCGCGATGGCCAGCTCCGCGCTGGCGACGAAGCGTTGCGATAGCCGCAATGCTTCGACGACCTCTTCATAGAGGGGTCGCTCCATGCCCATATGAATTCTGAAAAACCGCTCGGCGTGGATGCCGGGATGGTAATGCTGGCGAACGCGCTTGCCGTCGATCAACCGCCGGTTGCCGAACAGCCTGCCGAGTGCCCATGAAAACGCGCCGTCTTCACCGCCGACGCGGCGGAAGAATTCGTCGAGCGGAAAGCCGCCGAGCGCGCGATACACCGCACGCCGGATCACCAGACTGCTCGGCACGGTATTGCTAAGGATCGCTGCATATTTATCGAAATCGGGATGCTCGACGATCGTCTGCGGAAAGCCGACATAGTCGACATCGAGCCGCACGGACGCTTCCCGCGGCGCGCGCTGCAAATACTGGCTGGCGGCAGCCAGTGCGCCGGGCAAGTATTCGTCGTCGGCGTCGATAAAGGCCAGCACTTCCTGCGTCGCGTGCATCGCGGCCCAGTTGCGCGCGGCGGCAACGCCGCCGTTCACGTGCATGCGCAGCACTTCCACGCGCGCGTCGCGCTGGCGGTAGTGCTGCGCGACGTCGAACGACGCATCGGTCGAGCCGTCGTCGACGACGATGATCTGCGCTGCCTCCGGCTGGATCAGGCAGCTATCCAGCGCGCGCCCGAGCGTCGTCGCCATTTGCAGGCAGGGAATGATGATCGAGATCGGCACGATACGAATCCTGCTCGGTGATTTTGCTCAATAAGCCTGCGAAAGAGAGCGTCGGGCGTACGCTTCGGACGTTGCGCTCATGGTCCGTCAGGATCCCGTTGGACGGGGGGCCGCGACGTCTACACTGGTCCGGCACCTGGCGTCACCCTCAATTCCGTCGCTTCCGGATCACCGTTGATCCACACCGCGAGCGCCGTGAAGTTGTCGTGATTGGCGCTTGCGCTCGCACGCACCTTGTCCGCCAGCGCGTCGAGCCACGCGGCGGGCGTCGCCGCATGCGCCAGCGCGTCGACGATGCCGGCGTCGTCGGCGTACTCCCAGAGCCCGTCGGTGCAGATCAGGAAAACATCGCCGTCACGCAGTGCGAAGGTGCCGGCCACGCTCGCGATCTGCAACGGGTCCTGGGTGCCGAGCGCCGCATACAGCACATTGCGGCGCGGGTGATGGCGCATCGCCTCGGCGGCCAGCAGGTGCGCGTCGACCATCTCCTGGACCATGCTGTGGTCGCGCGTTCGCGCCCTGATCTCGCCATGGCGGAAGCAGTAGAGGCGGGTGTCGCCGCAGTGCGCCCACGCGGCCGTTCCGCAGTCGCGATCGATGGCGAGCAGCACGGCGGTCGAGCGCATGTCTTTCTCGTTGCCGTCGCCGCGCAACTGTTCTTCGACGATATTCTCGTTGGCATGCGCGAGCGCGCTCGCGAGGCGCTCGCCGGTCGGCGGCAATTCGGCCACGGTCAGGTAGCGCAAATCCGCGAGGACGGAATCGACGACGAGGCGCGAGGCGACGTCGCCGCCGCCGTGTCCGCCGGCGCCGTCGGCGACGACGCAATAGTAGAGCCGTTCGCTCGACCAGTCGCCGAACGAATCTTCGTTGCGTGGGCGGCCGCCCCGGTCGGTCAGGCTTGCGGTGACGAGTTGCACCGTTGACCTCTCATGTGCTCGCGGTCTCTCGACCTTATTCCTGCGCGTGCGACTGCGCGGACAGAATACCCAGCACCAGCAGGATGGCCATGCGATTGCACGGCGTGATGTCGATGCCGAGGTCCTGTTCGATCCATCGGCCGATTTCCGTGCGACTGAAGTCGGCCGGTATCGAGCCTTTTTTCAGCGTGACGCCGAGCTTGCGGGCCCGATAGTGATACGACGCGATACCGTAACGCGCGGCCACTTGCGACAAGCCGCCTTTCTCGTTCGAGAGCCAGCCGAGACTGCCGGCGAGCAGCATGCGGTCGGCGTCGTCGAGCGAGGCGATGAAGCGCGACGCCGACTCGCGCACTTCGGCTTCATGCAGCCCGTATTGCAGCAGCACCGAGCCGATCGGGTCCGGATGAAAGGCCGCTTGCCGGTCGACTTCCGGCATTACGTCATCCTCATCGATCGACACGTTGCGCTGATGGCTCGCGCTGCGAAGGCAGTCGATCAGATAACGGCGGAAGTACGCGCACACGGCGTGGCTGCTCGAAGGCGCACTGTGCAGCGGGAAGGTGGGCGATGCCGTCTGCGCGGTGTCGAGACGGAACACCTTGAAATAGAGGAACTGCGAGATCAGTTCTTCCTTATCCTCGCCGAGCGCCTGCAACTCCGACGGATGGTAGCCTGTCAGCGCGCGGCGCACGATCGTGTAGATCGATGCCATCTCATCATGGCTCAAACAGGTGCGCCGTTGCCACAGGTCGGGCAGCGCGCTTTCTCCAGCGTGGTCTATTACCGCTGCGCTTTGGATCTCTGCCACTTGTCACCCCGGAGTGGTGAACCTCGCTCAGGCGAGGCTCTACTGGTTAACTGCCCATTCTTGGCGAGTCCGTGATGCACGGAACTCCAGTCCTCGACGAATCCGTGCAGTCGCGCCGCCCTCCCAGACAGCGGCGCGTCAAATCCATGCAATACGGGTAATGCCGTACGGCAACCGGCAGAGTGACTGGAAACAGCGTTAGTCTATTGGCCCGTTTTCTTTAATACAAGATAAAACTTAATTGGCTATTCGACATTTATGCGCATTGTCGTATTTCTATCGGGACTAACCCGTAATTATGATTTAAGCGCTTAGCGGTGCAAAAAAAGTTTAATTTTTTTGCAAAATCGGGGTGCCGGATTCGTTTACCACTATGCCGGAACATCCCGCCGATCGACTGACCCAAAAGGGGTGGTGGCGAAATTATAGGACGACCGTTTAGTCTGATGATTACGATTTGTTCTGGAACGGAAAGCTGCGAGCGTTTTAAATATTTATGGAATTGGAAGCTATTTCATATAGTATTTAACTTAATTAATCAAAATGACTTTTTATTGCTGTCCGGCTTTGATTTTCCGGGTCGCGTGCTATTCTCATATCGAATTGCCAATGAGAAAACGTAAGCTTCGCTAAAAGATCGCGTGAGTCCGGCGCGGGCAATTTAAATAGAGTTAAGAGGTATTTCGGGGAAACGCTCACTCCCTGGCGGCAAGGCAACCCGTACCGGTCCTTTACGGTGCGTCGAGACTACTCATCCGAGACCGATACAAGACATGGCCACGCTTGCTGCGGGCGTATTGCTTGCCGAGATATCCGCCGAGAGTCCGTGCGGAGACGACCTCGAATACCACCCTGACTTCCTGCAACTCGAGCAGGTCGTGCATGGCAAGCCCGAGGTGCAGTACGGCGAGACCACCGTGGCCGCCACGCCGCCCGACTGGAAAGTCGCGGAAGCGCTGTCACTCGATCTGCTATCGAGAAGCCGCGATTTGCGAGTCGCGGTGCATCTGTCGCGCGCGCTGTTGAATCGCCAGGGTTTCGCCGGCTTTGCCGAGGGTCTTGCGCTGGTGCAGGGGCTGCTCGAACAGCGCTGGGATCATGTATATCCGCAACTCGATGCGGACGACGACAACGATCCGACCGCCCGCGTCAACACGCTCACCGCGCTGACCGAAGCGTCCGGCATGCTGCTGGACGTGCGCGATGCCGCGCTCGTGTCGTCGCGCGCGCATGGCGTCGCCAGTTTGCGCGACATCGAATATGCGACCGGCGAAGTGCCGCTCGCCAACGGCGTCGAGGCGCCGTCGCTCAGTTCGATCGACGCGGTGATCGCCGACGCGCATGAAGACGCGGCAACCACGCACGCCGCCTTGCTCGACGCGCTGCATGCCGCGATGCGCATCGAGACGGTCTTGACCGAACACGTCGGCGCCGCGCGCGCTATCGACCTCTCGCCGCTCACGAAGCTGTTGCGGCGCGCCGCCGACTTTCTCGGCGAACGTCTCGGCGCGTCAGCTGTCGCGGCCGATGGTGCGACGGATGAGGCGGCCGACGGCGAGGCCGCGCCGGGCCAACACGCGGGCGTGGCGCCGGTGCCGGTGTCCGGCGACATTACGGATCGGCAGGACGTGATCCGCGTGCTCGACAAGATCTGCGCGTACTACGAGCGTCACGAACCGTCCAGCCCGGTGCCGCTGCTATTGCTGCGCGCGCGCCGTCTGGTCGACAAGAGCTTTATGGAAATCCTGCAGGACCTTGCGCCCGAAGGAATGAGCCAGGCCCGGCAGGTAGGCGGTATCGAGAACGAGTAAGCAGTTAGCCGGGGATGTGCTTTTTGCGTTTAGCAACGCCAGTCACGCGCCATGCTGCTCGCGGCCGTGCGGCGTCAACCAGGGGAATGGTCGTGGCCAAGGAAAGCAGCCAGAAATTCATCGCGCGCAATCGGGCGCCGCGGGTTCAGATCGAGTACGACGTCGAAGTCTACGGCTCGGAGAAGAAGGTCAATCTGCCCTTCGTGATGGGCGTGCTGGCCGATCTCTCCGGGCAGCCGGCGGACCCGCTCGCGCCAGTGGCGGATCGCAAGTTTCTCGAGATCGACGTCGACAATTTCGACGAGCGTCTGAAGTCGATGAAGCCGCGCGTCGCCGTGCAGGTGCCGAACATGTTGACGGGCGAAGGCAACCTCGCTGTCGACATGACCTTCGAGAGCATGGACGACTTCTCGCCCGCGGCAGTCGCGCGCAAGGTGGATGCGCTGGCCAGGCTGCTGGAAGCGCGCGGACAGTTGCAGAACCTGCTGACGTACATGGACGGCAAGACCGGCGCCGAGGATCTGATTGCGAAGCTGCTGAGCGATCCGGCCTTGCTGCAGTCGCTGGCTTCCGCACCGAAGCCGCAGGAATGAGTGTGAACCACAGGGGAGTCTGACCATGGCCGAACCTAGTACCCAAGGGCAAGCGCAACCCGGCGAGACTTCGCTCGAAGTGAGCGATTTCGCGAACCTGCTGCAAAAGGAATTCAAGCCGAAGAGCGACAAGGCGAAGGAAGCCGTCGAAACGGCGGTGCGCACGCTTGCCGAACAGGCGCTGCGCGATACCAACGTGATTTCGGGCGACGTGCTCGCGACGATCGAATCGCTGATCGCCCAGATCGACGCGAAGCTGACTGCGCAGATCAACCAGATCATCCACTCGGAAGAGTTCCAGAAAGTCGAGAGCGCGTGGCGCGGCTTGCACTATCTGGTGAACAACACCGAGACGGACGAAACC
>Ga0153988_1000184_pt1 | contig 15393 bp, 11 predicted proteins | sample TSNC072MetaG_FD_104742 | JGI IMG/M metagenome (GOLD analysis project Ga0153988, IMG submission 104742) | Attine ant fungus gardens microbial communities from North Carolina, USA - TSNC072 MetaG | ecosystem: Host-associated > Fungi > Mycelium > Unclassified | place: USA: North Carolina, Jones...
CGGCTTGCGGCTTGCGGCTTGCGGCTTGCGGCTTGCGGCTTGCCAGATCGTCGAACACCTCGGCCGTTAGTTGCAGCCGCAATCCGACATGCCGCCACGGCCACGCGGCATGCGCGCCACGGCGACCAGTCCCGCCGCGCCGGCCAGCAGCGCGCCCACGGCCAGCCACAGCGCCGGCGAAAACGATCCCGTCTGCGCGGCGATCGGCGCGGCCACCAGCGGACCGACGATCTGGCCGATGCCGTAAGCCGCCGTCGCATAGCCCATCAGGCCGGCCGCGTCGTCGCCACGCAGACGCCGTGCCTCGCGCATCGCGAACAGCGTGATCGCGGTGAACGGCAGGCCGATCAGGATGCTGCCGAGCGAGAAGCCGCCCGCCGTCGGCCAGACGATGCCCAGCGCGATGCCGAGCGCCTGCAGCACGTAGGAGCCGGCGAGCAGCGCGCGGTTGTCCCAGTGCACGGGCAAACGCGCGGCCGCCAACGCACCGACGATCAGCGCCGCGCCGAACATCGGCCAGAACAGGTCGGGCCACGACGAACCCGGCAGCGCGTGGCGCGCGATGACCGGCAGGAACGTCGCGGTGATGATGTAGCCGAAGCCGGGGATACCGTAGAGCAGGACCAGCCAGAAGGCGTCGGCACGGCGAGCGGTGGCGCTTCGATGGGCCGGGGTTGAGTGGGCGCGCTCCGTGGCCGAAGCAGCGTGAGCCGATTCGACCGACGCCGCGACAGCAGTGTGATCCGACGCACGATAGTCCGCTGCGTCATCCCTTGCCGCGCTGTCACTCCGGGCCGCCCGATCCGCGACGGCCTGTTCCGCCGGGCGCGGCCGTTTCCGCCCCGCGCCGTCGCCGGCGCCCTTGCGGCTGCCTTCCGGTGCGGTTTCCGTACGCGGCGCAGCGCGGAACACCGGCCACACCAGCACCGACAATACCGCGCCGATCACGCCGAAACCGAGCCACCCGGCCGCCGCGCCGTACCGGCCCGCCATGCTCACGAACAAGCCCGTCCCGACGATGCCGACACCTGGCCCCGTATAGATCACCCCGCTCCACGCATGCGCGCCGAGTTCGGCGAGCCGCCGCAAGCCCCACTGCGACGCGAACACGAAGGTCCACGCGCTGACTGCTCCAGCGATGAAGCGTACCACGGCCCATACCCAGAACTGGCCCGTGACGCCCATTGCGAGCGTCAGCACAACCGTCGCGACAAGCCCCACGCGCACCATGCGCGCCGGGTCGGTACGCAGCGCCGCGCACATCACCGCGCCGGCGAAATAGCCTGCGTAGTTGAACGAGGCGAGCCAGCCGCCGTGCTGGATGTCGATCTGCGGCTGGCCGAGCGCGGCGCCGTGCAGCATCAGCGGCAGCAGCGGCGTGAAGGCGAAGCGGCCGATACCGAGCGCGACGGCCAGCGTCACCATGCAGGCAAGCGCCGCGCGCCGGGCGGCGTGGGGTTCGTGGAAGCGCATAGAAGTGTGGGAGACGAGAGCGTTCATGGTCGGTGGTCGAACAGCAGCGAGGTGAATTCCTACGTGAATCCATCTTAGCTTGACCAGACAATCTCTAAAAATGAATAATTAGGATATCAATCATCGCTCGGAGAGAATCATGGACCTGGCCGCTCTGACCATTTTCCGCGCCGTCGTGCGGGAAAACGGCGTGACGCGCGCCGCCGCCAAGCTCAACCGCGTGCAATCGAACGTGACGACGCGCATCAAGCAGCTCGAAGAGCAACTCGGCACTGAGCTGTTCATCCGCGACGGTCGCCGCCTCGTGCTGACACCGGCCGGCGAAACGCTGCTGCCCTACGCGGAACGCCTGCTCGCGCTCGCCGACGAAGCGCGTCACGCGGTGCGCGAGGACCGTCCGAGCGGGCGTCTGCGGCTCGGCACGATGGAAAGCGTCGCCGCGACGCGTCTGCCGGGCCTGCTCGCGCAATATCACCAGCAGTGGCCCGCCGTCGAACTGGAACTGGAGACGGGCACGACCGGCAAGCTGATCGAGCGGGTGCGCGAGTTCGAGGTCGATGCCGCGCTCGTGGCGACGCCGCTCGATCCGGCCACGCTCGGCGAGTTGTTCGAGAGCGTGCCGGTCTTTCGCGAAGAACTCGTGATGCTGACGCCGCGCGGACATCGGCCGATTTACGAAGTGCGCGACGTCGCGCTATCGACGCTGATCGCGTTCGAGCGCGGCTGCGCGTATCGCTCGTATATCGAAAAGTGGTATCTGGAGCACGGCGTGCGGCCCGCGCGTGTGCTCGAACTCGGCTCGTATCACGCGATCGTCGCATGCGTGGCGGCCGGCGCCGGCGTCGCGGTCGCGCCGCGCTCGGTGCTCGACCTGCAGGCCGACGCAAGCAATATCGCGGTACACGCGCTACCTGACATCGGGATGATCGAAACGCTGCTCGTCTGGAGACGCGGCCATTTTTCGTCCGCGCTCAATGCGCTGCGGCGCACGCTGGTGGCGCCACAAGAGCATGCGGTGGCTGGGGATTTGCCGCAGCGTATGGATGCGGCGGTCGCGGTCGATGCGGGTGCTGCGTGATGGCGTGATGGGTAGGGGCTTGCGTTTGCGGTAAGCCTCGTTTTGCGGACCCGCCCACGTATGTATGAAAAAAACGAAAGGGCCACGCGGCAAACCGCGTGGCCCTTGTCCTTGTCAACCCGTTCAATCCGGAACGAGTCCGGATTCAGGCCTTAATGAATCAAGCCGCAATTACAGCTGAGCTTCGACCCAGGCCTTGACGCCCGCAAGCGCCGCCGGCAGGTTGGCCGGCTCGGTGCCGCCGGCCTGAGCCATATCGGGACGACCGCCGCCCTTGCCGCCGACCTGCTGCGCAACGAAGTTGACCAGTTCGCCGGCCTTGACTTTCTTGCTCGCGTCGGGGGTTACGCCCGCGATCAGGCTCACCTTGCCGCCATCGACGGCAGCCAGCACGATGGCCGCGCTCTTGAGCTTGTCCTTAAGCTTGTCGACCGTTTCGCGCAACGTCTTCACGTCCGCGCCATCGAGCGTTGCCGCAAGCACGTGCACGCCGCCCACCTCGATCGCCTGACCCGCGAGTTCGTCGCCCTGGCTCGATGCCATCTTCGACTTCAGCGCGCCCAGTTCCTTTTCGAGCGCCTTCACCTGATCCTGCACCTGGCCGATGCGCTGCGTGAGTTCCGCCGGCTGCGCCTTCAGCACAGCCGCAGCCGCGTTGATGCGCGCTTCGAGGTCTTGCACGTAATGCACCGCGTTGTCGCCGGTGATCGCTTCGACACGGCGGATACCCGCCGCGACGCCGCCTTCCATCACAATCTTGAAGAAGCCGATGTCGCCCGAGCGGCTCACGTGCGTGCCGCCGCACAGCTCACGCGAGAAGCCGAGGTCGAGCACACGCACTTCGTCGCCGTACTTTTCGCCGAACAGTGCCATCGCGCCGCCCTTCACCGCCTCGTCGTACGACATCAAACGCACGATGCCGGGCGCGTTCGCGAGCACTTCGGCGTTGACGATTTCCTCGACGCGACGAATCTGCCCGTCCGTCATCGGCGCGTTGTGCGCGAAGTCGAAGCGGGTCTTGTCCGCATCGACGAGCGAGCCCTTCTGCTGCACGTGCGAGCCGAGCACTTCGCGCAGCGCCTTGTGCATCAGGTGCGTGGCCGAGTGGTTGCGCGCCGTGCGGGCGCGGCGCACCGCGTCGATTTCCGCCTTGACGACGTCGCCGACCTTCAGCGTGCCCTGTTCGAGCGTGCCGTGATGGCCGACCACGTCGGCCTGCACCTTCAGCGTATCGGCAACGGCAAAGCGCGTGCTGGCATTGGCGAGCACGCCCTGGTCGCCGATCTGACCGCCCGACTCCGCGTAGAACGGCGTGTGATCGAGCACGACGACGGCCTGCTGACCGGCCTGCACCTGCTGCACCGATGCGCCATCGACGTAGAGCGCCACGACCTTCGCGTCGTCGAAGACGATTTCTTCGTAGCCGTGGAACGTGGTCTTCGCGCCCGAGTATTCGAGGCCCTGCGCCATCTTGAACTTGCCCGCCGCGCGCGCCTGCTCGCGCTGGCGTGCCATCGCTTCATCGAAGGCCGGCTCGTCGACCGTCACTTCGCGTTCGCGGCAGACGTCCGCGGTCAGGTCGAGCGGGAAGCCGTAGGTGTCGTGCAGCTTGAAGGCGAGTTCGCCGTCGAGCGTCTTGCCGCCCTTCGCCGTGAGTTCTGCCAGAGCGGCTTCGAGAATCGACATACCGTGCTCGATCGTCTCGAAGAAGCGCTCCTCTTCCTGGCGCAGCACGTCAGTCACGCGCTGCTCGGCTTCCTTCAGTTCCGGATAAGCCGCGCCCATTTGCGCGACGAGGTCCGCCACCATGCGATGGAAGAACGAACCCTTCTTGCCGAGCTTGTAGCCGTGGCGAATCGCACGGCGCACGATACGGCGCAGCACGTAGCCGCGGCCTTCGTTGCCCGGAATCACGCCGTCGACGATCAGGAACGAGCACGCGCGGATGTGGTCTGCGATCACCTTCAGCGAGTTGTTCGTGAGGTCGCTCACACCGGTTTCGCGGCCCGCGGCCTGAATCAGCGCCTGGAACAGGTCGATCTCGTAGTTGCTGTGCACGTGCTGCAGCACCGCGGCGATACGTTCGAGGCCCATGCCGGTGTCGACGCATTGCTTGGGCAGCGGCGTCATGTTGCCCTGCGCATCGCGGCTGAACTGCATGAACACGAGGTTCCAGATCTCGATGTAGCGGTCGCCGTCTTCTTCCGGCGATCCCGGCGGGCCGCCCCACACGTCCGGACCATGGTCGTAGAAGATTTCCGAGCACGGGCCGCACGGGCCGACGTCTGCCATCTGCCAGAAATTGTCCGACGCGTAGCGCGCGCCCTTGTTGTCGCCGATGCGGATGATGCGCTCGACCGGCACGCCCACTTCCTTCGCCCAGATGTCGTGCGCTTCGTCGTCTTCCTGGTAGACGGTGACCCAGAGCTTCTCTTTCGGCAGCTTGTAGACTTCGGTCAGCAGTTCCCACGCGTAGTGGATCGCGTCGCGCTTGAAGTAGTCGCCGAACGAGAAGTTGCCGAGCATCTCGAAGAACGTGTGGTGGCGCGCGGTGTAGCCAACGTTTTCGAGATCGTTGTGCTTGCCGCCCGCGCGCACGCTGCGCTGCGCGGTCGTGGCACGCGAATACGGACGCGACTCCGCGCCGAGGAACACATCTTTGAACTGCACCATCCCCGAATTGGTGAAGAGCAGTGTCGGGTCGTTGCCGGGCACGAGGCTCGACGAACGGACGATCGTGTGGCCCTTCGATTCGAAGAACTTGAGGAATTTCTCGCGGATTTCAGCGGCTTTCATAGCGTGCGGGGGACGGGTCCTGACGGTTCCTGACTGAGACTGGCTGCATCGCGGGATGCGCCAACTGTCTGTTTCTTAAACAACTGATTATACGGGATCGGCGCGCGTGCGCGGCAGCGCGCCCGGTACAGTCGGCCATCCGGCCAGGGCGAAGTGGGCTCGGTGTAAGTGGGCTCTGTGTGACAACGGCGCGGCGTGTCCCATCGTCCGAGCGGCACTATGACGTTCGGACGACTGCGCCCGCGCGTGGGAATCGCTTAAGATGGTCCATCCATCGAAACGCACACGAAACCTCGCGGGGCACCGCTAAAAAATCAGGAGACATGCAGAAATATGGGCGCTCTCAGTCATATCCGCGTGCTGGATCTCACCCGCGTGCTCGCCGGCCCGTGGTGCGCGCAGACACTCGCCGATTTCGGCGCCGACGTCATCAAGATCGAACGTCCCGAGGTCGGCGACGACACGCGCCACTGGGGCCCGCCCTATCTGAAAACGCCCGAAGGCGCGGACACGCGCGAAGCCGCCTACTATCTCGCGGCGAACCGCAACAAGCGCTCGGTCACGGTCGATATCGCCTCGCCCGAGGGCCAGCGCATCGTCCGCGAGCTGGCCGCGCAAAGCGACGTGGTGCTCGAAAACTACAAGGTCGGCCAGTTGAAGAAGTACGGGCTCGACTATGAATCGCTCAAGGCGGTGAAGCCCGACCTCGTCTACTGCTCGGTCACGGGCTTCGGGCAGACCGGGCCGTATGCGCAGCGCGCCGGCTACGACTTCATCGTGCAGGGCATCGGCGGCTTCATGAGCATTACCGGCGAGCGCGACGGCCAGCCGGGCGGCGGCCCGCAGAAGGCCGGCGTCGCGATCGCCGACCTCATGACCGGCATGTATTCGACGATTGCCGTGCTGACCGCGCTCACGCATCGCGACCGCACCGGCGAGGGCCAATACATCGACATGGCGCTGCTCGACGTGCAGGTCGCGATGCTCGCCAACATGAACTCGAACTACCTCGCGAGCGGCAAGCCACCGGTGCGCTGGGGCAACGCGCATCCGAACATCGTGCCCTACCAGACCTTCCAGACGAGCGACGGCTGGATCATTGTCGCGGTCGGCAATGACGGGCAGTTCCGCAAGTTCGTCGAGGCGGGCGGGCAGCCGGAACTGGCCGACGACGACCGCTTCGCGACCAATCCGGCGCGTGTGCGCAACCGCAACCTGCTCGTGCCGATCCTCGCGGACATGGTGCGCCTGCAAGGCAAGCAGCAATGGATCGCCGCGCTCGAAGCGACGGGCGTGCCGTGCGGGCCGATCAACGACCTCGACGAGGTGTTCGAGAACGAGCAGGTGGTGGCGCGCGGCCTGCGGGTCGATCTGCCGCATCCGTCGGGCGGCACGGTCAAGCTCGTGCGCAATCCGATCAATATGACGGGCACGCCGCCCGAAGCGCTGAGCCATCCGCCGCTGCTCGGCGAGCATACCGAGCACGTTTTGCGCGACGTGCTCGGGTATGACGCGGCGCGGATCGAGACGTTAAGAGGGAAATCGGTGATTTGACGGAAAAGGTTGCGGGCCGTGACGGCCTCACGGATGCCCCGCCCCTGCTTCCGGCGCAACCATCGGTGCCGTTAAGCCCGAATTGAGCCCAAACTCAACGCGACGGGGCCAGCGAAGCCAGCCAGCTGCGCCCCTCGTCCCAATCGCCGAGGCCGCTGTCTGCGTTGATATGGCCGCGCGCGCCGAGGTCGATCCAGCGGCTGCCCCATGCGTTCGCGCAGGCTTGCGAAAACGGCACGCCGCCGTACGGATCATCGCTGCTCGCGACGACGATGCTTGCGAACGGCAGGTGCGCGAGCGGCACCGGCGCGAAGCCGGTCGCGTCTTGCGGGAAATTCGGCCCGGCGGGATCGGGCAGCGCGACCAGCAATGCGCCCGCCACCTTCGCGAGCCGCGCCGCGCTCGCATACTGCGTGGCCCAGAACACCGTTGTCAGGCAGCCGAGGCTATGGGCGGCGAACATGACCGGCGCGTCGGCGGCGGCCACCGCGGCGTCGAGCGTGCGGCACCATGCGTCGCGCGAAGGATGCTCCCAGTCCGGCATCCGCACGCGGACGAACGCCGGATCGAGCGCTTCCCAGCGCGTTTGCCAATGACCGGCGCCGGAATTCAGATACCCCGGCAGCACGAGTGTGTTCAGTTTTTGTCCGCTCATCGCGCTCCCCTGCGCCCCGTGTTGGCGGTGTGTCCATCGCGACTCCATGACGAATCGACGGCGAATCCACAACGAAGCCGCCGCGAGTCCGTCAAACGGCCACGCCCGTTGCAGCCCGTTCGGTCGAACCGCCTACCATATCACCCGCGCTACCCCGGCACCGCGCGGATCGCTCGCGGGCTCGGGCGTCGTGCCGTCGACCCGGATCATCTGCACGTCGCCGTTGAACGACTGCTGCTCGACCGTATAGCCGAGCGCTTTCAACTGCGTCGTCAGATCGGCCGGAGCCGGATGATACGGCTCGAAATAGATCGTCTTCGGCGGCAGCAACTGGTGGTGAAAGCGCATTGCGGCAAGCGCGTCGGTTGTCGTCATGCCGAAGTCGTACAGGTTCGTCATCACCTGGAAGAGCGTCGTGAGGACGCGCGAGCCGCCGGGCGTGCCGATCGCGAGCGCGACCTTACCGTCCTTCAGCAGCAGCGTCGGCGTCATCGACGAAATCGGCCGGCGTCCCGGCGCGATCGTGTCGAGCTCCGCCCCGGCGGCGCGCGGCGTCGAGGCCGCGCCATCCGCGCCGGCCGGCTTGATGACGAAGTCGTCCATCGCGTCGTTGAGCAGGAAGCCGCCGCCGTCCACGACGACGCCCGAGCCGAAATCGCCGTTCAGCGTGTAGGTGTTCGAAACGGCATTGCCCCACTTGTCGACCACCGAGAAATGCGTGGTCTGCGCCTTCTCCGCCGCGCCGTCGCCAAGGCCGGGCGTGACCGGTGCGCCCGGCAGCGCGTCGGGTTTGACTTCGCTCGCGCGTTGCGCGAGATAAGCGTCGTCGATCAATCTCGCGGCCGGCACCGGCGCGGCATCCGGGTCGCCGATGTAGCGCTGCCGGTCGGCGAACACGCGGTCCTCGATCTGCGCGATCAGGTGGATGTACGGCGCCGAATTCGGCACGAGACCGTCGAACGCGGGCGCCAGCGCGGCGCGCATCTTCAGCATCTGGATCAACCCGATGCCGCCGGAGCCTGGAGGCGGCGCGGTAATCACGCGGTAGCCGTTCCAGTCGGCGGCGAGCGGCTCACGCCATAGCGCCTTGTACTGCGCCAGGTCCGGCTTCGTGACGAGCCCGTGCCCGTACATCTGCTGCGCGATCAGCTCCGCGGTGCGGCCTTCGTAGAATTCGCGGCCACCGTCGCTCGCGATGCGCGAGAGCGTCTGCGCGAGTTCCGGCTGACGCAGCGTCGCGCCCGCCTTCAGGTTCGCGAAATAAGCGTCGAAGTTGGTCCGGCCGACGAAACTTTTCGCGGCCGCATCGCGACGCTGCTGCAGGCGCTGATCAACCTGAAAGCCATCGGTCGCGTAGTGGATCGCGGGCGCGAGCACCTGCTTCCATTTGAGCTTGCCGAAACGCCGCTGCGCTTCCCACATGCCGTCGACGGTGCCCGGCACCGCCACCGCGCGATAGCCGACCGTGCTCATGCCGGGCAAGACGTTGCCCTTGTCGTCGAGATACATGTCGCGGGTCGCCTGCTGCGGCGCGCGCTCGCGGTAGTCGAGAAAATACGGTTTGCCGTCGACGAACAGCGTCATGAACCCGCCCCCGCCAAGGTTGCCCGCATCGGGCCGTGTCACGGCGAGCGTGAAGGCGATCGCGACGGCGGCATCGACCGCGTTGCCGCCCGCGGCGAAAATCTGCTGCGCGGCATCGGCGCTGTAGCTGTCGGGCACGGCCACAGCCGACGCGTCGAGCGCGGGCTTCGGCGGCGGCGTTTTGGCCGCGACGGGCAAGGGCGCGACGAGACTGCCGGCACAGGCGGCGAACCACGCCGAGGCGAGCGCGCGGCGGGTGCGGGAAGAAAAACGAGCGCTCGCGAAAATGCGGGCGAAAGGCGCGCGGGACGCGCCGTGCGTCGGGACAGGCATCCGAGAAAACTCCGGCAACGAGGCGAGCATGGTGCACGAACGGCGGCGGTTCGCGCAAGACGGCGGCGGCAGGAAAAACCAATACGGGACGGCCGCTACAGGGTAACCGATGCGGCCGTCACACAGGCCTGCCATACAGGCACGGCCAGGCACAGCCTGCGCGCGGACGACGGACCACAGACTTTCGCGAGCCCGCCGGGCCGCACGCATCCTAAGCCGCCCTCGCAAAGCCGGCCAATCCGATTTACGTCCTGTTACAGCACCGTTTGCACCGCCCCGCGCCGCCGCTTACCGCCCTCGTCTCGCGCCATACGCGCCCGAGCGTGGGCCGCGCGCTGCATCGGCCTGTCGCGAGCGGGCTCGTCAGGTAGAATCAAAGGCTTGGCGGGCGCATTGCGCGGCCCCACAGACTCTCACCTTTTCGCATGAATACCGAACGCAAAGACGCCGACCGCAACGACGCGCCAACGGCATCCAATTTCATCCGCAACATCATCGACGACGACAACCGCAGCGGCAAATGGGCCCAGCGCGTCGAAACGCGCTTCCCGCCCGAGCCGAACGGCTATCTGCACATCGGTCACGCGAAGAGCATCTGCCTGAACTTCGGCGTCGCGCGCAGCTACGGCGGCGTGTGTCATCTGCGCTTCGACGACACCAATCCGGAAAAGGAAAGCGTCGAGTACGTCGAGTCGATCATCGACTCGGTGCGCTGGCTCGGCTTCGAGTGGCAAAAGGACCGCACGGAGCATCTGTACTACGCGAGCGACTACTACGACAAGCTGTACGAATATGCCGAACTGCTGATCCAGCGCGGCAAGGCCTACGTCGATAGCCAGTCGGCCGAGGAAATCCGCGCGAACCGCGGTTCGGCCACCGAAGTCGGCACGCCGTCGCGTTTCCGCGAGCGCCCGGTCGAGGAAAACCTCGACCTGTTCCGCCGCATGAAGGCAGGCGAGTTCAAGGAAGGCGAGCACGTGCTGCGCGCGAAGATCGACATGAGTTCGCCGAACTTCAACATGCGCGACCCGGTCATCTACCGCATCCGCTTCGCGCATCACTACCGCACCGGCGACGCCTGGTGCGTGTACCCGATGTACGACTACACGCACTGCATCTCGGACGCGCTCGAAAACATCACGCATTCGCTGTGCACGCTCGAATTCGAAGACCATCGGCCGCTCTACGACTGGATTCTCAACGAACTCGCCGAAGCTGGTATCTTCAGGCGTCCGCTGCCGCAGCAAATCGAGTTTTCGCGCCTGAACCTGACCTACGCGATCACGAGCAAGCGCAAGCTGCTGCAACTCGTCAACGAAGGCCACGTGGACGGCTGGGACGACCCGCGCATGCCGACGATCGTCGGCGTGCGGCGGCGCGGCTTCACGCCCGAGTCGATCCAGCTGTTCTGCGAGCGCATCGGCGTGACCAAGGTCGACTCGTGGATCGACATGAGCGTGTTCGAAGGCGCGCTGCGCGACGACCTCGACGAAAAAGCGCCGCGCACCGTCGCCGTACTCGATCCGGTCAAGCTCATCATCGACAACTTCCCCGAGAACCTCACCGAGCCGTGCAGCGCGCCCGTGCATCCGCATCACCCGGAACACGGCGTGCGCGAATTCCCGATTTCGCGCGAGCTGTGGATCGAGCGCGAGGACTTCGCGGAAACGCCGCCGAAGGGCTACTTCCGCCTGTTCCCGGGCAACAGGGTGCGCCTGCGCTACGGCTACGTGATCGAATGCACGCACGCGGACAAGGACGAGCACGGCAACATCGTCGCGGTGCACTGCAACTACTTCCCGGACAGCAAATCGGGCACCGAAGGCGCGAACAACTACAAGGTCAAGGGCAACATCCACTGGGTCAGCGCGGCGGCGGCCTGCCCGGCCGAAGTGCGCATCTACGACCGGCTCTTCAAGGAACCGCAGCCGGACGCGGGCGGGCGCGACTTCCTCGAAGCGCTGAACCCGGATTCGAAGCGCGTCGTGCAGGCCTACCTCGAAACGGGCGCGCGCCATGCCTTGCCGGAACAGCGCTACCAGTTCGAGCGCCACGGCTATTTCGTCGCCGACCGCGTCGATTCGCAGCCGGGTAAGCCCGTATTCAACCGTATCGTCAGTCTGCGCGACAGTTGGGGCAAGCCGGCGTAAGCGGGTGTTAAGCTCGTCCGTCACGTTCCAGGCATAACGGACGTATCGGGCTTAAGCGCGCCTGCCCGAGCATGTCGACGTCGGTCCGAGCGCCAGGCTGCATGCGGCGTGCATCCCTGTTCATAGGATGCACGCCTTTTCATTACATGATGGTTGCATGATGTTCGATCGACACTCACTGCACGCTCGCCCGAGCGTGCCGGTCCGGGAGATCCGATGAAAATTGCAGCCCGCCGCGAGGCAGGTCCTGGAAAGACGGCTCGAATCACACACCACCCGCGCTTCACGCGCGGCGCGCTCGCGGCGCTGGCCGCATGCACGGCGCTTGCGTTCGGCGGCCCGGCGCGCGCGGACGAACTCACCGGCACGCTGAAAAAAATCCACGACGACGGCATGGTCCTGCTCGGTGTGCGCGCAGCGTCGATTCCGTTTTCGTATTTCGACGGCAAGCACACGGTCGGATACTCGCAAACGCTCGCGCTACAGATCGTCGACGAAATCAGGAAGACGCTCGACATGCCGCAACTGCGGGTTCACGAAGTCACCGTGACCTCGGCGAACCGCACGCCGATGCTGATGAACAATCAGATCGATCTCGAATGCGGCTCGACCACGCACACGGTCGAGCGCGAAAACGTCGCGGCCTTCTCGAACAGCTTCTTCCAGTATGCGGTGCGCATGATCGCGCGCAAGAACAGCGGCATCGGCGATTTCGCGGACCTGGCCACGAAGCCGGTCGTGACGACAGCGGGCACGTCCGACGAGCGTCTGCTGCGCAGCCTTAATACCGACAAGCAGTTGAACATGCGCATCGTGAGTGCGCGCGATCATCAGGAAGCGTTCACCGCGCTCAAGGAAGGCCGCGTGGCGGCCTTCGTGATGGACGAACCGATTCTGTACGGCTTCAAGGCGGCCGACCCGCATCCCGGCGATTTCATCGTGACGGGCACGCCGCTCGGCTACGAAGTCTACGCGTGCATGTTCCGCAAGGGCGACGAGCCGTTCCGCAATCTCGTGAACCGCGCGATCGCGCGCGCGCAGACCTCGGGCAACGCGGAACGCCTGTACAGGCAGTGGTTCACCCAGCCGATTCCGCCGCTTGGCATCAACATCAATTTCCCGCTCTCGGATGCGAACCGCGCGCTGTTCGCGCATCCGAACGACCGGGCGCTCGATTAAGGCCGGATTCAGGCCGGGCGCGCGGGTCATACGCCGCGCATAGGCGGCTCATAGCGAGCGATGCAGCTCCACGAGCGACAACGTCGTCTCGAACAGGCGCGAGAGACTGCGGCTCGCATAGCGCGGAATTTCTTCGATCGACGCCCAGCGATACGCATCCATTTCGGGGATCAGCGTGCCGTCCGAGCGGCGCGGAAACATCGACGTACAAGTGCAGGCGCCCAGATCGAATTCGCCGGCGCTCGCGCGCGCGGCGAACAGATGCAGGTCCTTGTCGCGCCGATAGACGAACAGGCCCAAATCCTTCAGACGTTCGGGCCCGAGCGCGATGCCGGTCTCCTCGACCATTTCGCGCAACGCCGTGACGTCAGGCGATTCGCCTTCCTCGCCGTGTCCTTTCGGGATGTCCCAGTGCGACGTTTCGGTGGCATGCGCGAGCAGCACGCGGCCGTCCGGGTCGAGCAGCACGATTCCGCACGACACGATGCGCGGACTCACCGCCGCACCCCGCCCACGATGCCGCCTGCCCGCTCACCGCCATGACGCGCCGCGACCGCACGGCGCCGCGCCACCGTCATCTCGCGCATGTTCAGCGCTTCTGCAGTTTCCAGGCGCCACCTTCCTTGCAGAAGTTCGGACGCAGATTCATCGATTGCCCCTTCGCATTGAGCGCGACGACAAGGCTGCGGCAGGTGCGCCCGCCGTCGGTCGAGGTGCTGTCCACCGTGATGTTCGCGTCGATCTTCACGCTGTTGCCGGTGCCCTCGTTGACCCACGTGAGGCTCTCGCCGTCCTTCTTCTCGTCGAGCGCGCTGACGACCGCGTGCTTGATCGAGTCGACGTCGCGCTGCTTCATGTAGGTGATCGGCGTGTCGTTCAGAAAACCGAGGTTCGCCGCTTGCGCGCCGATGGCGGCGCCGAGCAGCAGGCTCGCGGCACTCAGTTGGAACAACACACGGGTTCGCATCGACATAACGGGTTCTCCTCGAAAGTATGTGTGGCGCTCACGCGCGCGGCGGCTTTTGATCCAGACCTCAAAAGCATAGCATGCACGCCTCGGGAGACTGCGCGGCGATCACCGTGGCCGCGCGGACTTCAGAAAGCAAAAAGCCCGGTTGACATGACCGGGCTCGGCGCCTGATTGACGGGTACGGCAGGAGGGGCTCGAACCTCCGACCCTCGGCTTGGAAGGTCGCAAGAGACGCCTGGTCTGCGAAGACTAATTGAATTTTCGTCTGGTCCGTCGCGACCAAAATGAACAGTGAGCCAGGGGAAAGATTGCGGTACTCATTGAACTGATCGACGTTTGCACTCGTTGCGCCGCTCTTATCGTGACGTATTCTTTTTGACGTCGAACAGCGCCGTTATCGTGCCACCGTTAGCGACGTGAGCGAACCACCGGAAAACGTGCCGCATGTGCCGCTCACCGATGAGGACTATTTCACCCTGCTCGATGGGGAGGCAAATGGGAAACGCATGATGGTTGATCAGAACGGCAAGCCCTCGCTTGCCGATTTGCTGTGATGAGGCGCGCGATGCTCGTCGCGCGATACTCTACCGATATTCATCAATCTCGACCGTGCCACCCATCGCTTCCATCATGGTGCGAATATCGTCGGGCACATCGGGCACACGGTCGCCGCTTTCGTTGACCCAGTAACAGAAAAATCTTACTTTCGCCCTGACGCTTTCAATGTGTGCTTTCAGGTCAGGCCGTGGCAAACCCAAGCGTTGAACCAGATAGCGAAGATGCGGTTCCAGTTTGTCACTACGCACGGCGTTTTCACTGTCAACTCCCCAAACGCTTATTCGCCGTCTCAATACTCGGTTTTGTCCTGTCGGATCGCGAAGCCGTTCCCCCTTTTTCAATGCGGTGTCAGGTGTAACTCCGAAATAAAGTGTCCACCATTCAGGCTCAACATGATCGCCCGATATCGTGAAACTCGCTGATGCTAGATGTCCTTTAGCCATTTGTTCCTCTCAATTGTTATAGTTGTGGAAGTTGTCAAGATACTCGCCGTTAAAATACACCCCGCCGTTATTCTCAAATTCAAGATCATCATTAGGTCCAATACGATTGTCCTTTTTGAATCTGTGAATCATTTCGCGGAAGGTAGAACTGTCATAGCCATACATTTTTCTGGCGTATTTTTCGTCTGTTGTCCCGGCCAGTTCCTCCGCAACCCCAGCACTTGATATGTCGAGCTTGTACCCGAACGACTGCGCACGGCCGAGGTTCTGCGGCGGGGTTCGTGAGCGTCCGCGACAATCGCACGTCCATGCGATGCCCTGGGCTTTGGCCATTTCGTAACCGTTTGGCAGCGAGCGCAGCCGGTCAAACGGAAAGTACTCGCCGGTCTCGACGTTATAAGCCCGTGCCGATGGCATCGGCGGGAAGTTGGAAAAGATCGAATAGGTAATGAGACAACCCAGGCACTCTTTCTGGTCCAACCGATCCGCCCCACCGTTTTCCTGTTTCATTGGCTCCATTTTCAGGCCTGGTTGAAAACGTTCACCTTGGCGCGTGGGCCAGTCGCGCGCTATCAGACAACTCCGAATTTGCCCGCTGAAGGGCTAACCCCTGATGGAGA
>Ga0153988_1000185_pt1 | contig 15378 bp, 11 predicted proteins | sample TSNC072MetaG_FD_104742 | JGI IMG/M metagenome (GOLD analysis project Ga0153988, IMG submission 104742) | Attine ant fungus gardens microbial communities from North Carolina, USA - TSNC072 MetaG | ecosystem: Host-associated > Fungi > Mycelium > Unclassified | place: USA: North Carolina, Jones...
CAGGCGATACAGGTCGATCGAAATCTGCTTTTTGCCGCGCGTGAGCGTGGCGCCAGACAGATCAGCTTCGGGCGTAACGCCCCCCACCAGACCGATCGCATCCGCGACGTTCATCGGCACGTCGGTGATCGGCACGACTTCGGGCTGCTTCACTTCGCCGGTCACGTACACCTTCTGGCTGCGGAAGCTCACCACGCTCACGTCGAGCTGCGGCGCGCGCACGTAACGCGCAATGCCCGCCGTCAGCGCCGCACGGATCTCCGGCACCGTCCTGCCCTTGACGCGCAACGTGCCGATGTACGGGTAATAGATCGTGCCGTCGGCCTGCACGACGCGACCCAGCGCATCGCCGCCGTTGGCCGATGCCACCGCCTGGGCCGCGAGCGTCTGCGCGCTGCCGGTCTGGCTCGCACTGCCCGACTGCGCGCCGATGCCGGGATTGTTCAGCTCCGGGTGATCCCATACGATCACGTGCAGCACGTCGCCGACCCCCACCCTGTATTGATAGCCAATGCCCGACTGCATGACGTCTTCAGCCGGCTCGTCCACGGCCGGCCGCACGGGTGCCGCCGTGACGGCGTTGACGCCCGCCACTGTCAACGGCAGCAGCACGTAGTGTTGTCCGTTCACGTCGACGCTCGTGCTGTCTTGCGTCTGGGCCGGCGTGGCGGGATCGGCATTGAAACGCATGCCCGGTGCAAGGGCGCAGCCTGCGAGGATGATGGATGCCAAAGAAGCGAGAATGACAGCGATATGTTTCATGAAAGCCAGGGGGTTCTTCGGGTGGAAGTGGCGAGCGTCGCAGCGAAGCTGCATCAGCGCGTGTGTTGCGTCGTGTGGGGCGACGCGATACCGGCAAGCGCGGTCGAAGTCATGATGGCCGCTCTTCGTGCTGCGTCAACGCCGCTTCGCGCAGGTGCAGGCGCAGAAACACCAGATGGATCAGCGTGTGCACGGCATACGCGATCACGAGACCCTGTGCGAGGGCAAGAGCGCCGGCGCGCGGCACCTGATAACACGCAAAGCCCAGATAGATCGCACTCCACAGCAGATTGACCGACAGGCCGAACCACAAGCGGTTAGTCGCCGTCATGATCTGTCCGATCGCAGCGTTCATTCCGTTCGCCGCCGCGGCGACCGCGAGCCATCGCAACAATGGCACGGCGCCGTGGTACGCGGGGCCATACAAGGCCATCAGCCAGCCCGCGATAAGCCACACCGCCAGCGACGACGCACACGAAACGAGCGCATTCGCGACGATGCTATGACGCGTCAGCAGCGCGAAGCCGCGTCCGTCGCCGGAGGCGCGCAGCCGTGATAGCGCGGGCAGCACGGTGCTCGCGATCACCGTCGGGATGAAGGTCAGGCCGATGTACCATTGGTAAGCCGCGTTGTACTGCCCCACCTGCGCGAAACCCGCGGGCGTTCGCGAGAGCAGTGACAGCGCGAGCCAGTTGACCGGTGCCATCGCCAGCGCACTCAACACGATCGGCGTGCTGACCGCAACGAAGCGGCGTGTTTCGATCCGCATCCATGCCGCGCACCACGCGCCGCGCCAGCCGATGCCGGTGCACATCGCACACGCGCCATAACACGTCCATAGGCCTGTCACGACGCTCAGCGCGCCGAGCGCGCCCGTCACACCGGCCAGCCATGCACACAGCGGCACCGTGCAGGCTAGCGAGACGGCACTGGCGCTCGAGATCGACGCGTTGGTGCGAAAGCGTTCGAGTCCGTATAGCGTGCCCTGCACCACGCCCTGGACAATCGCCGGTACCACGGCCAGAGCGCCGAGTTCAAGCGGTCCGACGAGCGTCCCATGGTGAAAGTGCTCCTTTGCAAGCGACGGCGCCGACCACGCCACGAGGCCACCGGCGAGCACAGCGTAAGCGAGTGCGGCCAGCGTCACGATGACCACTCCGCTATCACGGCGCGGTGCCATCACGCCATGAAAGTCACCGAGATACTTGCTGGCGGCGACGCCGAGGCCGCTCGTCGACAGGCTCGCGACCGATGTGACCGTGGTGAGCACCAGCACATATTCGCCGTAGTGCGCGGGCCCGAGAACACGGGCGAGCAGCACCGCCGACACGAGGGCCGCGACGCGCCCGGCCAGCGCGCCGCCCACGCTCCAGCCGGCCATACGGCCGAGCCTCACGAGTGGCGTGCTGCATGTCATCACGCCACGCGCGACAGCAGGGACTCGAAAACCGCGCACGTTATTGCCACAGTCCCTTGGTGTCGATGATCGCCTTGCCATGCAGCGCCGCGAGATCGACCGAATGGAACGCACGATGCTTGACGAGCACCACCACGAGGTCGGCCATCGCGAGCGCCGCATCGGTCTCGACGAGATACGCGTTCGGCACCTGCAGCTCAGCAGGCAGCGCATCGATATGCGGCTCCGCGATCAGCACTTCGCAACCTGGCTCGCGCGTCAGCGCATCGGCGATCATCACGGCCGGGCTCTCGCGCAGATCGTCAACATCCGGTTTGAAGGCGAGACCCAGCACCGCAATGCGCACCGGCTCGTCGCCCTGCGTCGCGCGGCGGCTCGCCATCGCTCGACGCACCTTCTCGAGGACCCATCGCGGCTTGTAGTCGTTGACTTCGCGCGCGGTGCGGATGAGCCGCGACTCCTCGGACGCGCCGCTGACGATGAACCATGGATCGACAGCGATGCAGTGGCCGCCCACACCCGGTCCCGGCTCGAGGATGTTCACGCGTGGATGCCGGTTCGCAAGCCGGATCAGCGACCATATGTCGACCTCGAACCGCGCGGCCACGAGCGACAGTTCGTTAGCGAAGGCGATATTGACGTCCCGGAAACTGTTTTCCGACAGCTTGCACAGTTCGGCCGTGCGCGCGTCCGTAACCGCGCAATCGCCTTCGACGAAGCGGCGGTAAAACTCAGTGGCACGGTGCGCGCACGCCGGCGTGATGCCGCCGATCACGCGATCATTCTTCACGAGCTCGATGCAGGTGCGGCCGGGCAGCACGCGCTCGGGGCAATACGCGACGAACACCTCCGGCGTCCCGGTATCGCCCTTGCGCGGGAAACCGAGGTCGGGGCGCGCCTCGGCAAGCCATTCGCACATCTGCTCGGTGGCGCCGACCGGGCTGGTCGATTCCAGCACGACCAGATCGCCCTGCTTGAGGACCGGAGCAACGGACAGCGCAGCGCTTCGCACGTACTTCAGATCCGGCTCGTAGTTGTCCTTGAACGGCGTGGGTACCGCGATCAGGAACACCGATGCCGGCTGCGGCGCACGCGCGACGCTCAGCAGCTTGCGCTCGACCGCATGCGCGACCCGCTCCGCGAGGCCAGGCTCCTCGATATGGATGGTGCCGCGCGACACCGCGTCGATCACGCGCGGGTCGACGTCGACGCCCAGCACGCGGATCGAGCATTGCGCCACGATGGCGGCGGTCGGCAAACCGATATAACCGAGGCCGACGACGCAAACGTCGTAGCTCGCTGTGGCAGCGGCGGACGGGCTGCCGGCAGAGGAGCCGGGAGCGAGATCGAGTGTGGTCATTTGCCTTCCTCGTAGGTGTAGTAGCCGACGTAGCGCCGCCGGCCTGACCCGTATTGGCCGCGCCGCATGTCCATGTCGTTGTAGACGATGCCTCGCGGGTGGATGCCGCCCTGCTTGAGGGCCGCGATGGAATGTTCGAGCTCGTCGATCGAGGTTGCGCCTTCACGCGCAACCATCAACGAGAGGTCCGCGTGACCGCCGACGATTGCAGAATCCGCGACGGCGAGCACTGGCGGCGTATCGACGATCACGTAGCGATAGCGCGAGCGCAACGTGGCAAGCAGCTCGACGAAGCGCGGCGACATCAGCAGATAGGCCGGCGCGTCGGGATAGTCCCCGCAGGCGATGAAGTCGGGTCTCTCGGCGCCGCCCTTGCGGATCACCGTTTCGAGACTCGCCTTGTCGCGCAGGTATTCGGACAGGCCCGGTGCGCGTTCCAGACCGAGCGCCTTGTGCAAACGCCCTCGCCGCAGATCGCAGTCGATCAGTGCGACGGATTCGCCCGAGGTCGCGAGAAGGGTCGAGAGGTTCAGCGACACGAACGACTTGCCGACACCGGGGCTCGGGCCAGCGATCAGGATCATCCCCTTGCCCTGTTCGACCAGCATGATCTGCAACGCGACTTGCAGGCTGCGGACACTTTCGATTGCGGGTTCATTAGGATAATGATTTGCCAGCACCGTGCTGCCTGCCGTCGCACGGTCCAGAACGCGCTGCCGCAAAGAGCGCGGAATCTGCGCGAGCACCGGCAAACCTAAAGACTCCTCAATCACGCCCGGATCGCGCACGCCCTCGAATACCGCCCACTTCAGGAACGCGAGCGCCGTGCCGATACCGAGACCGCCAATCACCGAGAACACCATAATCAGCGCTTTCCTCGGCTTGACCGGCTGTTCGGCCGCTACCGCGTAATCGACTACCCGGACGTTACCGACCTTGCCCGCATGCGCGATGTCGAGTTCCTGCGACGCGTTCAGCAGATTCATATACAGATCGGTGTCTACCTGCAGGTTGCGCACCAGCGTCACCTGCCGCTGCTCGAGAGCCGGCAGATCCGCGATGCGTTGCTGATAGCCCGCGAGCTGCTTGTCGAGCGTGCCGATCTGCTGATCGAGCGCGCCAACCGCCGGGTTCAGCTCGGTAAACCGTTCGTTCATCTCGCTGCGTTTCTGACGCAGTTCAAGCAGCTTGGTCTGCGCATCCACCGACTGCTCCAGCAGCAGCTTGGTCTGCTCGGCCAGATCGATCGTGCCGTAGCGGTTGCGATACGTATTGAACGCAGTTTCCGAACGCTCGAGCTGCGCTTTCAGGCGCGGCATCTGTCCGTTCAGGAAGTCGATGGTTTTGCGCGTATCGAGCGCGTGATACTCGAGGTTTTGCGCGAGGTATTCGTTGGCGATCGCGTTGAGCACCTCGGCGGTACGACGCCGGTCCCGGCCCGTCAGCGTCACGCCGATCACGTCGGACTCGCGGCCCAGCTCCTGCACCGTCAGGTCACGTTGCAAGCCGTCGATCACGTCGAGCCGCGAATGACGCCGCAGCTCGAAACGTTCGCCGGTGCGCGCAACGAGCTTCGTCACATGCAACTCGATCGTACCGAGGTCGCTGGACAGCACGAGCGGCACGCCCACCTGTCCGATCGCGTCGATATTGCCTTGACTGTTGATCAGCCGGAAGCGTCCGCCACCGAGACTCGTCAGCGTGAAAGGTTTGTCTTCGAGTTCGGGCGGCACGTCGAAGCGCTCGACGTCGATGGCTTCACCGCCCCACGCGTAGCTATCGAAGCCGAAGCGCGGCGGGTTCACGCCGCCGTTTGCGTGCGGCCGCCGTTGCAGGAAGCGTCCGATGACCGGCAGCATGACCGGCCTCGCATCGATATAGAGCCGGAGCTTGTCGACCGCCGCCGAAACCACCAGGCGCGACTTGATGATCTCCATTTCGGCGGACGCGCCGGCTTTCAGTTGCAGCGCCGACGACAGATTGCCGAGCAGATTGCTCGAACTGCCGGACTGGTCCTCTACCTGAACGACAAGATTCGATTCGTAGGTCGGCGGCGCGATCAGCACATAGATCGCACCGAGCACCACCACGACGGCAGTCGTGAGCAGAATCAGTGCCTTGTTGGACAGCACGAGTTCCAGGTAATACGACAGCTTGCGCTCCTGGTCGGCGGCGCTCGGCAGAAAGAAGCGTTCAGTAGTCGAATCAGCCATGTTCGCGCGCTCCGTTGAGCGCTTCGATGCGCTGGACCCATCCCGGCACACACGCACGGATCTGCTCGAAGACGCGCTTGACTACTTCATCGCTGCCGCCGTGTGGATCTTCGATGTCACCACCCACTGAGGCGCCATACAGAAATGTCTTGCCAGCCGCGGCTGGAAAACGCTTCTCGAGCTCGCGCTTCTGCCCCGTCTCCATGACAAGCAGCAGATCGGCGCGCACCACGTCGGCGCTGCCGATCTGCCACGGCGCCCAATGAGGACGCGTCAGGCCATGCTCCGCGAACATCTCCCTGAGCACTTGCGGCGCGAGTGTGCCGAGTGCAGCGTGCAGTCCCGCGGAACGCACTTCGCAGTCGGGCAGCACCGCTTGCAGCAGGGCCTCGGCGATCGGGCTGCGATACAGATTGCCCGTGCATACCACCAAAATATTCCTGATCATCAAACTAATCCGGCAGGTTGAACATCGACGGTCGCGCCTGAATCAGGCTTATGCGCCGCCGTGCGAGATACAGCCTTCAATCACGTTCTCGTACGAATGAGGCGTGCGGGATTCCCCCCGACGACCGCGTTAGGCGCCACATCTTTCGTGACCACGCTGCCAGCGGCGATCACCGCGCCCGCGCCAATCGTCACGCCCGGCAGCAGGGTGCAGTTCGCGCCCAGCCACACATCAGAGCCGATCCTCACGGGCCGGCCGGCATGGCCACTCGAAAACACCTTGCCAGGCAGCGGCGGAATCACGTGGTTGGTCGACAGGATCTGCGTGCGATAACCGATCAGCACGCGGTCGCCGATCTGCACACCACCGCCCGTCGTGACCACCACCCCCAGCGCGAAATCGACGTCGTCACCCACGATCAGATGGCGTCCTGGCACGATCCAGACTCCGGGGTAAAACACCGGGCGCTTGCCGATGCGCGCGCCGAGCGCACGCAGCGTCAGCGCCTTCACCGCGTTGCAACTGCGCCACCGCGGCATCGCGAACAGCATCGTGAGCACCGTCTCCACCCACACCACCAGCGCGTAGCGCACGGCTCGCCTGCTTAGCACCGCACACTCCCGTCGGCCACGCACGACAGCAGCATTGCGTGGATCTGGTCCATCCGCGTATCCTGATTGCCAAGGTGGCGCAAACGCGCGGCGCCGTTCGCCACCAGCCGCGCAATATCCACCCGGCCGCGCACGAAGGCGAGCATGCGTTGCGCAATCTGCTCGACATCGTGGGGTTCGCAGTAGATCGCGCTGTCCGCACAGATTTCGCGCGCGAAGTCACGATCGCTGACGAGCAGCGGCACGTTCGCTTTCCACGCTTCCATGTAGTTGTTGCTGAAACTCTCGAGGTCGCTAAGATTCACCAGTACGTGCGCCTCGTCGTACAGAGACTGGATATCGCGTGACGCGACTGCGCCACGAAAGTCGAAATGGGCAGCGGTGACGGCATCGCCGTTCAACTCGCCCGCGAGCGCGTCGGCGCTGCAACTGACGAGAAAGCGGAAGCACCTCGTTGCGCCCAACGCGAGCAGGCGCTTCGCTACGGCCGGCAGACGCCACAGGTTCTTGTGCGGCGACGGTCCGCTCAGGAACAGGAACGTGACTGGACCCGCATTGGCGGCAGCACGCGGCGACGCGCTCAGATAATCCGACGGCGCGGGCGGCAACACATGTACCTTGCCCGGCGCGAGCCTGCAGTACGTGACAATGCGGCGCTGCATCACCGGCGTCTCGACGATCACGCGGTCCGCCGCCAGCAAACGCCGCCGGCGCGCTGCGTTCTTGAGGCGCTGACGCAGCGCCACGCGCCACGGCAGATGGCGCCAGTACGGAGACTCCGGGTAGCAGATGATCGGATATGCCACGCCAACCACGCTCATCACATTGTGGCCGTGCGGCAGACCAGCACCAAACAGCGTCTTGATGACGACAATCCCGTTCTTGCGAATGAACGTCTGCAACGTCGTACGTTCGAACCACACACGCCGCAGCAGTTGCGAAGGGCAACGTAACTGATGCGAAGCGGGCAGCTTCAGTGGATAGTGCGCCAGCTCGCCCGTGTCCGGTAGCAGTACGTAAAGTTTGAGGCCAACCCACTCACGGGCGAATATGCTATCGAGAAAGTTCAGCGCGAGCTGCACGCCGCCGCCCGTACGGATGCCCGAGAAGTCGAACAGGATGCCGGGAACAGAAGCGGCGCCGCTCTTTGCCGAGGTGATCCGCGCTATCACAGTTCGATCCATGGACGTTGCACGAAGCCGGTGCCGAGCGTGCCGACGCGATACAGCGAGCAATAGAGCATGCCGTAGCACACCACGAATCCGCCAAGCCATACGATCGTGCCCAACCCGTCGTCGCGCAGGCAGACGGCCGGCACGACGGCCGCCGCGTTCAGCAACCACAACGCAACCGTCGTCAGCGGATTGCGCAGATCACCAAGACGTGTATCGGTTGACCACGGTTGCAGCGCAATCCAGCGATACACGAGGTGATGCAGATGTTGCGCATCGGGCTCGGCTGCCGGTGTGCGCGTAACGAGACGACGGCGCGCGATCGAAAAGAGCGTCTCCGTCACCGGGTAGCCGCTCAGCAGCAGCACCGACCACGGGTTCACCGCGTGATCCCGTTCGACGAGCAGCAACGCCAGCTCGGCAACCACGAAGCCCGCGAAATATGCGCCACCGTCGCCCAGAAAAATCCGGCCGAACGGAAAATTCCACATCATGAAGCCGGCCAGTGCCGCCACGCATACGAGCGTCACCTGCAGCAGCATCGTGTCGCCGCTCGCGTAGCCGAGCGTGCCGATGCCGAGCAGCACCGCACAGCACACGCCCGACGCGAGCCCGTTGTAGCCGTCGATCAGGTTGATGGAGTTCGATACGCCGGAGACGGCCACGAGCGTCACCGGCACCGCCACCATCGGAAACTGCAAGGCGTGATCGAAAAACGGAACACCGGTTCGCGTCAGGCTCGCCGTCAGCAGAAAGTAGCCGAGCAGTGCGGCGACCATCGTCATCACGAGACGTAGCGCCGGCGACACCGCCTTTGTCATGTCCTCGACAAGACCGGCACCGAAGGCCGGCAGCGCGCAGGCCATCGTCAACGAAAGCAGTTCGATAAACGCACTCCGATTGCCGCATGCGAGCGCGACGAGCACATAGAGCAGCAGACTGCCGAACACCGCGACGCCGCCGATGCGCGGCACCGACACACCATGCACTTTCTGCACGCTCGCAAGGTCGCTATCACCGGTCATTTTCAAATGCCAGCCGCGGGTTTTAATCAGCATGGCGGACAATAAGAAGGCCAGCGCGAATACCGATACAGGTTCCATGTTTGAGTTCTTTTTAGAAGAGTCGTGAATGCGTGGTGGAATTCATCAGTGCCTGTTCAACCACTCCCCCGTCAGACCGGCGCAAGTGTAAAGGCGTGTTTCGATGACCAGACCAACACGTCATCAATGGTCGGAATTTGTCAGAACCCATGCGCGGGAAAACTCGTCGTCAGTGAATTTCGCCGCTCCGTTCTGTCACGAAAACCTGTGCACATAGGCATCCGCAGGCCAAAACAGGCGCACTGGAGCGGATACGGATGCGGCAAACATGAAATGGACAACCCGCATCAATATGTGACGGACGTCACTGCTCTTTCCGTCAAGGCACGGAATAATGCGCACGGCTTCCAAATGCCGGTATCTGTGTCGACAACCGCCTATTCACGCGCAATAGAAGACACCTTGGGGCCGAGCCATTTCCGCTTAAAAAAATGCATTCCCAAAACCGGAATACAGGTTATTAAATGAAAAAAAATGATGAGAGAACGCATGACCAGCGGGGCGCGGTCATGCATGCACAAAACCACACGGCCAGACATGCCACGCCATCCGCCTGTACTTCTGCGGCAATGCGCCTGCATGCAGCGCGCCGCCAATCTGCTCGCGACGTGCTGTGATGTTCATCGCCATCCTTGAACTGGATCCGTCCGCGCGCGCCCAGTTGGCAATCGCGCTGCAAAGAGCAGGGCATCACGTTACCGACATGCCCTACGCCGCCGCGCTCACGCGCCACCTGGCCGCACATCCGTGCGACATCGTCGTGGTCGGCAGTTGCGAGGTGCATGGTGAAGTCGAAGCGACCATCGCACGGCTGCGTGCGCGGCGCCGGCTCGGCATCGTGACGCTGATCGATGCGATGGATCACGAAGCGCGCATTGCGGCGCTCGAGAGCGGTGCTGACACCTGTGTGACCCGCCCGTATGACGTGCGCGAAATCACGGCCTGCGTGGAAAGCCTCGCACGGCGCATTCGCGACAACCACGATCGCCGGATTACGGAGCCTGAACCGCAGGACAGTGCGAAACCGTCGGACGCGTGGCTGCTCGTGTCGCGCAAATGGCTACTGCTGTCTCCCGACGGCGAACAGGTGCAATTAACCGCGACTGAATGTTCGCTGCTGTCGCTACTGCTTGCGCACGCGGGCAAACCGGTCTCGCGTCGCGACATCGTCACCGCGCTCGGCTACGACTATCGGCACTACGACGAGCGGCGCCTCGAAGCCCTGGTGAGTCGCTTGCGCCGCAAGCTCGGCCGTCATCCGGAAAGCACCCCGATTCGCGTCGCGCATGGATTCGGTTATGCCTTCACGGCATCCGGACTGGTTTCCTGATATTTCGCCATACGAATCATATTTTTCCGCCCTTCCGTCATTCGAGCGACATGCGCCGCATGCGTTTCCCCTAATCGTTGAGCCGTCATGACCCAGCCCACCATCCTCATCGTCGTCGGCACCCGGCCGGAAGCTATCAAGATGGCTCCAGTGATCCATCAGCTACGGCGCGAATCTCATCTTCGCACCGTCGTCTGTGCCACCGCCCAGCATCGCCAGATGCTCGACCAGGTATTCGCCAACTTCGAGATCAAGGCTGACATCGACCTCGATCTGATGCGCGCCGACCAGAACCTCACGGGCCTGACGGCAAACGTGCTGACGCATGTCGGCGACGTGCTCGCCGAGATCAAGCCTGCCTGCGTGCTGGTGCACGGTGACACGACGACAGCGATGGCGTCGTCGCTGGCGGCGTTCTATGCGAACGTCGACATCGGTCATGTGGAGGCCGGCCTGCGTACAGGAGATCTGCTGCAGCCATGGCCGGAGGAGTTCAACCGCCGTGTGGTCGATCTGGTCGGCACGCACTACTTCGCGCCGACGAGGCAAGCGCAGCACAATCTGCTAGCCGAAGGCATATCCGGCGAATCGATTCTCGTGACGGGCAACACCGTAATCGACGCGCTGCTGATGACGCTCGACCATACGCGCCGCCATGGCGGCGTCGCGGCTGCGCTGCATGCGCGCTACCCGTTCCTGCAAAGCGACTCGCGCGTGGTGCTCGTGACCGGCCATCGCCGCGAAAATCACGAATACGGCCTGGCTTCGCTGTGCCGCGCATTGAAGCGCATCGCGGCGGACACCGGCGTGCATGTCGTGTACCCGGTGCATCCGAATCCGAACGTACAGCGCATCGCCGCGTCGGTGCTGTCCGGTGTCGACAACGTGCATCTGATCGCCCCGCTCGATTACCCTGAATTCGTCTGGTTGATGCGGCGCTCGGCGATCATCCTCACCGACTCGGGCGGCATCCAGGAAGAAGCGCCTTCGCTCGGTAAGCCGGTGCTGGTGCTACGCGACGTCACCGAGCGCCCCGAGGCACTCGAAGCGGGCACGGTCACGCTGGTCGGCACGGACGAGAACCGGATATTCGACGAATGCACGCGGCTGCTCAAGGACGAGGCCTATTACCGCGACCGCTCGACCCGCAGGAATCCGTTCGGCGATGGCCGGGCGAGTGAACGCATCGCGTCGTTCCTGCGCGCGCGCTATGCCCCCGAGCATTACAGCGTGTCGACCGGCTTGCCGGCACTGCCATGAAGGCGACGGCGGGCTCCGGTGGCTCGAAACGCCCCGTCGTGCTAATCACCTGCTTCAACGCGGACGCGCCGACTTCCGGCTACGCGACACGCGTGCTACAGATGGTGGAAAGCTATGCGACACGCGGATTCGAAGTCTGCGTACTGCGCTTCGTGCCGGTCGCGCACCGCGCTCAGAGCTGGCGCGCGACGCTGCTCGAGCGCGGAGCAAGCCGTGTATTCGAATGGAGCGCGCCACCGGTCTCGCGCTACGAGCTCGGTCGGCGTCTCGCCGTGCTATGGGGCCGGCCACTCACGCTCGCGCTGCGCGCTCGGCTGCGCCCAGCCGTCGTGCAGGCGGAAGGCCACGAGGCCGCGGCAGTCACGCTGTGGCTCGGGACGCGTGCTTTGCAGGTCGCGGATTTGCACGGGGCCGTGCCCGAGGAAACCGAATACCGGCGCCGCCAGCAACGCCTCGCCTCGCCGCAGGCACCGCGCTGGTTTCATCGGCACGAAGCGCGGGCGTTGCGGACGTGCGATGCGTACCTCGTCGTGTCGAACGGCATGATCGGCCATCTGCGCCACAAGCTCGGTCCGCTGGCGTTCCACGACAAGGCATTCGTGCTCGACGTCAGGTCTTCGCCGCGCTTCACGCATACGCCGGTACGCGTGACACGGCGGGACTACGGCATCGCCGATGACGAGACGGTCATCGTGTACTCGGGCGGCATGCACGCCTATCAGCGGATTCCCGCGATCGCCGCCTTCGTGGCGACGCTCGCAGCGCATGCGGCCCGCATCCGCTTCGTGGTCTTTACCGCCGATCCGGATGCCGCGCGCGAACAGCTTGGTCCGCTCGCGCACCTCGCGGGCACCATCATCGCGAGCGTGCCGCCAGCCGAGCTCCATGCGCATCTGCGTATCGCCGATTTCGGCATCATCTTTCGCGACGATCACGTGATCAATCGGGTCGCGTCGCCGACGAAGATCTGGGAGTACCTGCTGTCGGGTCTGCATGTGATCTGCAATAGCGCTGCAGGCAACGCATCCGAAGCGGCCGGTGCGCTCGATGCCGCACTCGTGGTAGATCCGCATCCCGCAGCACACGACTGGCCGGGTATCGCGGAAGCCGTCGCGGACATCGTGCGCAAGCGCCGCGCCGCGCCGGATCGGGTCGCCGCGGCGGCCCGCCGCCATCTGCAGCAGGAAGGCGGCTGGGACAGCCGCTTCGACGCATGGCTCGCGCGCCTGCGCCACATGCTCGCCGACCGGCATGGTGCGATCCCGGAGACCTTGCCATGAGGGTGCTGCAGGTCGTGCCCACCCTGTCGGCGGGCGGCGCGGAAACGCTCGGCGCGGAACTCGCGCTCGCGCTCGGCCGCCGTGGGCACCAGCTCGGCGTCGCGCTGCTCGCGGGCGCGCGCGGCCCGCGCGGCGCGGAACTCGCCGACCGGCTCGAAGCCGCCGGCATCGCCGTCAGCGGCCGCACGCTGCACTCGATGCGGCGGCCGGACGGTGCGTTGTCGCTGCTGCGCGCGGTCCGCGCGTTCCGTCCCGACGTGATGCACTCGCATCTGTACGCGGCCGATCTCGTGCTCGCTGGCGTCAATGCATTGAGTGTCCGTCAGCGCCTGATCCGCACGATCCACAACACGGCGATCCAGGGAACGCGGTCGCGCGCCGGCACGTGGCTGCTCGACCGCCTGTTCGCGACCTCCGTCGCATGCGGCGAGCGGGTCGCGGACGCCTATACCCGCTACTTCGACGGCACGCCGAAGTCGACCGTCGTCACCGTGCGCAATGGCGTCGCGCACACCCCCTCTGCCGGCGCGCAGGGCGACGATGCCGCGCAACGCGCAACGCTGCGCGCGTCGCTCGGGATCGCCACCGACGCGTTCCTGTATGTGCACGTCGGCGCGTTTCGCGGTCAGACACTCGCGAGCTCGCAGAAAGCGCATGACGTGTTGCTGCAGGCGTTCGCACAGCTCCGCGTACATCCGGCCGCGACCCGTGCGCGGCTTCTGCTGATCGGCGACGGCGAACTGCGCGTGGCGGCCCGGCAGCTCGCGCAGATTCTGCGTATCGACGATCGCGTGACATTCGCGGGCGTGCTCGACAACGTGCCGCGCTACCTGCAGGCATCGGACGCGTTCGTGTTCCCGTCACGCTACGAAGGCTTGCCGGTCGCGTTGATCGAAGCGTGCTGCGCGGGCATACCGGTCATCGCGACCGCGTTGCCGGAAATCGCCGAGGTGTTCGGCCCGGGAACGTACGCGTCCGCACCGGCCGGGGACGCGTCGGCCTTTGCGGCCGCCATGCTCGATAGCCTGCTTGCGCCCGAGCTGGCGCGCGCACGCGCCGCCGAGGCCGCGGCATACGTGGCGCGCGAGTTTTCCATCGATCTGTGCGCGGCCCGCTATGAAGCGCACTACACGAGTCTCGTCGGGTGTTCCGGCACGCCCGCGGCTCCGCCTCAGGCGCAAGCGTCTGCTTCCCCTACCGTTCCGAAGCGATCCCACCAGGAAACCACGTGAAACAAGTCTTGCAAAACCTCAAGGACGGCCGTACCGCACTGTGGGATGTCCCCATGCCCACGATGTCGCGCGGCAGCGTACTCATCGAAACGACCACCACGCTGTTGTCTTCGGGCACCGAACGCATGCTGGTGGACTTCGGTCGTGCGAGCCTGATCGGCAAGGCAATGCAGCAACCCGACCGGGTGCGCGATGCGTTACAGAAGGCGCGGACCGACGGCCTGGCCGCGACGCTCTCGGCGATCACCGACAAGCTCGATCAGCCGCTGCCGCTCGGGTACTGCAATGCGGGCGTCGTCACGGCAGCAGGCGCGGACGTGGACGGCATCCAGGCAGGCGACCGCGTCGTGTCGAACGGCAAGCACGCGGAGTACGTGGCAGTCGGAGAAAACCTGTGCGTGCGCATTCCGGACAACGTACCGGACGAGGACGCAACCTTTGCGATTCCCGCCGCGATCGGCTTGCAAGGCGTGCGTCTCGCCGCGCCGACGCTCGGCGAGACGTTCGTCGTGATCGGCCTCGGTCTGATCGGACTGCTGACCGTACAGATCCTGATCGCGAACGGCTGCCAGGTGATCGGTATCGACCGTGATCCGTCGCGCGCCGCGCTCGCAGCCACTTTCGGCGCGGCCATAGTACCCGCGGGCGCCGACGTGGTGGCAGACATCATCGCACGCACCCGCGGCATCGGCGCGGACGGCGTGCTGGTCTGCGTATCGACGAACAGCGACGAACCGGTGGCGCAGGCCGCGAAGATGTCGCGCCCGCGCGGCCGCATCGTGCTCGTCGGCGTGGCTGGCCTCGCACTGTCGCGTGCCGACTTCTACGAGAAGGAGCTGAGTTTTCAGGTGTCCTGCTCGTACGGCCCCGGCCGTTACGATCCCCGCTACGAGGAGAAAGGCTTCGACTATCCGATCGGTCACGTGCGCTGGACCGAAAACCGCAACATCGCCGCCGCACTGCAACTGATGTCCGATGGGCGTCTCACGCCGCAGGCGCTGATCACGCATCGCTTCACGCTCGATGACGCGGAGCGCGCCTACGCACTGCTCGTCGAAAAGACGCCGTCGCTCGGCATCGTGATCGGCTATCCGCGGCGTCCGTTCCATGAGGTGACGTCCAACGACACGCCCCTGCGGCCGGTCGACGCGCGCTCCCGCACCGTGCCGCTGACGCTCGTCGGCAACGCG
>Ga0153988_1000186_pt1 | contig 15356 bp, 11 predicted proteins | sample TSNC072MetaG_FD_104742 | JGI IMG/M metagenome (GOLD analysis project Ga0153988, IMG submission 104742) | Attine ant fungus gardens microbial communities from North Carolina, USA - TSNC072 MetaG | ecosystem: Host-associated > Fungi > Mycelium > Unclassified | place: USA: North Carolina, Jones...
CGCCAACTTGGTCAGGGTCTGTAATCGCTGCAAAGTGCTTCTCTTGCACGGGAGGCAGTGCTCCACGCAGGTCTACGGAAATATCGCGCAAAGCCCGGCCCGTTGCGACTGCGTAGCGCATGACCTGTCCGATATTTTCACGGAGCCGGTGCGCGGTTTCGAGCGCACCGCGCTTTCCCACGCGACGCAGGATATCGAGTACGTCAGGCGGTGTCAGGTCGGCAATCGGCTTGTCACCAATCCGCGGAGACGCGTCCACCTCAAGGCGTCGCAGTAGGCGAGCGCCGTGGCTTTCGGACCACGTGGTCAAGTACTTGGCATGCCATTCGCGGGCGATGGCTTCGAATGAGTTCTCCGCGTTCAGTCGTGCGGTGCGCTTTTCGGCCTTTCGCGCCTCACCGGGATCGACGCCGGATGCCAGTTTCTGGCGAGCCTGCTCCCGCCGTTTTCGTGCGTCCGCCAGCGACACATCCGGGTAGACGCCGAGCGAGATGCGCTTTTCCTTGCTCCCGAATCGGTACTTGAAGCGCCACCACTTGCCCCCGGCGGGGGCAACTTCGAGATAAAGGCCGGAGCCGTCAAACAGCCGTACCGGCTTGTCGGCCGGCTTCGCGTTGCGAATCGCGGTATCCGTGAGGGGCATGGGGCGACTCCCTGATGACAGGTTTCGCTTGCCCCTAAACTTGCCCTTGGATGTCAACGGACTCCATAGGGCTGTCCCGGAAAACAAAAACCCGCGAAGCCTTACGCCATCGCGGGTTTCCGGATTTCCGAGGTATCCCTCGGAAGAATGTTTGGTGGAGGCGGCGGGAATCGAACCCGCGTCCAGAAGTCCTCTACGACCAGTTCTACATGTTTAGTTCTGTCTTTTGATTTAACCGGAGCGACGCGGACGAACACGCTGCGCTACGGCGATTCACTTGATTTTCGACCCGGACGTCGTGACGCCGCCAAGGCTTAACTGACGTATATGACCTCTGTCGGTATTGCTACCGGTCTTGCGACACTAGCCCGTCAGTGAACTAGGCAGAGGGAGCAGCCCTTAGGCCGCTACTGCGTACGAGTTATCGTTTGCAGTTAAAGTTTTCCCATTGATTAACGAGGTGACGGGTCCTCGACATGCCCTAGCCGCTTCGCAACCCCTGTCGAAACCAAGTCGCCCCCGCGGTTCGTTGCTCTGAAATCCATGAGCCAAGTCCAGATTTTACAATAGATCGGCGGCCGCGTCGTGTTTCCGCGTACTTCCGGTTGACGGCGCGCCAATGGGGATGCTGCGCAACTGTGTCAGCAAGTGTGTCGGATCGGCCCGATACGGCTGCGATGCTGGTGAATTGGGGTCACGTAGTCAGCTGATTTCGCGCAGCAGCTTCTGCAACTCAGCCGGCGATCTGACCACGTGCTGCGCGTGCCATTGCGTCGGCGGGATATCGTTGCCGCAATAGCCGTATGCCGCGGCGACGGTCTTCATGCCGGCGGCAAAGCCCGCCTGCACGTCGCGAAGGTCGTCGCCGACATAGACGATGCGCTCCGGCGCCATGTCGAGTTCGCGTGCGGCATGCAGCAAGGGCGCGGGGTGCGGCTTCGGATGAGGGGTCGTGTCGCCGCTCACCACGCAGCCCGCCCGTTCCTCGAGGCCGAGTTGCGCGACCAGCGGCTCGGTGAGCCGCGCGACCTTGTTCGTGACGATGCCCCAGCGCACGCCGCGCGCGTCGAGTTCGTCGAGCACTTCGGCGATTCCCGGAAAGAGCGTGGTCTCGATGCACAGATCCGCTTCGTAATTGGCGAGGAATTCCTCGCGCATCGACGTGAATTCGTGATGGTCCGGTCCAATGCCGAACGCGCCGCCAATTAGCCCGCGCGCACCCGCGGACGCGAGCGGACGCAGCTTTTCGAGCGGAACCATTTCGAGTCCGCGATCGTGGCGCATCTTGTTGACGGCGGCCGCGAGATCGGGCGCCGTGTCGGCTAGCGTGCCGTCGAGGTCGAAAAGCACGGCCTGGCAAAGACCGAGTGCGTCGTCATTGTCTTCGCGTTGGGGCAGGGGAGTCGGGTCGCTCATTGTTCGATCGGTCGCGGCGGGTCAAAGCGGGTGGGGGCGCTCAGGTGTCGAGGCGGCAGGCGAGCATGTAATTGACGCTCGTGTCGGCCGACAGCGCGAAACGCTTGCTGAGCGGGTTATAGACGATGCCCTTGATGTCGGCCGCGTGCAGGCCGGCGGCGCGCACGAAGCCCGCGAGTTCCGATGGACGGATGAAGCGCGCGTAGTCGTGCGTGCCCTTCGGCAGCATCCGCGCGATGTATTCGGCGCCGATCACCGCGAACAGGTACGACTTCACGTTGCGGTTCAAGGTGGAGAAGAACACCCAGCCGCCCGGCTTCACGAGTTTCTTGCAGGCGTCGACGATTGCGGCCGGCTCGGGCACGTGTTCGAGCATTTCCATGCAGGTGACCACGTCGTAGGTGGCCGGTTCGCGGGCAGCAAGTGCCTCGGCGGCGATTTCTTCGTAATCGACTGTTACACCGCTTTCAAGACTGTGCAGATCTGCGACGCCGAGTGCCTGCGTCGACAGGTCGATGCCCTTCACATGGGCGCCGAGACTCGCCATCGATTCCGACAGAATGCCGCCGCCGCAGCCGATATCCAGCACTTTTTTGCCTGCCAGATGCGCATGCGTGTCGATCCAGCTGAGGCGAATCGGGTTGAGTTCGTGCAACGGCTTGAATTCGGCATTCGGGTCCCACCACCGATGCGCGAGGTCGCTGAATTTCTGTAGTTCGTGGGGATCGGCGTTGGTCATGGTGAAAGCTGCCTCGATGAGAGCGGTGAGCGGACGCTCGAGGATAAACCCCGAGTATATAGGGCGAGAGACGGGGCGGCAAAAATGCGGCTCGATGAGGCGTGCGGGCATAAAAAAAGCCCCGCCAGTGCGGGGCTTTCGATACTGCGGTAAGTTGCAGCTTACTGCTTGGGCGTACCGACAACTTCGACTTCCACGCGACGATCCGGTGCGAGGCAGGCGATGAGTTGCTTGCGGTTCTTCTGGTTGCAGCCGGTCGTGACCGGGTTGCGGCGGCCCTTGCCTTCCGTGTAGATACGGTTGGATTCGATGCCCTTGCTGACCAGGAATGCCTTCACAGCTTGCGCACGGCGCATCGACAGGCGGTCGTTGTACGCGTCCGAACCGATACGGTCGGTGTGACCCGTAGCGACGACGACTTCGAGGTTGATGCCTTGAATCTTCGCTGCCAGTTCGCTCAGACGTTCCTTGCCAGCCGGCTTCAGGATTGCCTTGTCGAAGTCGAACAGAGCGTCGGCTTGGTACGTAATCTTCTGGCTGGTGATCGGAGCGACCGGAGCGACCGGTGCCGGCGGGGTCGGAGCCTGAGCAACCAGAGCGCCGTCGCACTTGGCGTTAGCCGTTGCCGGCGTCCAGAATGCATCGCGCCAGCAAAGCTCGTTCGTGCCGTTCATCCACACGTATTCGCCGGTGCCATTCACCCAGTTGTCGTTCGTGGCTTGTCGCGACGCCGGCACCGACTGTGCCATGGCGGATGCAGCCATAACCGCGGTAGCTGCAATGAACGCGAGCTTTGAAAGTTTATTCATATTTCTCCTCTCGAAATTGAGATTACCGCAGGTTTACTGCGAGCCTGTTGACGAAGACAAGTCATACATTGCTCGAAGTATAACATTGGTGCAGAACAAAAACCGTCTGTGTAGACTTCGAGCAGCGTCTGACTCTTTGTGCGTTGGCATTTTGCCATATCGTTCCCTTCCTACGAAAAAAAAATCCGCCCCCCATCAAATCCCTCTCCAATTGTGGTGCATGCGCAACAAAGGCATTCGCCGCACGGGTACGCTAGGCCTGGCTCAGCGGCCGAATTGCCGCACGCAGGAATCGAGCCTGATCGTTACGGAAAGTGGCAGGCCGGAACGGTGTTTTCGCGTGCCCTCTAATATGTATACGTACCATCGCCGGGGGCGGATGCCCGGCATGTTAGAATCGCGTGATGCGTTGCGCCTGCAACGCTTACGCGAAGGTGCTGCGAACCCGTCGCCTTCGCACGTAAAAGATACGGATAATGGATCAATTCGCCAAAGAGACTCTGCCAATCTCCCTAGAGGAGGAAATGCGCCGTTCGTATCTCGACTACGCAATGAGCGTGATCGTAGGGCGAGCGCTTCCCGATGTCCGCGATGGCCTGAAGCCGGTGCACCGGCGCGTGCTGTACGCGATGCACGAACTGAACAACGACTGGAACCGGGCGTACAAGAAGTCGGCGCGTATCGTCGGCGATGTCATCGGTAAATACCATCCGCACGGCGACACGGCTGTCTACGACACCATCGTTCGCATGGCGCAGGACTTCTCGCTGCGCTACATGCTGGTGGACGGCCAGGGCAACTTCGGTTCGGTCGACGGCGACAACGCCGCGGCCATGCGCTACACCGAAATCCGCATGGCGAAGATCGGCCACGAACTGCTGGCCGACATCGACAAGGAAACGGTCGACTTCGTGCCGAATTACGACGGCAGCGAAAACGAACCGGCCATCCTGCCCGCGCGCATCCCGAACCTGCTGATCAACGGCTCGTCGGGCATCGCGGTCGGCATGGCGACCAACATCCCGCCGCACAACCTCAACGAAGTCGTCGACGCCTGTCAGCATCTGCTGAAAAACCCCGAGGCGACGATCGACGAGTTGATCGAGATCATCCCCGCACCCGACTTCCCGACCGCCGGCATCATCTACGGCGTGGCCGGCGTGCGCGACGGCTATCGCACGGGGCGCGGCCGCGTCGTCATGCGTGCGCTCACGCACTTCGAGGAAATTGACCGCGGCCAGCGCATGGCGATCATCGTCGACGAGCTGCCGTATCAGGTGAACAAGCGCTCGCTGCTCGAGCGTATCGCCGAGCTCGTCAACGAGAAGAAGCTCGAAGGCATTTCCGACATCCGTGACGAATCCGACAAGAGCGGCATGCGCGTCGTGATCGAGCTCAAGCGCGGCGAAGTGCCCGAGGTCGTGCTGAACAATCTGTACAAGGCGACGCAGCTTCAGGACACCTTCGGCATGAACATGGTCGCGCTTGTCGACGGCCAGCCGAAGCTCCTGAACCTGAAGGAAATGCTGACGTGCTTCCTGTCGCATCGCCGGGAAGTGCTGACGCGGCGCACGGTCTTCGAACTGCGCAAGGCGCGCGAACGCGGCCACGTGCTCGAAGGTCTCGCGGTTGCGCTCGCGAACATCGACGAATTCATCGCGCTCATCAAGGCCGCGCCCACGCCGCCTATCGCCAAGCAGGAGCTGATGTCGCGCGCGTGGGATTCGTCGCTCGTGCGCGACATGCTGTCGCGCGCCGAGACCGACAACGCCACGGCGGGTGGTCGCGAGGCTTACCGTCCGGAAGGGCTGAACCCGTCATTCGGCATGCAGGCCGACGGTCTCTACCGTCTGTCCGACACTCAGGCGCAGGAAATCCTGCAGATGCGTCTGCAGCGCCTGACCGGTCTCGAGCAGGACAAGATCATCGGCGAGTACCGCGACGTGATGGCGCAGATCGCCGACCTGCTCGACATTCTGGCTCGCCCGGAACGCATTTCGGCGATCATCGTCGAGGAACTCACGTCGATCAAGGCCGAATTCGGCGATGCGCGCCGCTCGAAAATCGAACTGAACGCGACCGAGCTGAATACCGAAGACCTGATCACGCCGCAGGAAATGGTCGTGACCATGTCGCATGCGGGATACGTGAAATCGCAGCCGTTGTCCGAATATCGGGCCCAGAAACGCGGCGGTCGCGGCAAGCAGGCCACCTCGATGAAGGAAGACGACTGGATCGACACGCTCTTCATCGCCAATACGCACGACCACATCCTGTGCTTCTCGAACCGTGGCCGCGTGTACTGGGTCAAGGTCTACGAAGTGCCACAGGGCTCGCGCAATTCGCGCGGCCGCCCGATCGTCAACATGTTCCCGTTGCAGGAAGGCGAAAAGATCACGGTCGTGCTGCCGGTCAAAGAATTCTCGGCCGACAAGTTCGTGTTCATGGCTACCGCGTTAGGAACGGTAAAAAAGACTCCGCTCGAAGCATTCAGCCGCCCGCTGCGCAAGGGTATTATTGCGGTCGGTCTCGATGAGGGCGACTACCTGATTGGCGCGGCCATCACGGATGGTCAGCACGACGTGATGCTGTTCTCGGATTCGGGCAAGGCGGTGCGCTTCGACGAAAACGACGTGCGTCCGATGGGCCGCGAAGCGCGCGGCGTGCGCGGCATGCAGCTTGAAGACGGGCAGAGCGTGATCGCGCTGCTGGTGGCCGGCGACGAGCAGCAGTCGGTGCTGACCGCGACTGAGAACGGCTTTGGCAAGCGCACCTCGATCACCGAGTACACGCGTCACGGCCGCGGCACGAAGGGCATGATTGCGATCCAGACTTCGGAGCGTAACGGCAAGGTCGTCGCCGCGACGCTGGTGGGCCCGGAGGCGCAGATCATGCTGATCACGACGACGGGCGTGCTGATCCGCACGCGTGTCTCGGAAATCCGCGAAATGGGGCGCGCAACTCAAGGTGTTACACTCATCAGCCTTGACGAAGGGACCAAGCTGTCCGGTCTGCAACAGGTGGCTGAAGCTGAAGGTGAGGCGGAGAGCGATTCCGAAAGCCCCGCTGAAGGCGGCAACGACGAAGGTGGTGCGGTCTGATCCGTGCCTGGTTTTCAGCCCCGGTTAATAAGTTGATACGCTGCGAATCCTCGCGTATCCGGCCGATACGCGCTTCCAGCGAGGCGCGCGGTTCAAGTTAATTTCTCTTAGGGAGTAATGATGCAAAAACGATTCAAACAACTGATGTTGCTGGCTGCCCTCGTACCGACCTTCGCCATGGCTCAAGCGCTGCAGAACCAGGCGCCGGCGGCTCCGGCTGCCGCCGCAGCACCGGTTGATCCGGCCAAGCAGGCTGCCATCAAGGACCTGCTCGACGCCATCGACGCGCAGAAGCTGGTTGGTGCAATCGGCAACAGCGCGCAGATGCAGGCCAAGCAGCTCGTGCCGGCCATCCTGTCGGACGCGCTGAGCGAAAACAAGACGCTGACGGACAAGCAGAAGCAGGCTGCCGTTCCGTCGCTGCAGCAGAACGCAGTGCCGAAGCTGGTCGACGGCGCAGGCCAGGTGTTCGCAACGGACGCCTTCCGTCAGGACGCAATGCAGGCTCAGTACGACGCGTACGCGAAGTACTACAGCACGTCGGAAATCAAGGATCTGACCACGTTCTACAAGAGCCCGACCGGCCGCAAGTTCATCCAGGTGCAGGACCAGGTTGGTCGCGACGTCGTGAACGGTCTGATGCAGAAGTACATGCCGGAATCGATCAAGGCAACGCGCGCTCAGGCCGACAAGGAAGTCGCCTCGGTCAAGCCGGCTGCCAAGTAAATTCCGCTTGCGAGGCTGCACTGAATGTGCAGCCTGCCGCCGCGCCCGTCGGCTAAGTGTCCGGGCGGGCGCAACCAGCCGAGCCACGCGGCGTGGCGGGTTGACGGCGACAATGCGATAATGGTCGTTTGCGCACTGGCGCAGACGGCCATTTTCTTTTTCGGCGAGCCATTTCGCAGGTCTTTTCGCCGATTTCCCGCGCGATTTCGTTTTTTTCGCGCCCGCTTCCAGGATTCCACATGCGCGTCTTTAATTTCTCCGCCGGCCCGGCGGCCATGCCCGAAGAAGTGCTGCGCCAGGCAGCGGACGAGATGCTCAACTGGCACGGCAGCGGCATGAGCGTGATGGAAATGAGCCATCGCGGCAAGGAGTTCATGTCGATCCACGAGGAAGCGCTCACCGATCTGCGCGAACTGCTGCAGGTGCCGGCCAGTCACCGCATCCTGTTCCTGCAGGGCGGCGGGCTCGGCGAAAACGCCATCGTGCCGATGAATCTGCTCGGCGCAAAGCCGCGCGCCGACTTCGTCGTGACCGGTTCGTGGTCGCAGAAGTCGTTCAAGGAAGCGCAGAAATACGGCACCGTGCATCTGGCCGCGACCGGTCAGACCGCGAGCGGCTTCACGCGCGCACCGGCGCATTCGGAATGGCAATTATCGGACGATCCGGCCTACGTGCATCTGTGCACTAACGAGACGATTCACGGCGTCGAGACATTCGAAATTCCCGATCTCGGCAATATTCCACTCGTCGCGGACGCGTCGTCGCATATCCTGTCGCGCCCGATGGACATCGCCAAATACGGCGTGCTGTTCGGTGGCGCGCAGAAGAATATCGGCATGGCCGGTGTTACGGTCGTGATCGTGCGCGAAGACATGCTCGATCGCGCGATGCCGATCTGTCCGTCGGCGTTCGAATGGAAGACCGTCGCCGAAAACAATTCGATGTACAACACGCCGCCTACCTACGCGATTTATATCGCCGGGCTTGTGTTCAAGTGGTTAAAAAAGCAGGGCGGCCTTGCGGCGATGGAAGCACGCAATCTCGAAAAGTCGAAGCTGCTGTACGACGCGATCGATTCGAGCAGTTTCTATCTGAACAAGGTCGAACGTGGCTCGCGCTCGCGGATGAACGTACCGTTCTTCCTCGCCGACGAGTCGCGCAACGAAGATTTCCTGGCCGGCGCGAAAGCGCGGGGATTGGTGCAGCTGAAGGGCCACAAGTCCGTCGGCGGCATGCGGGCGTCGATTTATAACGCCGTCCCGCTCGAAGGCGTCAAGGCGCTTGTCGAATACATGAAGGAATTCGAACAGCGCGGCGCCTGAGTCGTATTGACTGGCAGGCGCGCGCATCTTTTCCAGCAGTTACCCGGCAGAGCCATTTTTTACGCATGGACGACGAACTCAATACACGACTCAAACCTCTGCGCGATCGTATCGACGCGCTCGACGCGCAACTGATCGCACTCCTCAATCAGCGCGCGTCGGTCGCGCTCGAGGTGGGCGAGGTCAAGAAGCATTTCAACGCGCCGGTGTTCCGCCCCGAGCGCGAATTGCAGGTGATCGCGCGTTTGCAGGAGATGAGCGCGGGACCGCTGAAGGACGAACATATCGGCGCGATCTGGCGCGAGATCATGGCGGCGAGCCGCGCGCTCGAAAAGACGCTCAAGGCGGCCTACCTCGGACCGGTCGGCACCTATAGCGAGCAGGCGATGCACGAGTACTTCGGTCAATCGATCGAAGGGGTGCCGTGTCCGTCGATCGACGAAGTGTTCCGCGCGGTCGAGGCGGGCGCCGCCGACTTCGGCGTCGTGCCGGTCGAGAATTCGACCGAAGGCGCGGTGTCGCGCACGCTCGATCTGTTGCTGCAAACGCAGTTGATCATCGGCGGCGAACTCGCGTTGCCGATCCATCACAACCTGCTCACGCAAAACGGTCTTGCCGGCGTGACGCGCGTATGCGCGCACGCGCAGGCGCTCGCGCAGTGCCAGCGTTGGCTGTCGACGAACGCGCCGCATCTGAAGCGCGAGGCGGTGTCGAGCAATGCTGAAGCCGCACGCATGGCGGCCGAAGATCCGACCGTCGCGGCTGTCGCCGGCGATCGCGCCGCGATCCACTACGGCCTGCAGGTCACCAACGCGCTGATTCAGGACGACCCGCACAACCGCACGCGCTTCGTGATGATTGGCAAGCAGCCGACCGGCCCGAGCGGCCACGACCAGACCTCGCTGATCGTGTCGGTTCCCAATGAGCCGGGCGCGATGGTCAAGCTGCTCGAACCGCTCTCGCGCCATGGCGTATCGATGACGCGTTTCGAATCGCGTCCGGCACGCGTCGGCACGTGGGAGTATTACTTCTACATCGACATCGAGGGCCATCGTGACGATGCGGCCGTGGCCGCCGCGCTGGCTGGACTCGGCGAGAAGGCCGCGTTCCTGAAGATACTCGGCTCGTATCCGCGCGCCCGCTAGGGGCGCCAGCGGAATCCGGGCGACGTGCAGTGCGTTGCCCGGCGGCCTGTTCCGGGTGTTCGGACGGCATACTTGCGCGTGTTTCACCAATCAGTTTCACCCATCATGGTCGTTCGGAGATTTTTCATGACAGCGTCTTTCGGCCCTTCCTATGTGCGTGCGATCGCGCCGTACATCGCCGGCAAGCCGATTTCGGAGGTGGCCCGCGAGTTCGGTCTCGAGGAGGCGAGCATCGTGAAGCTGGCATCGAATGAAAATCCGCTCGGCATGCCTGCCTCGGCGCAACGCGCGATGGCGCGGGCGATTGCCGATCTCGGCCGCTATCCGGATTCGAACGGCTTCGAACTGAAGGCGGCGCTCTCCGCGCGCTATGGCGTGCCGGCCGAGTGGATTACGCTTGGCAACGGCAGCAACGACATTCTCGAACTCGCTGCTCACGCGTTCGTCGAGAAAGGCCAGGCGGTTGTGTTCTCGCAGTATTCGTTCATGGTCTACGCGCTTGCGGCACAAGGCGTCGGCGCGCGTGCGGTTGCCGTACCGGCGGTTCGTCATGGTCATGACCTCGACGCGATGTTCGCTGCAATTGACGACGACACCCGGCTTGTCTTCGTCGCCAATCCGAACAATCCGACCGGCACGTTCGTCGACGGCCCGACGCTCGCGGCGTTTCTCGACAAGGTGCCGCGCCATGTCGTCGTCGTGCTCGACGAGGCGTACACCGAATATCTGCCGGCGGACAAGCGCTACGATTCGATCGACTGGGTGCGCCGCTACCCGAACCTGCTCGTGTCGCGCACGTTCTCGAAGGCATTCGGACTCGCCGGCCTGCGCATCGGCTTTGCGATTGCGCAGCCGGAATTGATCGATCTGCTGAACCGTTTGCGTCAGCCGTTCAACGTGAATACGCTCGCGCAGGTTGCGGCAATCGCCGCACTGAACGACAGCGAGTTTCTCGAAAAGAGCGCGGCGCTGAATGCGCAAGGCTATCGTTATCTGACCGAGGCGTTCGACCGGCTCGGCCTCGAATACGTGCCGTCCGCGGGCAATTTCGTGCTCGTGCGCGTCGGCAACGACGATTCGGCGGGCGCCCGTGTGAACCTCTCGCTGCTGAAACAGGCGGTGATCGTGCGGCCGGTCGCGAACTACGGTTTGCCGCAATGGCTGCGTATTACGATCGGGCTGCCCGAAGAAAACGAAGCGTTTATCGCGGCGCTCGAAAAGGCGCTTGCCGAGCTTGCCGCGCCTTTGGCGTGAGTCAGCGCTGATTCCTTGACCCGCGCGCCCGGCCAGCGAGGCCGGCGTGCTTATTGTGTGACCGACGTGGCCGCGTTTTCTTTTGACAAGCTGGTGATTTTCGGTGTCGGCCTGATCGGCGGATCGCTCGCGCGCGCTTTGCGCGAACGCGGCGAGGCCGATGGGGCGCGCACGGTGATCGGCGTGGGACGGACGTCCGCGTCGAGCGAGCGGGCCTTGGCGCTCGGTGTGATCGACAGCGCCGCGGCGCTCGACGACGATGCCGCGCTGCGCGCCGCGCTCGCCGGCGCGGATTGCGTGCTGCTCGCGGCGCCTGTCGCCCAGACGCAGCCGTTGCTCGAGCGCATCGCGCCGTATCTCGAGGCGAATACGATCGTTACCGACGCGGGCAGCACCAAGTCCGACGTGGTGGCCGCGGCGCGCGCGGCGCTCGGCGCGCGGATCGGCCAGTTCGTGCCGGGCCATCCGATTGCCGGGCGCGAGTCGAGCGGCGTCGATGCCGCCTTGCCCGACCTGTACGTGAATCGCAATGTCGTGCTGTGTCCGCTGCCGGAGAATGCGCCGCAAGCGGTCGAGCAGGTCGCGGCGATGTGGCGCGCGACCGGCGCGCTCGTGCGGGACATGCGGCCCGAGCAGCATGACCGCGTGTTCGCGTCGGTCAGCCATCTGCCGCACGTGCTGTCGTTCGCGCTCGTTGAGCAGATTCTCAATTCGCCCGATGCCGCGTTGAAGTTTTCGTTCGCGGCGGGCGGCTTTCGCGATTTCACGCGCATCGCCGCGTCGAGCCCGGAAATGTGGCGCGACGTGTGTGTCGCCAATCGGGCCGCGTTGCTCGACGAACTCGACGCCTACACCGCGGTGCTCGCGCGTCTGCGCACGGCAATCGAAGCCGGCGACGGTGCCGCGCTCGAGGCGGTGTTCGCGCGCTCGCGCGTCGCGCGCAGCCAATGGCAGGAACAGCGCGCAACCGGCGTGCCCGGCAGTGACGCGTCGAAATAACCGGAAACTGGACTCATCATGGAATTCCTCGATCTCGGACCTTTTTCCCGTGCGTCCGGCACGATTCGCCTGCCCGGCTCGAAGAGCATCTCGAACCGCGTGCTGCTGCTCGCGGCGCTCGCCGAAGGCGACACGACGATCACGAACCTGCTCGATTCCGACGACACCCGCGTGATGCTCGACGCGCTCGAAAAGCTCGGCGTGCGTCTGAAGCGCGACGGCGACACCTGCGTCGTCACCGGCACGCGTGGCGCGTTCACCGCGCGCACGGCCGACCTGTTCCTCGGCAACGCGGGCACGGCGGTGCGTCCGCTGACCGCGGCGCTCGCCGTGAACGGCGGCGATTACCGGATTCACGGCGTGCCGCGCATGCACGAGCGGCCGATCGGCGATCTCGTCGACGGATTGCGGCAGATCGGCGCGCAGATCGACTACGAGCAGAACGAAGGCTATCCGCCGCTGCGGATTCGTCCCTCGCAGATTTCCGCCGAGGCGCCGATCCGCGTGCGCGGCGACGTGTCGAGCCAGTTTCTGACCTCGCTGCTGATGACGCTGCCGCTCCTGCGTACCGCGAGTGGCGTCACCACCGTGCAGGTGGAGGGCGAGCTGATCTCGAAGCCGTACATCGAGATCACGATCAAGCTGATGGAGCGCTTCGGCATCAAGGTCGAGCGACACGGCTGGCACCAGTTCGTCGTGCCGGCGGGGCAGCGCTATCAGTCGCCGGGCCGGATCATGGTCGAGGGCGATGCGTCGTCGGCGTCGTATTTCCTCGCGGCGGGCGCGCTTGGCGGCGGCCCGCTGAAAGTGGAGGGCGTCGGCCGCGCGAGCATCCAGGGCGACGTCGGCTTTGCCGATGCGCTGATCAGGATGGGCGCGAACCTGCAAATGGGCGAGGACTGGATCGAAGTGCGCGGCGTCGGCAATGACCACGGCAAGCTCGACCCGATCGACATGGACTTCAACCTGATTCCCGATGCCGCGATGACGATCGCCGTCGCCGCACTGTTCGCGGACGGCACGACTACGCTGCGCAACATCGCGAGCTGGCGCGTGAAGGAAACCGACCGCATCGCCGCGATGGCGACCGAGCTGCGCAAGGTCGGCGCGAAGGTGCAGGAAGGCGAGGATTTCCTCGTCGTCACGCCGCCCGAAAAGCTGATTCCGAACGCCGCGATCGATACCTACGACGACCACCGCATGGCGATGTGTTTTTCGCTTGTGAGCCTGGGCGGCGTGCCGATCCGCATCAATGACCCGAAGTGCGTCGGCAAGACGTTCCCCGATTATTTCGAGCGCTTCACCGCGCTTGCCCAACCCTGATTCAATCCAGATTCGCTTGCGAATCGACTGACGTGCGACTTTTTCGATGAAACCGACCCGTCCCTTTCACCAGACGCCCGTCATTACGATCGACGGCCCGAGTGCCTCAGGCAAAGGCACCGTGGCCACGCTGGTCGCCGCGAACCTCGGCTTTCACCTGCTCGACAGCGGCGCGCTCTACCGGCTCGCGGCGCTCGCGAGCCTGCGCTACGGCGTTGCCGAAAACGACGTCGACGCGCTCGTAACGCTGATCAACGACCTTCACATCACGTTCCGCGAGGGGCTCGCGCAACTCGACGGCGTCGACGTGTCGAACGAAATTCGCGCCGAGGAAGTGGGCAGCCGGGCCTCGGCGATCGCCGTGCATGTGCCCGTGCGAGCCGCGCTGGTGGCGCGTCAGCGGGCGTTTCGCAAGGAGCCGGGCCTTGTTGCCGACGGCCGCGACATGGGCACCGTGATCTTCCAGGACGCCGTGCTGAAGGTGTTCATGACGGCGAGCGTGGCAGCACGCGCGGCGCGCCGGCATAAGCAATTGATCCAAAAAGGATTTTCTGCTAATATAGATGACTTGCTCCGGGATTTGCGCGAGCGCGACGAGCGTGACAGTCAGCGCGCGGCCGCGCCGCTCAAGTCCGCGGCGGATGCAAAGCTGCTTGATACCTCCGCATTGTCGATCGACCAGGCGGTCGAGCAGGTGGTGCAATGGTATGAAGCGCTGGTCCCGCATGCGTAACTTAAAACGGTAACGCATCGGCGGCGCAGCCGTTCCGTTGTTGGTAGGTGCTTCGCGATGGTCGCGAAGCGTTGTTTTTAACCCTTTAACCTCGCGTGGCATTCGCGTTTTTGCCGAAGTTGCTGACCGTCCGGTGAGCCAGGCGCTGCGAAAACCATGCAAATTCTGATTTTTATGTCCGACCTGCAAACCTCTACCCCGAATACCGAATCTTTTGCGGCTCTGTTCGAAGAGTCGCTGACCAAGCAGGACATGCGCGCCGGCGAAGTGATCTCCGCCGAAGTCGTGCGCGTCGACCACAACTTCGTGGTCGTGAATGCTGGTCTGAAGTCCGAAGCCTACATCCCGCTCGAAGAGTTCCTGAACGACGCGGGCGAGGTAGAAGTGCAGGCGGGCGACTTCGTTTCCGTCGCGATCGACGCGCTGGAAAACGGCTATGGCGACACGATCCTGTCGCGCGACAAGGCGAAGCGTCTCGCTTCGTGGCTGTCGCTGGAAAAAGCACTCGACAACAACGAACTCGTGACCGGCACGATCACGGGCAAGGTCAAGGGCGGCATGACCGTCATGGTCAACGGCATTCGCGCGTTCCTGCCGGGTTCACTGGTCGATACGCGTCCGGTCAAGGACACGACCCCGTACGAAGGCAAGACCCTCGAATTCCGCGTCATCAAGCTCGACCGCAAGCGTAACAACGTCGTGCTGTCGCGCCGCGCAGTGATCGAAGCGACGCAAGGCGAAGAGCGCGCGAAGCTGCTCGAAACGCTGAAGGAAGGCGCGATCGTTGAAGGCGTGGTCAAGAACATCACCGACTACGGCGCGTTCGTCGACCTCGGCGGTATCGACGGCCTGCTGCACATCACCGACATCGCATGGCGTCGCGTGCGTCACCCGAGCGAAGTGCTGTCGGTTGGCCAGGAAGTCACTGCGAAGATCCTCAAGTTCGACCAGGAAAAGAACCGCGTTTCGCTCGGTATCAAGCAACTGGGCGACGATCCTTGGGAAGGCATCTCGCGCCGTTACCCGTCGGGCACGCGCCTGTTCGGCAAGGTCACCAACATCACCGACTACGGCGCATTCGTCGAAGTGGAATCGGGCATCGAAGGCCTCGTCCACGTGTCGGAAATGGATTGGACCAACAAGAAC
>Ga0153988_1000188_pt1 | contig 15306 bp, 15 predicted proteins | sample TSNC072MetaG_FD_104742 | JGI IMG/M metagenome (GOLD analysis project Ga0153988, IMG submission 104742) | Attine ant fungus gardens microbial communities from North Carolina, USA - TSNC072 MetaG | ecosystem: Host-associated > Fungi > Mycelium > Unclassified | place: USA: North Carolina, Jones...
CGAGAAGGACCCGGTGCGCTACTTCTCGACCGTCGATCCGAAGCTCTTCAACAACATCATTGCGCGATACAACAACGGCAACGTCCTCGACAACATGAAGGACGCCAACTGTGCGCCTAAGGGGTAACGCATGTTCGGAAAACTAACGCTCGATGCGATTCCGTATCACGAGCCAATCATCGTTACGGCGGGTGCCGGCATGGTGCTCGCCGCGCTGGCCGTGCTCGGCGCAATCACGTATCTCGGCAAATGGCGCTACCTGTGGAGCGAATGGCTGACGTCCGTCGATCATAAGAAGATCGGCGTGATGTACATCGTCGTCGCGTTCATCATGCTGCTGCGCGGCTTCGCCGACGCGATCATGATGCGCATGCAGCTGGCGCTGGCGTATCTGAGCCCGGGCTTTCTGCCTCCGCATCACTACGACCAGATCTTCACCGCGCACGGCGTCATCATGATCTTTTTCATGGCGATGACGTTCATGGTCGGCCTGATGAACCTCGTCGTGCCGCTGCAGATCGGCGCGCGCGACGTCGCGTTCCCGTTCATCAACTCGCTGAGCTTCTGGATGACGGCGGTCAGCGCGGTTCTGATCAACGTCTCGCTCGTGATCGGCGAATTTGGCCAGACCGGCTGGCTCGCCTATCCGCCGCTGTCCGAATTGCAGTTCAGCCCCGGCGTCGGCGTCGACTATTACCTGTGGAGCCTGCAGCTCTCCGGTATCGGCACCTTGCTGACCGGCGTGAACTTCTTCGTGACGATCGTGAAGATGCGCGCGCCCGGCATGTCGTTCATGAAGATGCCGGTGTTCACGTGGACCGCGCTCTGCACGAACGTGCTGATCATGGCCTCGTTCCCGATCCTGACCGTCACGCTGGCGCTGCTCGGTCTCGACCGCTACCTCGGCATGCACTTCTTCACGAACGAAGCCGGCGGCAACGCGATGCTGTACCTGAACCTGATCTGGGCCTGGGGTCACCCCGAGGTATACATCCTGATCCTGCCGGCGTTCGGTATCTTCTCCGAAGTCGTCGCGACCTTCGCGAAGAAGCCGCTGTTCGGCTACAAGACGATGGTATGGGCGACCTGCGCGATCATGGTGCTGTCGTTCCTCGTGTGGCTGCACCACTTCTTCACGATGGGTTCGGGCGCCGACGTCAACGCGTTCTTCGGTATCGCGACGATGGTGATTGCGATCCCGACCGGCGTTAAGGTGTTCAACTGGCTGTTCACGATCTACAAGGGCCGCCTGCAGTTCACGACGCCGATTCTGTGGACCATCGGCTTCATGGTCACGTTCACGATCGGCGGCATGACCGGTGTGATGCTGGCGATTCCGGGCGCGGACTTCATGCTGCACAACAGCCTGTTCCTGATCGCTCACTTCCACAACGTGATTATCGGTGGCGTGCTGTTCGGCTATCTGGCCGGCTTCAACTACTGGTTTCCGAAGGCGTTCGGCTTCAAGCTCAACGAGAAGCTCGGCAAGGCCGCATTCTGGTTCTGGCAGATCGGCTTCTGGGTCGCGTTCATGCCGCTCTACGTGCTCGGCTTCATGGGCATGACGCGTCGTCTGAATCACTACGACAACCCGGCATGGCATCCGTGGCTGATCGCCGCCGCGTTCGGCGCGGTGCTGATCGCCATCGGTATCGCCTGCCAGCTGCTGCAGCTGTTCGTCAGCATCCGCGATCGCAACCTGCCGCAAAACCGCGACCTCACGGGCGATCCGTGGGACGGTCATACGCTGGAATGGGCGACGAGCTCGCCGCCGCCGGCTTATAACTTCGCACATATCCCTACGATCCGCTCGCTTGACGCGTTCAGCGAAATGAAGTCGCGCAAGGGCGTCCAGAAGGTGCCGGCGTATCGCGACATTCACATGCCGTCGAATACGTCCGCGGGTTTGCTGGTGGGTCTGTTCTCGCTGGTGCTCGGCTTTGCCGGCGTGTGGCACATCTGGTGGCTGGCGATCATCGGCTTTGTCGGTGCGATCGGCACCGTGATCATCTACAGCTTCCAGGACAACGAGGGCTATTACATTCCGGCCGACACCGTCGCGCTGATTGAAGAGAAACGCAATGGCGGCGGTGCCGCCGTCGCGGCCGGCGTGGGTGCAAACGCCGACAAGCAGGTCGCGCTGGAGGTGGACTGATGTTACAGAAGACTATTGCGGTTGAGCCGCAACTCGCGCCGGACCATGTGCCGTCGCACTCGGTGTTCGGCTTCTGGCTGTACCTGATGACCGACTGCATCATCTTCGCGGCGCTGTTCGCGGTGTTCGCGGTGATGAGCCACCAGTTCGCGGGCGGCCCGAGCGGCAAGGACCTGTTCGAGATTCCGGGCGTCGCGCTCGAAACGGCGATGCTGCTGCTCTCGAGCATTACGTACGGCTTCGCGATGCTCGGTGCGCACAAGAACCGCAAGGGCGCGCTGCTCGGCTGGCTCGCCGTGACGTTCCTGCTCGGCCTCGCGTTTCTGGTGCTGGAAATGCGCGAGTTCTCGCACCTGATCGCCGAAGGCGCGGGTCCGGGCCGCAGTGCGTTCCTGTCGTCGTTCTTCACGCTGGTCGGCACGCACGGTCTGCACGTGACGTTCGGCCTGATCTGGATGATCGTGCTGTCCATCCAGGTGATGCGTCATCGCGATCTGACCGAACGCGACATGATTCGCCTGACGTGCCTGAGCCTTTTCTGGCACTTCCTCGACGTCGTGTGGATCGGCGTCTTCACCTTTGTCTATCTTGCGAGCGTGATCTAATGGACCATAGTCATAACGCCCATGGCGCGCATTCGGACGGAGGCCACGGCAGCTTCGGCAGCTATACGACCGGCTTCGTGCTTTCCGTCATCCTGACCGTCGCGGCATTCGCGCTCGTCATGAACGGCACGCTGACCGGCCAGAGCGCGCTGTTCGCGATCTCGGGCCTTGCGCTCGTGCAGATCCTCGTGCATCTGGTTTTCTTCCTGCATATGAACTCGTCGTCGTCACAGCGCTGGAACGTGGTGGCGTTTGCGTTTACGGTGCTGACCGCGGTTATTGTGGTCGGCGGGACGTTGTGGGTGATGCATAACGTGAGTATGCATATGATGTCGCGGTGAGGTGGTAGCGCTCTAGCGTTCGCCTCGAAAAAAGCCTCGCAAGATGTCGATCTTGCGGGGCTTTTGCTATGGGCGTGTGGCAAAGGCTTGATGCCGGCCGGACGAACTTTGTTGAACTGCCGAGGCGCAAGCCACGCTCGCCGCGTCTGCCGGTGGCATTGGAATCGGTGCGCATGCGCTTCGAAACGCGTGAATGATTCCGGGCAGTAGACGTGCCTGAAGTTTCACGGCTGGCAAACGCCGTTGATGCTTTCTACACGAAGTGAGCGGGGCAGATCAGGAAAGGCAAGGTTATGGATATACTCACAACGAAAAGCTGTACGCTTATCCATCTCTCAGCCCCTCGCTCTATCTCCCGGAGAATGCATGTCCCAGTCCAACCCGGTCGACTACACCGACGCATCGCCCGAAGTCAAAGCCGTCTACGACGACATCAAGCAGATGCGCCAGGTCGACGACGTGAACAACTTCTGGAAGTACATCGCTCAGCATCCGCCGACGCTCGCGCGCACGTGGGGCAGCCTGAAGGAGGTCATGGCGCCCGGCACGCTCGATCCGCTGGTCAAGGAACTGTTGTACGTCGCGGTCAGTGTGACCAATAACTGTGGCTACTGCGTCGCGAGTCACACGGCGGCAGCGCGTCGCGCAGGCATGACCGACGAGATGTTCGGCGAACTGCTCGCGATCGTCGGAATGGCCAACGAAACCAATCGGCTTGCGGTCGGCTATCGTGTGCCGATCGATCCGGCCTTCGAATAAGCATGTGAAGCGCACGCTGCGGCCGGCTCACGCGAGATGGGCCGCAGCGATTGCGCTGCTGCGCGCGCCAATCTTATGCGCGGTGTTCGCAGTGAAGCTCACAATGGCACGACGTGACCCGGCTGCGGATAGCAAATCGGCGTACGGACCGGCCCGCAGCCGGGAGACAGGTCGCCAGGAATGAGGCGGGTCATGAGTCGAACCGCCAACACTTCGGCATATCAGCAAACCACCAAACCAGCCGATCACCCGCGGACCCACTCCGCCAGCAACCCCGGCAACCCGGCCATATTCGTGAACACCCGCACGACCCCCGCGCCATGCAACGCGGTTGCGCTGCTATGCGCCAGGTGCGACGGGCAGTAACCGAACACCGTCGCACCCGCCTCGACTCCGGCAGTCGCCCCCGTCACCGTATCCTCGATCACCGCGCAGCGTTGCGGGTCCACGCCGAGCGCCGCAGCCGCGGCAAGATACACGTCGGGAAACGGCTTGCTGCGCGGCATTTCATGACCGCTGAAGATGCGTCCTTCGAAGCAGTCGAGAATGCCGGCCTTTGCGAGCTGCAACTCGACCTTGACGCGGTCCGCACCCGAGGCGACCGCAATGCGTCCATCGAGCGTCTCATATAGCGAGCGCACCGCCGTGCTTGCACCGGCGATCGCCTGCAATTCTTCGTCGAGTGCCGCGTTGCGCCGCGCGCGGAACTGCATGAGCCAGTCCGTGGTGATCGCGAAGCCGGTGCGCGCCTCGATCAGCGGGGCTTCGTCCTTGACGGCCTTGCCGACGAAAATGCGCATCGTCTCTTCAATGCTCAGGTGCCAGCCAAGCTCGCCGAGCATCTCGGTGAGCACGCGGTTCGTGATGGGTTCGGAGTCGACGAGCACGCCGTCGCAGTCGAAGAGCACGGCATCGAAGGGGAAATCGGCCATCGGGCAGGGTAGGGAAAAGAGTCGCTGAAGCGGCAAGGATACCGTACCGGCCATTTCCCGCGAATCGGGCGACGGATTTCTCCCACCGCCGCGTTCAAGAAGAAACGGCGCCGTTTTCAGGCTCCGGCTCTTTCTGATCCTTTGGGGAGAAACCGACATGACCTCGAATCGCATCGCCCGCCGACTGGGCTCCACGCTCGCCGCCGCGTTGTGCTGCGCCGCCACGCTGACGGCTGCGCCCGCCTTCGCCGAAGTGATCATCGCGCCGATGGCGCCGCCACCACCGCGCGTCGAAGTCGTCCCCGCGCCGCGTGCGGGCTATGTATGGGATCAGGGCCACTGGCACTGGCGGTACGGCCGTTACGCGTGGGTGCCGGGACACTGGCGGCCGGTTCGAGTCGGCTATCACTGGGTGCCCGGACATTGGGCGCAGCGTGGCCCGAGCTGGTTCTGGGTCGCCGGGCGTTGGGCTTAAGTCTTGCGGCTGTGTCGCAGCTTCCAATATCGTGCTGAGCGTTTGCCGACGCGAAGCCTCATTCGATCACTGAGGCAGGTTTGCCATGAAAATACTCGTGATGATTGTGCTGGCGGTCTCGCTCGCCGGCTGTGTGGTGTACCCGGCGCGACCGGCTTATTACCGGCCGGGGATCGTCGTATATTGACCAGGTTGGCGGAGCAGAAGAACGCGGCGCATGAAGCGGTACAAAGCGTGGTACAAAGCGCGGCGCAACGAGCGAAGGAGCGGCGGCAAGTGAACGATCTTCACCCCGTGAGACGGGTCGTGCAAACCCGCGTCATGTCGTGCTGGAGCGCCGCGCCTTGAGCGAGGCCCCACCCGATCCCGACGCCGAGCTCATCGCGCGGGTCGGCCGCGAGGAGCCCGGCGCGGTTCGCTCGCTCGTCGCGCGCAAGCTGCCGCGGCTGCTCGCGCTCGCCACGCGCATGCTCGGCGATCGCATGGAAGCGGAGGATGTCGCGCAGGAGGTGTTCGTGCGAATCTGGAAGCAGGCGGCGCGCTGGCGCGAGGGCGAAGCGAAATTCGACACGTGGATGCATCGCGTCACGCTCAATCTCTGCTACGACCGTCTGCGCGGCCGGCGCGAAGACCCGAGCGACGAGCTGCCCGACACGGCCGATCCCGCCGCGCTGCCCGAGGCCCGGCTTGAGGCGCGCGCCGAGAACGAACGGGTTCGCGCGGCGCTTGCCGCGTTGCCGGCACGTCAGCGCGAGGCGCTCGTGCTGACCTATTACCAGGAAATGCCAAACCTCGACGCGGCCGCCTTGATGGGCGTCAGCGTCGATGCGCTGGAAAGTCTGCTGGCCCGCGCACGCCGCAATCTGCGCGCTCAACTGGCCAGCGGTAGCGGTTTTAGCAAGGACAAGTCATGACGCCCGAAAGATTTCATCAGATCGTAGAGGCGTACGGCGCCGATGCGCGCCGCTGGCCTCAGCACGAACGCGCGGCGGCGCAGGCGTGGGCGCAGGCGCATCGCACCGAGGCCGATGCCGCGCTTGAGCAGGCAGCCGGTATCGACGCGTGGCTCGCCGCCGACAAGATCGAGCCGCCGAGCCTCGAGCTACAGCGGCGCATCGTCGAGCGCGCGCCCGTACGCCGGCTGTTTGCGCGCGGGCGCTTGTGGTGGTCCGGCGCGGCGGTCGCCGGAGTCGGACTGCTCGGCGGCGTGGCCGGCGCATTCGCGGTGTCGTTTTTCGTGCTGACCGAAAACGCGCCGGTCGTGCACGAATCCTCTTATCTGACTTCGAGCTTCGGTGGCACGTCCGCCGATTGGAGCGGCGAATGAACGGGCGATCGTGGAAATTTGCCCTGCTGGGCTCGTTCGTGCTCAACGTGTTTCTGCTCGGCGCGATTGCGGGCGGCGCGTATCAATGGTTCGCGACGCATGGCGCCAAGCGGCCGGCGGCCGCGCAGCAGCGCGCGGCGCTGCGTTTTGCCGCCGAGCCGCTGTCGGCCGAGCAGCAGCGGGCCTTTATCGAAGGCCTGAAAAACGCGCGCCGCGAAGGGCGGCCTTACGCGCGCGAGGGCCGCGAGGGGCGTCGCGAGGTGCTGCGTCTCCTGGCGGAGCCGCAGTTCGATCGCGCGGCGCTCGATGCCGCGCTCGCGCGCACGCGCGCGGCCGACAGCAACCTGCGCGCGATGGTGGAAGCGAGCGTCGCGGATTTCGCGGCGACGCTGTCGCCCACGGAGCGGATGGAGTTCGCCGACAGCCTCAGGTTGCGTGGCGAGTGGCGCGGAACGAAGCCTGCGCCGAACGCGCAGCAACAGGCGAATACGCAGCAGCAGGCGAACTCGCCGGCGAGTATGCCGGCCAACCCCACACCGGCCAATCCCGCGCCGGCCAACGCGGCATCGGACGACTGAAAAAAACGCGGATTGCCGCGACGGATGGCGGCGCGTCGAGCGTTTAATGGACATGCAAAGGTATCCCACGCCGACGAGGGTCGCATGGCCAACTCACCGAACCTGAATGCCGCGGCGCTCGCGCTGAACCGCTTCGGTCTCGGCGCGCGCGCCGACGACGCGCCGCCCGCCGATCCGAAGGGCTGGCTGCTCGCCCAGTTCGAGCAGTATCAGCCGCGGCCTGCTGCGTGGGCGAGCCAGCCCGATTCGTTGGCGTTGTCCGAGGAACTCGTGCAATTGCGCATGCGGATCAATCAGCCGGCCAGGCGCGACGCAGGCGAGGGGACCGCTGTCGCCGGTCATGCCGGCGATTTCGCGGGCAACCGCACAGGCACTCAGGCAATCGATAACGCGAACAGGCGCGCGGCCAATGCCAGCGGCAGCAACGCAGGCTATCGCGCGCCAATGAGCCCGGCCACGAATCCGGCCATGTCCCCGGCCGCCAGCCAGAGCGAAGCCCAGACCAGCGCCCAGACCGCGAAAGAAGCCGAGCGCAAGGCACTGCGCGTCGAAATACTCGACCTGTACCGCTCATCCGTGAATGCGCGCGTGGCGAGCGCATTGACCACGCCGACGCCCTTCATCGAACGGCTCGTGCATTTCTGGGCGAACCACTTCGCGGTATCGACGGAGAAGCCCGGTGTCGCGGCGCTGGCCGGTTCGTTCGAGGCGGAAGCGATTCGCCCGCATGTGCTCGGCCGTTTCGAGGACATGCTGGTGGCCGTCGAGCGTCATCCGGCGATGCAGCTGTTTCTCGACCAGACCCGCTTGGTCGGACCGGACAGCAAAGCCGCGCTGCGCGCCGCGCAACGCAACCCGGAAAACAGACGCGGGCTCAACGAGAATCTCGCACGCGAGGTCATGGAACTGCATACGCTCGGCGTGCGCAGCGGCTACAGCCAGGACGACGTGACCGAGTTCGCCCGCGCGCTGACCGGCTGGAGCCTCGCCGGCAATCCGGCCAAAGCGGGCGCGAATGCCGCAGGCAATGCCCATGCGGGCCGTCGCGTGCTCGCGCAGAATGCCGAGCCTGGCAGCTTCGTGTTTCGTCCGGCGCTGCACGAGCCCGGCACGCGCACGATCATGGGCCGCCGCTACGACGAGCCAGGCGAGCAGCAAGCGCTCGCGATCCTGCACGACCTCGCGAATTCGCCGGCCACCGCAAAGCATATCGGCGCGAAGCTTGCCCGCCATTTCGTCGCCGACAATCCGCCGCCCGGCGTGAGCGAGCGTCTCGCCGTCGCGTTCGAGCGCAGCGGCGGCGATCTGCCGACCGTTTATCGCACGCTGATCGAGACGCCCGAGGCCTGGGCGCCGCAGGCGGCGAAGTTCAAAACGCCGTGGGAGTGGGGCATTTCATCGATGCGCGGACTTGGCTGGCAGGACCTCGGCAATCTGCAGAGCGCGCCGATTTTCACGCAGCTCGGTCAGCCCGTGTGGCGCCCCGGTTCGCCCGCGGGCTACGACGATATCGCCGCGAGTTGGGCTGCGCCCGATGCGCTTGTGCGCCGCGTCGAAGTGGCACAACGTTTCGCGGCGCGCGTGGGCGACCGGCTCGATGCGCGCTCGCTCGGACAGACGCTGCTGGCCGGCTCGCTCAGCGAACCGACGGCTACGGCCGTATCGCGAGCGGAAAGCGCATCGACGGCGATCGCGCTATTGCTCGTGTCGCCCGATTTTCAACGGAGATGAATGCCATGCTGTCACGCCGCCAGTTTCTCGGTGTCGCTGCCGCCGGTGCCGGCGCGATGCTCGTCTCGCCGCATATCGCGTTCGCGCACGTCGCGACCGAGCGCCGTTTCGTGTTCGTGATCCAGCGCGGCGCGGCCGATGGTTTGAACATCGTCGTGCCGTACGCGGAGCCCGCCTACGCGACGTTGCGCGGCGCGCTCGCGATCGACACGTCGAATGCGCCGCGTCTCGACGGCACGTTCGCGCTGCATCCGGCGCTCGCGCAGGTGGCGAAAATGTACGCGGACCGCGAGGCGCTGTTCGTGCACGCGGTGGCCTCGCCGTATCGCGACCGCTCGCATTTCGACGGACAGAACGTGCTCGAAACCGGCGGCACGTCGCCGTATCAGGTGAAGGATGGCTGGCTCAACCGGCTCGCCGCGCAATTGCCGGCTATGCGCGAAACCGCGATCGCGTTTGCGCCGACCGTGCCGATGGCGTTGCGCGGCGCGGCGGCGGTCACGTCGTATGCGCCGTCGGCCCTGCCGCCGGCGCCCGACGATCTGCTCATGCGAGTCTCGCAGCTCTACGGGCAGGACGCGCAACTGCGTCCGCTCTGGGAATCGGCGATGGCCGCGCGCGGTCTTGCCGGCGACGCGGGTGCGCGGCAGGACCCGGCGAGCCTCGGCAAGCTCGCGGCGAGTTTTCTGTCGCGCGACGACGGCCCGCGCATCGCGATGATCGAAACCGGCGGCTGGGACACGCATAGCGCGCAGAACGCGCGCCTCGCGAATCAGCTGAAAGCGCTCGATACGATGCTTGCCGCGCTGCGCGACGGCATGGGGCCGTCATGGAGCAAGACCACGGTGCTGGTCGCGACTGAATTCGGCAGGACTGCTGCCGCGAACGGCACCGGCGGCACCGATCACGGCACGGGCTCGGTCGCGATGCTGCTTGGCGGTTCGGTGGAAGGCGGCCGTGTGATCGCGGACTGGCCGGGGCTCGCGCCGCATCAGCTGTACGAGGCGCGCGATCTGAAGCCGACCACGTCGCTCGACGCGTTGATTTCAGGCGCGGCGAGCGAGAGTCTCGGGCTCGATGCGCAGCGCACCGCGGCCGCGCTGTTCGGGCGGACGGTCGCAGCACGGCCGGTGACCGGTGTGGTGCGGGCTTGATGCATTAATGCTGGATGCCTGGTGCTTGATGCAACACCGGCTGGAATCGCCGTGCTTATCCGGTCGGGAATCAAGTCATCCGGAATATCTTGCGTGCAATTCTGTAGCCGCACGGGATGTGCCGCTGGCGGTGCGGGTGGTGCGGTTCGTGACGGTAGGCGTGCTGCGAGTCGCGCGCCTCATGCGTTCGGCTTGCGCGACACTGGCACCGATGCCAGCCCCGTCGCCACAAACCACAAGCTCCGCGGACTCGCCCGCATCCCGGTGTCAGCTTCGTGCATCGTCATGCCGGCGCTGCCGCGCAGGCGGGCGAGCGGAAACGCGCCGCTGTGTGGCTCTCCGGCAGACGCGCATGCCCGAACAGCTTGTCGCGCAACGTGCCGTCGCGATACGCACGCTTGTAGGCGCCGCGCTCCTGCAACAGCGGCACGACCAGTTCGATGAAATCGTCGAAGCATTCGGGCACGACGGTGCGCGACAGGTTGAAACCGTCCACGCCGGTTTCCTCGGTCCATGCGATCAGTTCGTTCGCGATTTTCTCCGCCGAGCCGACGAGCGGCGGCTGGCGGCTGCCGAGCACTATCTGTTCGAGCAGCTTGCGCTTGGTCCATTGCGGGCCGGCCGCGCGCGTCATCGCTTCGACGTTCGAGACGATCGCCTGGCTCTTGCCGGTTTCGATCGGCTCGTCGAGGTCGTAGCGCGCGAAGTCGATGCTGAGCGACGCGGCCGCATGCACGAGCGCGGCCTCGGAGCTCACATAGCGCCTGTACTCCGCGTACTTCTCCTCGGCTTCACGATCGGTGCGGCCCGCGATCACGGTTTGGCCGAGCAGCACCTTGATGTCGTCGGCGCGGCGGCCGCCCGCGACCGCGTGCGCGCGAATGTCGTCGACGATCGCCTTGACCGCCGGCTTCGCCTGGCCGTTGACGAACACGCATTCCGCGTGCGCCGCCGCGAACTGCTTGCCGCGCGCCGACGAGCCCGCCTGATACAGCACCGGCGTGCGTTGCGGCGACGGCTCGGCGAGATGCATCGCATCGACGCGATACTGCTTGCCGTGGTGATGGATCACGTGGACCTTCGCGGCATCCGCATAGACGCCGCTCGATTTGTCGCGCAGCACCGCGTCGTCTTCCCAACTGCACTCCCACAGCTTGTAGACGAGCTCCATGTATTCGTCGGCGAGATCGTAGCGGTCGTCGTGCGCCATCTGGCCGGTCAGGCCGATCGCGCGCGAGGCGCTGTCGAGATAGCCGGTCACGATGTTCCAGCCGACCCGGCCGCGCGTCAGATGATCGAGCGTCGACATGCGGCGCGCGAACAGATAGGGCTGCTCGACCGACAGATTCGACGTGACGCCGAACGACAGATGCCGCGTGACGGCGGCCATCGCCGGAATCAGCAGCGTCGGATCGTTGACGGGCACCTGCACGGCGCCGCGGATCGCCGCGTCGGGACTACCGCCGTAGACGTCGTAGACGCCCGCTACGTCCGCGAAAAAGATGCCGTCGAACAGGCCCGCTTCGAGCTTGCGCGCGTAGTCGGTCCAGTACTGCAGGTCCGTGTAGCGCGCCGACTGATCACGCGGATGAGTCCACAGCCCTTGCTGGATGTGGCCTACGCAGTTCATGTCAAATGCGTTAAGAACGATTTCCTTCGGCATGATGTGTTCCGGCTGGCAGGGGGGACGACTGGCAACGGTTCGAGCGGGTTCGAAGCGCGGCGGCCAGGTTGGCCCCGATGGTCTCGCTGGGCGGTGCCGGTCCGGCGCAGGACTTCGAACGGCGTTTAACGGTGTCTGTTAGTTCAATATAGTGGACGAAAAAATACTATGCAAGACACTGTGCGCGGCGCTGGCCGCGAGTGCCTGCCGGCCGCGCCCACGCATCGATATAATTTTGCGGAACTCACTTTTGCCTCGACGACCCTGCCATGTCCGAATCTTCCGCCATCGATCTGACTCAGGCGATTTCCGCGCGCGTGAAGACCGAGCGCGAGGCGCGCAACTGGTCGCTCAGCGAACTGGCGGAGCGCTCGGGCGTGTCGAAGGCGATGATCAGCAAGATCGAGCGTGGCGAGGCGAGCCCCACGGCAACCGTGCTCGGACGGCTGTCGGGCGCGTTCGGTTTGACTCTGTCGACCTTGCTCGCGCTTGCCGAGCAGACCGGCGAGCGGCTCGTGCGCCATGCCAATCAGGCGCTCTGGCAGGACCCCGAAACCGGCTATACGCGGCGGCGCGTTTCGCCGCCCACCGGCGGTGTGCTCGAATTACTCGAGATCGAATTGCCGGCGGGCGTGCGCGTGCCTTATCCATCGGATGCGTTCGTGTTCCAGCATCAGCAGATCTGGGTGACGCAAGGGGTGTTGACGTTCCGCGAGGGTTCGCAGACGTACCGGCTCGAAGCGGGGGATTGTCTGCAACTGGGTGCACCGGTCGAGTGCGAGTTCTTCAATGCTGGCGACGAGGTGTGCCGCTATGTGGTGGGGCTTGTGCGGCGCTGAGCGGTATGGGTAGCGAGATGGGATCGCTGCGGCGAGCAGGCGATCCCATATTGATGGCGACAGCGCGATAGCGGCAGCCCGATAGCGCCAGCGAAATGCCTGAATTCCCGTTGCCGCCATCGCCGCCTGAAAATTCGGCGGATGGCGGCGCAGGGCGTTGCGAAAGGAGTCTCAGACGTCCGCTTGCACGCTGTCCAGGCTGACCATTTCGCTCTGCTTGTGCCCGAACAGGCGCGCTCGCGCGTTTGTCAGCAAGTCGGCCGTGCTATTCATCACGCCGACGATAGCTCGCCCGGCGGGTTGGGTAAGCGCGAGTTTCGGATGCTCGATAGCCCTCAATTCCGCCTCGGTAATTTCGACGCTACGGTCAGGGTCATCGCTCGTGATTCGCTGGATTGCCTTGTCGACGACAAGGTTGATCATTTGCCGGTTTTTCTCGGTGTCGGTCGTCATCAGGCTTCCCATGCCCAGATGATTGGCGGTCAATATGTTAATACCGAGGCTCAGGATCTCCGTGGGCGTATTGAGCATGATCGAGGCGATTTTCTGCACGGAATCGCTGACCAGTCCCAGACGGGCCGGAATGTCGACCGGCAGGAAGCCGGCCGAGAAACTCATCACGGAACCGATGCCCATCGAGTTCACTGCCATCCCCCAGCCCGGGGCCGCTTCGAGTGCGGACTTCGTATCGGACCTGATTTGAGTCCGTAGTTCGGCCTTCGCTTCCGGCGCGTTCGTCGCCGCCGTATGGTTCGCTGTCGGGACAGCGAAAAAGCCTTCGCTCATCTTTTGTGTCACGCCAGCAGCCATCTCATCGTGCGCGTTGGCAATTTCCCGCGGCACCATGGCAGCGGAAGTGGATGCCGCCACCTGGTTCGTCAGCGCCTGAATGAACAACATGCCTATCGAACTGTTGAGTGCAGCCGCGTTGTTCGGAATGGATCCCACCGCCGCAATACTTCCCGAGATCGCCGAATCTCCGAGGTCACCGAGGAATTCCTTGAAAGAGTCGGGTAGGAGTGGTTCGCCCTGAAACGTGCCGAGCAGTCGTTTGACGATGACCGAGTCGACCGTCTCGGCTACCAGCGGCGTCACTGAATTTGTCAAAACGTTGACGCATTGCGTGATCGCGTGCGTCTCACCGAACTTGGCGGCCGCAGCCTTCACCAGCTTCGTCCACGCCACGGCATCGAGCGCATAGGTGAGACCGCCGCTAATCGCGAGGCTCGCCAACATGGCGATGCCGATGTCCTTGGTGAACGTCTTCTTGTTGATGACCGAGTTGATCGCTTGAGCCCCGAGGCGCCCGCGCAATTCGAGCGTCGCCGGATCAGCTTTGTTCAGGCACTTTTCGACCAGTTTCTTCAAGCGCCGGTGATCGGATTCGACCTCGTAGCGGATGTCCTGCAGGAATTTGAATGGATGGACGTCCTCTGCCGGCGCGGTGTCAGCCGACGCCCGATTCCCGCCCAAGGTAGCAAGCGGCAGATCTCCCGGGGATTCTCCACTGCTGTGCGGTAAAGCGATGGCCTCACTGGATCGGGCTGCCTCGTCCGCGGCCGGTGACGCGGCCGGATTCAGCCGCGCACCGGCTCCGAAGCCCTGCACGCCTTTCCTGATTGCTTGTCGGGTCGAATAAGCCGTCAGATTGATCTCGGCGTCGACTTGCTCCCCGTCTTCCATCTTCAGTCCGTACGCCTTGCAACCGTGCTCGAATGCGGCCGTTTGGGTAAGAATGGCGGTGTCCAACGGAAGGGATAGTTGGCATCCTTCTGCCGGCAATTCTAGCGCACCGAATTCTGCGGAGTACCTGGCCTCTACAAAGCGCAAAATCGCTTCGACGGCCTTGTCGGTACAGTGCACCTTACCCGACGCATCGCGGGTCACAGTCCCGGAGAAAGTCGCCGGGAATCGGTACTCGCCTTTCGACATTGCCGCTGCCTGCTGAAGGTAATCGGCTTTTGCCTTCCGGTGCTGCTCAAGCAAGCTCGGGATGCCTTCGCGAAGTATCCCCCACAACTCTTTTGCTCGTTGCTGGCGCGTTGCTATTGTCTGCGGTTCCTGCTCGGTGACATTACGTGACTCCGTGCTGGCAGGCGAGGTGTTGTCGGTGGCACTGGCCGCAGCGCTTTTGATGGATGGGCGTGTCGGCAGATCCCGCAATCGGGAGTGAGTATTCGCGGTGGAACGATGCGCGGCAGGTTGCGCCGTCGAATGAGTGGAAGAGTTGTCATCCGCTAGCGAATCAACGACAGTGACGACATTGTTGGAGCTGCTGCTGGAAACTTTGGACATAGAGATCAGCCTTGCCTTAACGTTCGATGCGCTCGTCTTGTTCTCGCCGGGCACCCTGATTTCGCCGATGTGCCCGACGAATACGGAAAAATAAAGTTTGATGATGTGGCAAGTGGTCGAGCGCAAGCGACGAAACACGAAGAAATTGCCTTCGAATGCGAAGCATTGCTGATCTGCTGGGGCTCGTGCCGCCTATCGAGCGCGGTTCGCGCGCGAGTCTCTCGGTAGGCCGGACCCTGCTGTCGCCCGGCCTGCTTGCTGGACTATAATTCCGCATCCCGGATCAACCCGTCGATCCATCCCACGGTTCATGCCTCATGCAGCCGCTTCGCGGGAGCCTCGTTCCTCTTGAGCAAAATTGACCACAACCCGGACGATCGTCCCGCCGACAACCCCGGCATCGGCGATGCGGCATCCGCGAAGGCACCGGCCACGCTCGCGATGCGCACCGC
>Ga0153988_1000189_pt1 | contig 15284 bp, 10 predicted proteins | sample TSNC072MetaG_FD_104742 | JGI IMG/M metagenome (GOLD analysis project Ga0153988, IMG submission 104742) | Attine ant fungus gardens microbial communities from North Carolina, USA - TSNC072 MetaG | ecosystem: Host-associated > Fungi > Mycelium > Unclassified | place: USA: North Carolina, Jones...
CCGTGGCGGCGTATGTTCCACCATGTAGCGCTGCGCGGTTCCGGCAGGCCCGTGCGGACGCCGCGAAAAAAGCTAGGAGCCGTGACGGGCTTCATCGGCGTGGCCGAGCCGCCCCGATACGCTCGCGAGCAGCAGCGTGAACAGTGCCGTGCCGATCGCCGCGAACAGAATCGCGCCAATCAATGCGGCGAGTATCAGCATGGTCCATGTCAGGCCATTCATCTATACGGCTCCAGCGCGTTTTTGCGGCATCGTAACCTGGACTCGCATGAAACTTATGTGCGCTTGGCCGCTGGCAAGCGGTGATCGCACGCATGTCGTGGTCCCTGGAAGCCGCGAGACCGCGGCGGTTTGCATTGGCTCGCCACGACGGCTGGTGCGGAAAAGAGCTAGTCCGTTTCCGCAATTCCATGGCGGAATCGAGCCGGGTTGCGATCGACACAATCCGCCACCGGCCCGTCAATTGTCGGCACGCTAAAGTCGTTCCATTTTAGTGTTTCATGTTTGAAACATTAATTGTTGTTTTATGCATTCGTGGCTTTCATTGAATAATAATTAAACAATCTATTCACCATCTAATGCATTTAAATTGGATGGGAAATTGGCTTCATTGGGCCGCCTGGCCGGTATCTTCAGGAGAACACAGGCATTCCGGCAACACGATGGCTGCTAAGAGGGGCGAGGAAATTGCACTCTCAAACCGCGCTTTCGGGCAAGGATGAACTTGTAGAAGACAAAATAAAGGTCGGATAAAATTAAAATAGGCCTATTTTCGAGCAGGCGCGCAGTGTGCGCTGGCGTACGCAATCAATTTTCGAATTGCCCTAACATTTGCGAATGCATATTCGGTCATATGCAGAATTTCGCATTAATTCATTGATATGGCGGTCGCTTCGGCAAGGTGCTGAATCGCACAGACTGGCCACCCATTAATGCGCCAACATGTCCGCATTTTCGGTCATGGCGGCTAAATGCTGGAAGCCGTCGCTATGATCCAGTGCACCGAGTTGGTATTCCCGGTGGCGATAGAAGGTGAAGTCGATCGTTTTCCGTTGAGAGGATGGCTATGACCTGCGCGAGTCTCGAGTCCGCAATGCTGCGCTGGGTGCATGCGCCGAACAAAGGTGTGCGCCGCATTGCAATTCTGCTGTTCAACGATTGCTCGCTGCAAGGCGCCGGTGTCATTGCCGAGGTTTTCCAGGCCGCGAACGAACTCTCCACGTCGGGCTCGGGAGCCTGGCTCTACGACGTGTCGTTTCTGTCCGTCGACGGCGGCATGGTGGCTGCGTCGTCCGGTTTGCGGGTCTGGACCGACGGGCTCGACGCGCGTCATTACCGCGGCTTCGACGCGTTGTATGTCGCGGGCGGCAAGGGCGCGGTGCTGGCGGCGCGCGACGAGCGGCTGATCGGATGGCTGCGCCGCGTACGCCGCAACACGTCGATGATGCGCTCGATCGCAGAAGGACGCGCGGTGCTCGACGCGGCTTACGTGCCCGACGGCGCGGAGAGTGGCGAGCCGCATCGGCCGGCTCATGACGAGGGCGGACCGAACGGCGCTTCCGCGACGAATGGCGCGAGCGCGGCGAATCCGGACGCTGCCACCCATGGCGTGGCGGAACTCGGCGACCGGCTGGAGTCGATGCGTAGCGCGCTCGCGCTGATCAAGCGCGACCTTGGCAACGCGACCGCGCGCATGGCGGCCGAGCGGCTGCTGGCGGATTCGTGTACGAACCTCGCGCCGCTGCTCGGCGAGGACGGCGCGCTGAGTCCCGGCGACAAGGTGCGCGCGGCGGCGCGCTGGCTCCAGGAAAACTGCCAGCAGGCGATTTCGATTGCCGACGCCGCGCAGTTCGCGGCGATGAGTGAACGCAATTTTCTGCGCCGCTTCAAGATGGAAATGGGCATTACGCCCTCGAGTTTTCTGCTGCATGAACGCCTCGCGGTGACATGCAGCCTGCTGACTGAATCCGAATTGCCGGTCGACAAGATTGCGCGCCGCACTGGCATGGGCAATGGCGACCGTCTCGCGAAGGTGTTCCGCAAGCGCATGCGGATTTCCCCGACCGAGTTCAGGATTCAGAGCCGCCGCATGAGCGGCGAGTAGCACCGCAGGACGCAACCCGGCGAGCGCGCGAAACGGTACGCCGGAGTCTTCTTCTTCGTACCTTGCAGGACTATAAGGAATCCGAATATGTTGAAGCAGGGCATCGTGAGCGCAGGATCTGTCGGGCCGGCTGGCGCCGGCGCGCATATCGTGCCGGTCATTCTGGCGGGCGGCTCGGGCACGCGGCTATGGCCGGTGTCGCGAGAAAACTTTCCGAAGCAGTTGATCGACGTGGTCGGTTCCGACTCGCTGCTGCAGGCAACCGCGCGACGCCTCGACGGCTTTCCCGCGGGCTGGAGTGTCGATGCCTCGCCGATCGTCGTGTGCGGTGACGAGCATCGTTTCGTGATTGCCGAACAGTTGCGCGAGAACGGTATCGACGCGCGGCTGATCGTCGAGCCCGCGCGGCGCGACACGGCCCCCGCGCTGACGCTGGCGGCATCGCTGGCGTATGCGGATGACCGCGATGCGATTCTGATCGTGATGCCGGCCGATCATGCGATCGCCGACGTGGCCGCGTTGCAGCGCGCGCTCGATTGCGCGGCGCGCCACGCGGCAGCCGGCGCGATCGCGACGCTCGGGGTGCCGCCGACGCGTCCCGACACCGGCTTCGGCTATATCCGCATCGGCGCGGCGCTGGCCGAGGGCGGTCATGCGATCGACGGCTTCGTCGAGAAGCCCGCCGAGGAACTCGCCGCGCAATATCTCGCGGCCGGCACGTACTGGTGGAACAGCGGCATCTTCATCATGCGCGCGCGCGTGTGGCTCGATACGCTCGCGCGTCTGCGCCCCGACATGCATGCGCCGTGCGAAAGCGCGTTCGCGAACGGTCGTCAGGACGGCGCGGTGTTCCGCCCGGCACATGACGCATTTCTCGACGTGCCCGCTGATTCGATCGACTACGCGGTGATGGAGCGTTTGACGGAGCAACCGGCAGCGGCGCTGCGCGGCGCCAGTGCGATCGATGCATGCCAGGCCGGCAACGCAGGCAGCGGCCCGCTCGACAATGCCGCAGGCACAGCCGCAACCGCCGGCATTCCCGCCGGCGTCGTGATCCCGCTCGAAGCCGGCTGGTCCGACCTCGGCTCGTGGGACGCGGTATGGGTCGCGATGGAAAAGGATGCGAACGGCAACGCCGGGCGCGGGCGCGTCACCTTCGAAGGCGCGGTGTCGTGCTACGCGCATTCGGAAGGGCGGCTCGTCGCCTGCGTCGGCACCGCCAACGTGGTGGTGGTCGAGACGGCCGACGCGGTGCTGGTGGTCGACCGCTCGCACGTGCAGGACGTGAAGGGCCTCGTGTCGCGCATCAAGGCGCAGAACGCGCCCGAGGCCGACGCGCATCGCAAGGTGCGGCGTCCGTGGGGCTTTTACGATTCGATCGATCACGGCGAGCGCTTTCAGGTCAAGCGCATCGTCGTCACGCCCGGCGCGCAGTTGTCGCTGCAACTGCATCATCACCGCGCCGAACACTGGGTGGTGGTGCGCGGCACTGCGCTCGTCACGCGTGGCGAAGAGCAGTTCCTGCTCACCGAAAACCAGTCGACCTACATTCCGCTCGGCACGCGTCACCGGCTCGAAAACCCCGGCAAGGTGCCGCTCGAAATCATCGAAATCCAGTCCGGCACCTATCTCGGCGAGGACGACATCGTGAGGTTCAACGACAACTACGGCCGCTGCCCGTAAGTAGCATTGATACGCCCCGTTGGCGAACATAAAAGGCAACACGAGGGAAGCAAACATGCGCAAGTTTCAGGATCTGCTCGCGCGAATTTTCGATGTCGCGCTGGTGTTGGCGGGTGCGGCCGTGGCATCGCAAATCCGCTTCGACTACCTTGGCTCGTCGGGCTTCTACTGGGCGCTGGTGATGTTTTCCGCCGCCTTCGCGCTGGCGATCTTTCCCGCCTTCGGCGTGTACGAATCGTGGCGCGGCCGCTCGAAGCTCGGGCTCGCGGGCCAGGTGTCGCTCGCGTGGCTGATCGTGCAGGCCTGCGCGCTGGCGCTGATGTATTCGCTGCATCGGATCGACATCGTCTCGCGGCTGTGGTTTTCGTACTGGACCGCGACGACCGGCGGCCTGCTGATCGCCTACCGGCTCGTCACGCATGCGGTGCTCGCGCGTGCGCGCGGCGCCGGCATGAACCTGCATCAGGTTGCGATTGTCGGTAGCGGTTCGCAGTGCGATGCGATCCTGCGCCGTATCGAGTCGGCGCCGACCGCGGGCTTTCGCGCGACGGCCGTCTACAACACGCGGCCGGATGGCTCCGCGGTGAAGAATTCGCGCGTGCCGGTGTTCGACAGCGTCGACGCGCTCGCCGACTACATTCGCACCAACGACGTCCACGAGCTATGGCTGATGCTGTCGCTCTCCGAGGAGCCGCTGATCTGCGCGCTGATCGACGAGTTCCGCGACGACCTCGTCAACATCCGCTTCATGCCGGACGTGCGCAGTCATGCGCTGTTCGAAGGCAGCGGCGTCGTCGATCTGCTCGGCGTGCCGGCGATCAACCTGGTCGCTTCGCCGCTGTCGGCCAACGCGATGCTGAAGAAAGAGATTTTCGACCGCCTGTTCGCGGCGAGCGCGCTGCTCGCGCTCACGCCGCTGCTGCTCGGCATCGCAATCGCAGTGAAGCTGTCCTCGCGCGGGCCGGTGCTGTTCAAACAGAAGCGCAAGGGCGCGGACGGGCGCGTGTTCACGATCTACAAGTTTCGCTCGATGCGGCTGCATACCGAAGCGAAAGGCACCTTGAGCCAGGCGACGCGCAACGACAAGCGCGTGACGAAAGTGGGCGCGTTCCTGCGCCGCACGAGCCTCGACGAGCTGCCGCAATTTTTCAACGTGCTGCGTGGCGACATGTCGGTCGTAGGACCGCGTCCCCATGCGCTCGAGCACGACGACCTCTACCAGAAGGTGGTCGCGGGCTACATCAATCGCTACCGGATCAAACCGGGAATCACGGGCTGGGCGCAGATCAACGGCTTCCGTGGCGAAACCGACCGCATCGAGAAGATGGAACGTCGCGTCGAACATGACCTGTATTACCTCGGTCACTGGTCGTTCGCGCTCGACATGCGGATCATCGGCGCGACGATTGTCGCAGGACTGGTTCATCGAAACGCTTACTAAGCAGTCGATAAAAAACGCCTCGGGGCGAAGGAGGAAGGATCATGAACTCACTGGGTTTTCGCACGGGAACGATGGTGGTTTTCGCTAGTGCAGCACTGCTCGCCGGATGCGGCAGCGTACCGGGCCAACGGATGATTACGCCGGCCGCGGTGCAGGACACGGGAGGGGATTTCAGTCCCACTGAAGCTTCGCAGCAGAAGCAGATTCCGATCACCGATATCAACCTCGCGCTGCTGAAGAAGATGAACGCCGACCAGCAGGCCATGACGATGCCGCCCGATATCGCGGCACTGTTCGGCAAGCCGACCGCGTACAAGGTCGGCCCCGGCGACGTGCTGCAGATCGTCGTGTGGGATCACCCGGAACTCGCGGCCGCGCTCGGGCAGCCGACGCAAACCTCGCGGCCCTCGGATGCGATCCCGGGCTTTCTGATCGACGAAAGCGGCGACGTGCAGTTTCCGTATGCGGGAACCCTGCACGTGGCGGGCAGGGACGTCGCATCGATCCAGCGCGAACTGCATCAGCGTCTGAGCAAGGTGTACCAGAAGCCCGAAGTGACGGTGCGGGTCGCGTCGTTCCGTAACGCGCAGGTGATGGTCGACGGCGAAGTGCGCACGCCCGGCAGCCAGTCGGTCAACGACATTCCGATGTCGCTGACCAACGCGATCGGCCTGAGCGGCGGCTTCACGACGACCGCGGACCGCAGCCGCGTCGACCTGATCCGCAACGGCCACACGTATCCGCTGAACATCGACGACCTGATCAGGCACGGCCACAATCCGTCGGACATCTATCTGCAGGCGGGCGATATGGTGCGCGTCAACGCCCGCGAGGACAGCGGCGTCTACGTGATGGGCGAGGTCAACAAGCCGGCCACGGTGCTGCCGTTGCGCAACGGTTCGCTGACGCTGTCGCAGGCGATCTCCGACGGCGGCAGCTTCGATTCGAACACGGCCGCCGCGCAACAGCTGTTCGTGATCCGCAATTCGACCAGCGACTCGCCGCAGATCTATCACCTCGACGCGCGTTCGCCGGTGGCGATGCTGCTCGCGAATCAGTTCCAGTTGCAGCCGAAGGACATCGTGTACGTCGGCCAGGGCGGCCTGGTTCGCTTCAACCGCGTGCTGAACCTGCTGTTGCCGGCGATCAACGCGGCTGTGACGGGGGTCATCGTCGGGAAGTGACGTCAGCGGTGCGCGTAATCTGAACTGCCAGGTCTTGTCGGGGTGAACAACATGGCAATCAACTTTGACGGCCGCTACGAAGGTCGCTACGAAAGCCGCTTTGACAATCGCTTTGAGAACCGTTTCGAAGCCCGCTTCGAACCCGGCTACGTGGATGTGCCCGGTCCGGGCCGTCTGCGTCCGTCGGACTACCTGCGCACGATCGTGCGCGGTCGGCGCACGATTCTCACGGTGACGCTCATCGCGCTCGCGCTCGGTGGCGCATACGCGTTGCTCGCACCGCCGACGTACCGCGCGGACGTGCTGTTTCACGTCGAGGACAAGACCGCCAATGCGACCGGCGTCGCCGGCGGCACAGCGCCGCCGGTCGCCGGCGGGACCGACTCGAAGCCGTCGACGGCCGCGCAGATCGAGCTGCTGAAGTCGCGGCTCGTCGTCGAGGAGGCGGTGCGCACGCTGCACCTCGACATCACGGCGACGCCGCGTTATCTGCCGCTCGTCGGTGCGAGGATCGCGAGTCTCGCGAACAGCCGATGGGGTCTCAGGCTGCCGTCGTTCATGAAGCTGTCGGGCTTCGCGTGGGGCAACGAGAGCATCGCGGTGTCGCGTTTCGATACCGCGAAGCAGATGTACGACGCGAACTTCACGCTGGTGGCGGGGGCCGGCAACACCTTCGTGCTGCGCGACCCGAACGGCGGCGCGATCCTGTCGGGCCGGGTCGGCGAGACGGTGCAGGCCGATACCGCCGACGGCACGATCGTGCTGCACGTCGACCGGCTCGTCGGCGCGCCCGGCACGCGCTTCACGCTCGCTCGCGCGTCGACGCTCGGCACGGTCGATCGCCTGCAGAACACCATGCTCGTGCAGGAGACCGCGCCGCAATCCGGCGTGATCCGGATGAGCCTCGAAGGCGGCGATCCGGCGCTGGCCGCGGCGATCATCAACAACATGGCGCAGCAGTTCGTGCGTCAGGACATGGCGAGCCGCTCGACCGAAACGCGCCACACGCTCGCGTTTCTCGAACAGCAACTGCCCGCCCTGCGCAAGGACCTCGACGACGCCGAGCAGCGCTACGGCAAGTTCCGCAACGAGCACGGCACGGTCGACCCCGGCGAGGAGAGCCGGCTGATGCTGCAACAGTCCGCCGACAACAAGGCGCGCCTGCTCGACCTGCAGCAGCAGCGCGTGGAGCTGTTGCAGCGCTTCACGCCGAGCCATCCCTCGGTCGCCGCGCTCGACGCGCAGATCGCCGCGTTGCAAGGCGCGCAGGCCACCATGAAGCGCAGCGCGACGGCGATGCCCGACACCGAGCAGACTGCGCAGCGGCTCAAGCACGACGTGGACGAGAAGACCACGCAATACAACACTCTGCTGAACAACGTGCAGCAACTGCGCACGACGCAGGCGGGGCAGGTGGCAGGCGTGCGGGTCGTCGACTTCGCCGAAACGCCCGACGATCCGGTGCGCCCGAGGCGCATGCTGGCGGTCCTGGTTTCGCTCGGCGCCGGCCTCGGGCTCGGCATCCTGCTGATCCTGCTCAAGCGCGCGATGTACGGCGGCGTCGAGCGGCCCGATGACCTCGAAGGCATGCTCGGCGTGCCGGTGTTCGCGGCCGTGCCGCGCAGTCAGACCCAGCTGCGTCTGCAGCAAAGCGTGGCGCAGCGCCGCCGCGGCCAGCACGTGCTCGCGCACCAGGCACCCGGGGATCTCGCGGTGGAAGGCGTGCGCAACCTGCGCACGTCGCTGCAACTGTCGCTCGATCACGCGGCCAACAACGTCGTGATGATCACCGGCTCGCGGCCCGACGCGGGCAAGTCGTTCCTGTCGGTGAACCTGTCGGCGCTGGTCGCGTCGGCGAACAAGCGGGTGCTGATCATCGACGCCGACATGCGGCGTGGAGACGTGCATTCGCATTTCGGCATCCCCCATCAGCCGGGTTTGTCCGACGTGCTGAGCGGCGGCGATCTGCGCTCGATGATCCAGCGCGAGGTGCTGCCCGGTCTGGACGTGCTTGCCAAGGGCTCGCTGCCCACACATCCGGCCGAGCTGCTGATGAGCAAACGCTTCGAAATGTTGCTTGACGAACTGAAGCCGCAGTACGACCTCGTTATTGTCGATACACCGCCGGTGCTGGCGGTAACTGACTCGACGCTGATCGGCCGATATGCGGGCACCACGCTGCTGGTGGTGCGCCACGGCCGCCAACCGCTGCACGAGATCATCGAGACCGCGAAACGGTTGCGCAATGGCGGTGTGGCCATGCGCGGCGTGTTGCTGACCGATGTGCCGCAGGAAGCTGCGTTTCTCGGTTCGGGGTATCAGGGCGGCTATTACGGCTACGACAGCATTGCCGGTTGACGGTGCGGCCCGCGGCGAAACGCCGGGCGGCGCCGCGGCGTGCTGCCTCGCCTTGTGATCAGCGCGGGCTCGAGGTTCGGACAGGCATCGCCAAACACTATTTGGGGGAAGGTTCCATGAAACGCAAGGTTGCGCTGATCACCGGCATTACTGGACAGGACGGCTCATACCTGGCTGAGTTGCTGCTCGCCAAGGATTACATCGTACACGGCATCAAACGCAGGGTGTCCCTGTTCAACACGGACCGGATCGATCATCTCTACCGCGATCCTCACGAACCGGAGCAGCGGCTCTTTCTGCACCATGCCGATCTGACCGACTCGACCAGCCTGCTGCGCGTGATCCAGCGCGTCGAGCCGGACGAAATCTACAACCTCGCCGCGCAGAGCCATGTCGCGGTGTCGTTCGAGGAACCAGAATACACGGCCAATGCCGACGGTCTCGGCACCTTGCGCATTCTCGAAGCAATCCGAATTCTCGGCATGCAGGAGAAAACGCGCTTTTATCAGGCATCCACGTCGGAACTCTACGGGCTCGTGCAGCAGGTGCCGCAGAGCGAGACCACGCCGTTCTATCCGCGCAGCCCGTATGCGGTCGCCAAGCTGTTCGCCTACTGGACCACGGTCAATTATCGCGAGGCCTATGGGTTCTTCGCCTGCAACGGGATTCTGTTCAATCACGAATCGCCGGTGCGCGGCGAGACCTTCGTGACGCGCAAGATCACGCGCGCGATCGCACGCATTGCGGTGGGCACGCAGAAGATGCTGTATCTCGGCAATCTGGCGGCGCTGCGCGACTGGGGCCACGCCCGCGATTACGTGGAAATGCAATGGATGATGCTGCAGCAGGAGCAGCCCGAAGATTTCGTGATCGCGACCGGCGAGCAATATAGTGTGCGTCAGTTCGTGCAGAATGCGGCCGCTGAGCTGGGCATCACCGTGCGTTTCGAAGGTGCGGGCGTGGATGAAGTCGGTATCGTCGAAAAGGTGGAAGGGCGCGAGATCAAGGTGTCGCCCGGCGATGTGATCGTGCGGGTCGATCCGCGCTATTTCCGTCCGGCCGAAGTCGAAACGCTGCTCGGCGATCCGTCGAAGGCGCACTCTCGGCTCGGCTGGAAGCCAACCACGTCGTTCGCACAACTGGTCAAAGAAATGGTGCGCTCGGACTACCAGATCGCACGCCGCGACGCGCTCGTGACGCTGGCTGGCTTTACGGCATTGGAGCATCACGAGTAGTCGTGATGCGTGTGCTGGTTACGGTGTGCGAGTTACCGTGACGGGTTAGCGATCCGCAGTTTCCTGGCGGGGCAACGTGACGTTGATGTGCTTCGCTTCGCGCCCGCAGTTGTCGGCTTGCCTGCCGATGACTGCGGGCGTGTGTCTTTTAGGGGCGGTCGGTGAGCCGGTGAGTTAAGCAGATGAGTCAAGCCGATGAGTCAAGCCGGTGCAGCGGCTCGGGGCGTCGCGAGGCGCGGCTTCGCGCGTCGCTCGCTCCTGCCGCTGGTTCAACATCAATGATGCGTGCTGACGTAGCGCACGTCGGGCAACGGCTCGGTAGTGGTGTTGGCCGATGGCGCGATCTGCAGTTCGGATTCGCGCGTGGCCCGCGTTGACAGACGCCGTGCCGTCTTGCTGCTCGAATCGATTCGTAGCGCGATGCCGGCGTCGCGCGACACACAAGCCAGGTGTCCGATAGAGCCGCAGCCGCGTGCGAGGCTGAGCAGCGCATCGCGTTGCTGTTCGAGCGTACGCACCGTCGAGCGCAGGCGCTGCGCCTCGCGGTTGTCGGGCTGCACGGCAAGGGCCGCGGCAATGCGCGATTTCGCTGCCGACAGATTGTTCGCCTTCAGATTGACACGTGCTGCTCGCAGATATCGTGCTGCATCGGCGCGCCGTTTCTCTTCCGCGCTGATTGGCGGATTTGCGGCGATGCGTGTGCGATCAGGTTTCGCCAACGAGACGCGGTGCTGTTGAGGCTGCGACGCGGTGGGTGGTGTGGCTGTTGAGGGGCGGGCTGATGCCAGGTGTTGCGTGGCGATGGCGGGTTGTGGCTGTTGTTGCTGTTGCGCGGTGATGCGGCTCGGCGAAGCATCGGCGCGTGGTTTATCTTTCGCTACGCTCGGCGGAGTGGCGGCGACGTGCGTGGCATCCGGCATTGCCGATACGACGCGGTGCTGTTCGGGTGTCGATGCGGCCGGCGGTGTGACCGCTGCTGGCTGAACCGATGCGAGACGTGGCTCGACGATGGCGGGCTGTTGCTGTTGCTGTTGCTGTGCGGTGACGCCCAGCGAAGTATCGGCGTGCGGCTTCTCTTCCGTGCCAGTTGGCCGAGCGGTCGCGACGCGCGTGGCATCCTGCGTTGCCGGCACGGCGCGGTGCTGCTCGGGCAGCGATGTAACCGGCGGTGTGACCACTGAAGGCTGGGCCACGGCGACGCGCTGCGCGTCACCCCCCGGCCGCAGCGATCCAGCATTCGCCCTGGTTTTCCCGGCAACATCGACAGCAACGGACGCCTTGCCGTTCTGCGCGGACACATTGCCGCTAGCCACAACCGGCGCACCCACGCGCCAATCACCGTCATGGATGCAGATCAGATACACCACGGAACTCACCGCCAGCACCGACGCCGCCAGCACGATGCGGCCGCGCGTGAGCCGTCCGGCCTTCGCCGCTAACTCGGCTTCGTCGATCGAATCGTAGGGATAGACCAGCGTGTCCGGCGAACGGTGCCAGATGCTGCGCGCCGGCAGCCTGGCGGCCCCTGTTCGTTGCGCACTCTCCGGCGCGGCATATAAACCCGGCACTGCGGCATGCGCACCCGACCCTTCCAGCGCGAGCGAATGACACGAAAGACAAGGTGAAAAGCGGCCGACGATCGGCGCACCGCAGTTGTTGCAGCGTCGGGGCTCTGGCTGATTGGCAGCGGGATACGTAGACATGGCCGGTCGCTCACGGGCGTTCAGTTACGACGCCTCTGTCAAAGGAACACGCAACGGCAACGAGGCTCGCAAGCCTCGCTGATTACTGGATTACTGCACGACATAGCCGCGCGCCTGCATGCACGCGCCGTAGGCGGCCCAATAGCGCGTCATCGGCGGCTCGGGCGCGGGCAGCGGCGGCAGTTTGACGTCCGATGCCGCGCTGGCTTGCAACGATGCGTCCGCTGTGCCTAACGCATCCGATGCGCCCAACGTGCCGATTCCCGCGCCCGACACGCCGATTCCCGCGCTCGCGCCCGCAGCCGCCATGGTCGTAGGTGCGGCGGCCGAAGCACCCACAGCCGCGGCGGCTGCACGGGGCGCACCGCCGGCCCCTGTCACGGCCTCGTTGGCCGGTTTCGCCGACGAGGCCCCGCCGGGCGCGGCCGCGATCGCCACGCTCGCGGCGTCCGGCATGCTGGCGGCATACGGCAGCGGCGTGGCCGAGAAGGAACTGGGCGGCAGCGGCGGCTTGGCCGGCGCGCCCGTCGACGAGCCCTTCGCGGCGGGTGTCGGGCGCGGTGGAATCTGTGACTCGCGAACGATGTTGACCTTGCTCACGCGGGTCGCTTCCGCGTAACACAGCGCGGTGTCGACGCTGCGCGCATAGGGGCTCTGACTGCGGATCGGATAGGTGAGCGGCTGCCATGCAAACACAGCGCTGCTGGTCGCAATTAGCGTCAGTACGGTATATGTTCTAAATTTCATCGCAATTACTCCCCCCAGCGATGTTTGGCGTTCTTATTGGCAAAAAGCACTTCGCACGGTGATCGGTTGGCTTCGGGTTCCGTCGTGGCATGACGGCGCACGTTGCGAAGGCTGCTTTTCCGAGCGTAGCACCGGATAGCGCCAATGCAATGCTTCGGATAGCGCGCGAAAACGCCAAGCTGCTGTCCAATCAGGACACATCCGTGTAACGCGGCGGGTGAGCTTTGCGAAAGCCTGGTGAATTCTCTGAACATGATGACGAGGCGTCAGGAGACGATGATGCAAAAACGGTGGGACTGTTCTGGCGTGCTGTGCGTAGCGGTATCGGTTCTGACGCTGTCGCTGGCCGTGCCTGTTGCGGGCAGGGCCAGCGAGGAAGGAGACAACATGAAAGTCGAGACGGCGGGCGGGCGCGCGAATTTCGCACAGACGTTCTGCCAGATATCGCCGCAGCGTGTCGATGCGTATAAGGAAAAGCTCAGAAAGATGCTGCGCGAAGCCGATAACTTCGATCAGCACTGGCAGACGGGCTGGCAGCGCGCGCAGAGCAATATCGGCCGTATGAACGGACTACGCGAGCGCGATCCTCAGGAGTTCGATGCACGGATCAAGGTGAATTGTGAACGGCTCAAATGGCTCGCCGGGAATTCACTGCGAGCGTCGGCGCAGAAGTGAGGTGAGAATAGTGGTGGGTTTATCGAAGGCGCCGCGGTAACGCGTTGTCGTTGCGCTCGGGTGCTGCTCGTTCGTTTCGACGGCACAGCAGGCGATATCGATAGCTGTTCAGGTGCAAGATGCCGTGAATGGTCATATGATTCTGACGTCACTTCGAATCCGCAGACTGGGGCGCGATGCAAGCACGGAACAAAGATTTCGACGACGGTGAGGAAGGCCAAACATCGCATCGCGTGCCAGCCGTCCTGAAGCGCTATCAGCGAGCGTTGCTGTACGGGGCCGGCGTTGCGATGACGGCCGTTCTGTTGGTGCTGGGCGGCACCGTGATTTACCTGATGGTGCGCGATTACATCGATAATCGCTATATCGGTTTCGCCGTCAGGAAGACGCAGCTCGAATTGGAGCTGCTCCAGTTCGAAAGCATTCTGAGGTACACCGTTCTGCACGAGGAGTCGGCGTGGGAGCGCCGTGAGCCGCCGCCATCCAATCTCGTCGATCAGTTTGCGGCGCAGCACGGGCGTATTCTTCTGCGGCAACACGCCGACTTTCCACCCGTGCTGGCATTGGGCGACGTGACGAACGAGCGGCCGGCTCAGGCATTCGCGCCGTATCTCGCGATGGCCCGTGAGTTCGACTATCGCGTCGGGCCTTATGCCGCGCTGCAAGGTCCTGATGCGGTGACGGGATATTTCTACACGCCCGACTACAGTTTTATATCCATTTACCCAGCGCCGGCATCTGGCAATCCGCTCGATGCAGGTGACACCCCAAGCGTGCGGGCACTGCTCGATCAGATCAGGCCGGATATCGGCGACCTGAGTAAGAAAAAAACGGTGAGTCGTCTGGAAACCGAGCGGGAGCTGATCCTGCTGCCGCCCACTACCGATCGATTTACCGGAGAGCAGGTCATTCGCATGGTGCTGCCCGCGTTTGTCGAGGGCACGCCGTTCCTTATCTTTGTCCGCACTATTCCAGTCAGGCTACTGTTCGATGATCGGGCGCAAGCGCCGCTCGATGACGAAATCTCGCTGATCGTGGATGCATCCGGCAAGGTGGTGCTCGATGCCGGGCCGGCAGGCCGCGATAGTGCGCTGAAGGCGCGAGTGCTGCGAGCGAAGCCTTGGGCGCAAGGCCGGCAGGGAATCGAGCGCCGTCGTCTCGGCGGTCTCTTTATCGCGAGTGCTCCGGTTTCGCACGTCGGCTGGACACTGGTCTATGCATTCACGTGGCGTACGGTTCTCGCCGAATTCTGGCCGCGCATCACGCTTTTGACGCTGGCCGTGCTGCTGGTGATCGGATTTCTCTGGACGATCCTGCTGTTGCTCGACCGCAAGATCTTTAAACCGGGTTTCGAGTACTCGCGGCGGATTTTCGAAAGCGAGCGCCTGAATCGCATGATGGTCGCGGCGGCCCCCGAGGGATTCGCGCTGTTGCTGTTCGAGACCGGGGACATTCTGCTCGAGAGCGACGCGGTGCGCAGCTATGGAGCGAACGCTCATCGGGATGAGCGGCCATTGCGCCTTCAGCTACTGGACCTTTATGACGGTTCGGCCGATGCCCCTGCGTGGCAGTCGGGCTTGCAACTGCCGTTCAGGCTCGCGAATGGCAGCGTCGAAGATCTGCTCGTGAGTCTCGTACGCACGAAGTACCGGAGCGTCGACGTATTGCTGTGCAGCTTCTCGAATGTGACGAAGCTCAAGAACACCGAGCGCAAACTCGAAGAGGCGCGGGCGGCGGCCGATGCGGCCAACCATGCGAAGTCCGCGTTTCTCGCGATGATGAGCCACGAGATACGCACGCCGCTCAACGCGATTCTTGGCAATCTCGAACTACTCGGCCGTTCGTCGTTATCGCCGGCGCAAAGCGAACGGCTCCATGTCGTGACATCGTCGTCGACGGCGCTGCTCGACATCATCAACGATATTCTCGACTTTTCGAAGGTCGAGTCCGGACAGATGACGATCGAGGCGATCCGTTTCGATCTTGCCGAAACGATTCGCCAGGTCGGTGCGATCTTCGCGCCGATGGCGTATGCGAAAGGGCTCGAATTCGAGTGCATGATCGACGATTCGATCGCACCTTATTATCTCGGCGACCCAACGAGGATTCGACAGATTGTGGCGAACTTCGTCAGTAATGCGATCAAGTTCACCG
>Ga0153988_1000192_pt1 | contig 15260 bp, 9 predicted proteins | sample TSNC072MetaG_FD_104742 | JGI IMG/M metagenome (GOLD analysis project Ga0153988, IMG submission 104742) | Attine ant fungus gardens microbial communities from North Carolina, USA - TSNC072 MetaG | ecosystem: Host-associated > Fungi > Mycelium > Unclassified | place: USA: North Carolina, Jones Lake...
GCCGGCGGCGTCGCTCGATAGCGCGACATTCCAGCGACCTTGCTCGCCGTTGCGCCATGCTTCGCTCTCGCCGTCGTCTTCGATCGAGCCGCCTTGCGCGGTGCCCGCGCCCGCATACGGCACCGCGATAAACGCGCGTTCGTCGGCAGGGCGGCCGAAGTGTTGCTCGGCGACGTTCAGCGGAATCACGCTGCCTTCGCGCAGCAGGAACACGGGCCGCTCGAACGGTGCGGGCAGTGTGACGGTCTGGCCGCCAGCGAACGCTTCGCCGCTCCAGTAGGACACCCAGCGCGTGCCGGCCGGCAGATACACGTCGCGCGTGTCCCGGTTCGCGTCGACCACAGGCGCGACCAGCATCGACGAGCCGAGCATCATGTCGTCGCCGTCAGCGAGGCAGCGCGGATCGTGCGGAAACTCCGCGAACATCGGCCGCAATACCGGCTCGTAAGCGCGGTGCGATTGCCACAGCAGTTCGTACAGGTAAGGGATGAGCCGGTAGCGCAGCTTGATCAGATCGGCGACCTGTTGCGTGACTTCGGGATACATCCACGGTTCGTTGACGGTGCCGTCGTCGTTCCACGAGTGAATCGAAAAGCGCGGCAGGAAAATGCCGAATGCGACCCAGCGCGCGAACAGTTCCGCTCCCGGCGCCGGACCCGCGAAGCCGCCGATATCGTGTCCGCTGTTCGAGATGCCGGACATCGCGAGTCCGAGGCCCATCTTCAGATTGAAGCGCAGCGTTTCCCACGACGTGTAGTTGTCGCCCGACCATGTCTGCACGTAGCGATGCATGCCGACGCCGCCCGAGCGCGATACGAGGAACGGCCGTTTATCAGGCGCATGTTCGCGCTGCGCGTCGCGCGACGCGCGCATCATCAGTTGCGTTTGCAACACTTTGGCCTGATGCGCCGGATACGCATTGCCGAAGCCATGCGCGAGCGCATTCGGCGTCCAGATCTCGAACTCGTTGTTGTCGTTCCATGTGGCCGCGATGCCGTACTGGAGCAGCGCGTCTTTCACACGCGCTTTCCACCAGTCGATCGTCGCCGGATTCGTGAAGTCGAGATAGGCGCCTACTTCGTCCCAGAACTGCACCCATGCGGGCTCGCCGGCGGATGCTGCGATTAGCAGACCGGCTTGCGCGACTTCCTCGAACTTCGGATGGTCTTGCAGCAGGCACGGCTTGATATTCGCGCATAGCCGCACGCCGTGATCGAGATAGCTTTGCACGAAGCCGTCGATGTCCGGAAACTTCTCGTGATTCCAGTTGAACACGTAGCGCTTCGGCCCGATCGACGTATAGCCCGAGGACAGATGGAACGAATCGCACAGCACGTCGTGCTCGCGGCAGCGCTCGATGAATTCGCCCATCTGCTGCTGCGCGTTCGGCGCGTCGGTGTAGCTCATCGTCGAGCCGGAGTAGCCGAGGCCCCACTTCGGCATCCACGCGGGACGGCCGGTGAGCCACGTGAAGCGGCGCACCGCGTCGAGCGGCGTGCCAGGCGAGGCGATGAAGTAATAGTCGAGATCGCCATGCTCGGCGATGAAATGACGATAGTGGCCGTGGTAGTTGTCGAGCTCGCGGCCCATGTCGAAGCGGCAATCCGCGAGCGTGTCGTAGAAGAGGCCGAAGCCCGTCGACGTTTGCGGTTGCCACGTCACGTAAAACGGAATGTGCTTGTAGAGCGGGTCTGTGGTGCGCGCGCTGTAGCCCATCGCGTCGATGTTGCGCATCTCGTAGCTCTGCTGCGCGCGATCGAGCGAGCCGGCGCGCTCGCCGAGGCCCACGTACATTTCGTCGTGGCGTCGTTCGAGGTAGTGATAGACGCGCGAGTCCCACCAGCCGAAGTTGTACGCCTGCGTCTTGCGGTCGCTCATGACGCGATGCCACGCGCCGTCGTGCTGGATGTCCCACGCGCAGGCACCGCCTTCGAGCGCCACGCTCACGCGCACGCGCGCCGTTTCGATCGCGACGTGGCCGGCCTGTTCCGAGACCGTGAACGGCGGCGGCGTGAAGCCGCTCAGGTCGCGCCGCTCGCGGCCTTCGAGCGGCACGTCGTCGGCGCCGGGCGCGATGGCCCACGTGCGCGGTCCGCGGGTTTCGCCGTCCGGCAGCACGAGCACGCGGATGATGTCGTCCGCGAGCACGAACAGTTCGATGCGGCAGCCAGGCTGCGCGGTCAGCACGATCGGGTTGCCGGCCGTGGACGACAGCGCGAAGCGCGGCGGATGCTTGAGATTGGTCAGTGAGCGCATGATGGGTCTCGATGAAGGTTACGCGGCCGTGCCGGCGTTGAGTTCGGCGCGGCGCGCGCGGCCATGGCGCGGCACGCCGCGCATCAGGATGATCAGCAGCGTCGCGCCGATGATGTCGAATACGCCGAGCGCGCCGAACAGCGGCGTATAGCCGATCGAATCGGCCAGCGCGCCGACCATCAGCGAGAAGCCGAGGCCGCCGATCCACGCGGCCATGCCCGCAAAGCCGGCGACGGTGCCGACCTCGCCCGGGTCGAAGACGTCGGCGGCGAGCGTGTTGACGAGCGCGGAGAGCATCTGGTGCGCGAAGCCGCCCACGCAGAACAGTGCGATAGCCTGATACGGCGACGAGACGAAGCCGATCGATGCCGGGCCGAGCATCATCAGCGCGCCGAGCACGACACCCGCGATGCGCGACCAGATCAGCGGCACGCGCAGATGCTTCATCAGGAACGGCGACAGGTAGCCGCCGAACAGGCCGCCGAGGTCGGCGGCAAGGAACGGCAGCCAGGCGAACATCGCGATCTGCTTCAGATCCATATGACGCTGCGTGGCGAGGTAGAGCGGAATCCAGAAGCTGAAGGTTTGCCAGGCGGGCTCGGCGAAAAAGCGCGCCTGCGCGATTGCCCAGAAGCGGCGCGTGCGCAGCACCTCGCGCACGCTCGCGCGCTGCGCGGCGGGCGGCGCCTGGCCGTCGAGAATCATGCTGCGCTCGGCATCGCTGGCGCGCTTGTGTTCGTTGGGCGAGCGGTACATCAGGTACCACATGGCGGCCCACACGAAGCCGAGCGCGCCGGTGACCGCGAATGCGCTTTGCCAGCCGTAGCGCAACGACAGGAACACGACGAGCGGCGGCGCGAGCAGCGAGCCGAGCGAGGTCCCCATATTGAAGTAGCCGACCGCGACCGATTTTTCGCGGTCGGGAAACCATTCGGCGACCACCTTCATGCCGGCCGGAATCGCGGCCGCTTCGGAGAGGCCCATGAAGCCGCGCAAGGCCGCGAGCGAAAACCAGCTGCCCGCGAAGCCGTGGAACACGCCGGTCAGAGACCACAAGCAGGCGAACAGCGCAAAGCCGAGCCGCAGGCCGATCAGATCGATGATGAGACCGCAGACCGGTTGCATCACCGTATAGCCGACCTGAAAGGCGCCGACGACATACGAGTATTGCTGCGTGCTCATGTGCAGCAGTTTCATCAGCTCGGGCGCCATCACGCCGAGCGCGTTGCGCGACAGGTAGTTGATGATCGTCCCGAGGCAGACGAGGGCGATGATCCACCAGCGCAATCCCATGATCGTTTTCAAAATCAGTCTCCGTGGCGCGGCGAATCGACACTCAGGTGGTGGCGCTCGCTTATGCGCGAATTCGAACATTTATTGATTGTCAGTGACAGTCATCCTACCACTTGGAATGGATCGAGATACCAGGGAAAACCATGCTAATTTCAAAAATTTCCTTGATTTATCGAGATAATTTGGAGATTTTTCATTTCATACTGTAATGTGATCTGATGACTGGATTTTCTGTTTAATCGATTTGAATGTTCTTTCGAACATCGTGATGTTCGTTTGCGGTGTCGGTAAAACGAACCGGCTCGACGTGCCGCGAACGGCGGGCGAGGCCGTTTTTTGCCGTCTTCTTCACTGCTTTCTGTCTGATGTAACCAGACGTTACCCGTGGCGTGGGCGCGCGATTTTCAGCATCAGTTATTACAAAGTTGAAATACGCGCGACGCGACCTTGCGTTATATTTCCGCCAACAAAACGTGTTTCCACAAAGGGTGATCAATGAAGTCCGCTCGTCTTGTTCCACTTGTGCTCGGGGTGTTGACATTGGCCGCGTCGGGTGCGGCGATGGCCGGTGGCCTCAACGTCGGGGTCAATATCGGCATTCCCGCTCCGGTCTACGTTGCGCCGGCGCCGGTCTACGCACCGCCGCCGCCCCCGCCGCCGCCCGTCGTCTATCAGCCGGCTCCGGCTTATTACGGTGGCCCGCAAATCGTGATCGGCTGGCATGGCGACCGCTACTGGGACGGTCGTCGCTACTGGGCGCGTGACGACTGGTATCGCCACCATCCGCCGGGACGCGGCGGCTATGGTCACGATCGCGGCAATCATCGCGGTTGGCACTGAGTCAGCGCTATCTGGCGCTATACCGCTTAGCCGGTGTCAGGCACACGCTGCTATTGCGCCCCTCACTACGCTCCTTAACCGGCAGCGCAGAATGGAAACCGCCCGCAAGGGCGGTTTTTCTTTGGCGCGAGCGTTTGTAGCGAGCGTTTGTAATCACCACGCATTGCCTTGTACGAGTCGAGCAGATTGCGCGGATTATTTGGGTAGAATGCCCCGCACCGCCATTGCCCACTCACCAGCAAGACCTCTATGACAACTGGCTCGCGAAGGGTTCGAACGTCTTATGTATTTCTGCACCGCGTGATCCACGGACCTTTGCGCGCCGCGCTCGCCGTCGTGCTGGCCAGCGCGAGTCTGTTCGCGGCGGTGCCGGCTTATGCGGTCCATGCGATCGCACAATACGGCGAGCCGAAATATCCGGCCGGCTTCAAGCACTTCGACTATGTGAATCCCGATGCGCCGAAGGGGGGCACGCTCGTGCTCGCGAATCCGAGCCGTCTGACGAGCTTCGACAAGTTCAATCCGTTCACGCTGCGCGGCAATCCGGCGCCCGGCCTCGAAATGATGTTCGAGAGCCTGACAATCGGCAGCAGCGACGAAGTCGCATCGGCGTACGGGCTGCTCGCCGACGACATCGTCGTCGCGCCCGACGGTCTCTCGGTCACGTTTCACATCAACCCGCACGCGCGCTTTTGGAATGGCGACCCCGTCACCGCCGACGACGTCAAGTTCTCGCTCGACACGCTGAAAAGCCCGCAGGCCGCGCCGCAATACGCATCGATTTTCGGCGAGATCACGCGCGCGGTCGTCGTCGATCCGCGGACGGTGCGCTTCGAGTTTCGCGACCGCAATCGCGAGTTGCCGCTGCTCGCGGGCAGCATGCCGGTGTTTTCGCGCAAGTGGGGGATGAAGCCGGACGGCCACCGGACTCCGTTCGATCAGCTCGCGTTCGAAAAGCCGATCGGCAGCGGCCCGTATCTGATCGAGAGTTACGACAACGGCCGCACGATCACGTTTAAACGCGACCCGAACTACTGGGGCGCCAATCTGCCGGTGCGCGTCGGCACCAACAACTTCGAGCGCATCGTCTACAAGCTCTACGCGGACAGCACCGCGCGGCTCGAAGCATTCAAGGCCGGCGAATACGATGCGCTCGTCGAATACATCGCGCGCAACTGGGTGCGGCGCGACATCGGCAAGAAGTTCGACAGCGGCGAGCTGATCAAGCGCGAATTCCCGCAGCACAACGGCACCGGCATGCAGGGCTTCATCCTCAACACGCGGCGGCCGTTGTTCCAGGATGTGCGTGTGCGCAAGGCTCTCGATCTGGCGCTCGACTTCCAGTGGCTGAACCGGCAACTGTTCTTCAACCAGTACACGCGTATCGACAGTTATTTCGCCAATACCGAATGGCAGGCGAAAGGGCTGCCGTCGCCGGGCGAACTCAAGCTGCTCGAACCGTTCCGCGACAAGCTCGATCCGGCCGTGTTCGGTCCGATGCCGAAGCAGCCGGATACCGACCCGCCCGGTTCGCTGCGCGCCAATCTGCTGCGCGCGCGCGATCTGTTGCAGCAGGCCGGCTGGGTCTATCGCGACGGCGCGCTGCGCAACGCAAAGGGCGAGCCGTTCCGCTTCGAGATTCTCGACGACGCGGGCTCGGCCTCGTCGATGGAGCCGATCATCGCGACCTTCACGCGCAATCTGCAAAAGCTCGGCATTACCGCGGCGTTCCGCACGGCCGATTTCGCGGTCTACCAGAAGCGCCTCGATGCATTCGATTTCGACGTGACGACGTTGCGCATGTCCGATGTTCAGGTGCCGGGTTCGGAGCAGGTCAACCGCTACGGCAGCAAGGCCGCCGATACGCCCGGCTCCGACAACGCGATCGGCGTGAAGTCGCCGGCGGTCGATGCGGTGCTCGACGCGCTCGTGCATGCGCAAACGCGCGAGCAACTGACCGACGCCGCGCACGCGCTCGATCGTCTGCTCATGCATGGCTATTACGTCGTGCCGCACTGGTACAGCGGCACGCACCGGGTCGCGTTCAAGCGTGGGCTCGCCTGGCCGAAGACCTTGCCGCTGTACTATGGCGCGGAAAGCTGGATCACGTCGATGTGGTGGTACGAAGACCCGCACGCACATGGGCAAACGGACCCGCAAACGGATCGGCCGGTCCAGGCACAAACGCCGCCACCCGCCGACGGGCAGCCGAAACCGTAGCCGCCTGCCACTGCCGCGTCGCTGCACTGCCGAGTCGTTCGCGCCTCGCCGCTTGCTTAACCGACTCTCCGCTCACCTCAACGCCTTCACCACGGAACACCGCCCATGTGGAGCTACATCCTCAAACGTCTGCTGCTGATGATTCCGACCTTGCTCGGCGTGCTTACGCTGACCTTCGGCGTGATCCAGTTCGTGCCGGGCGGACCGGTCGAGCAGATGCAGCACGAGCTGCGCAAGGGCGCAGAGGGCGCCGCGCCGTTCGGCTTGCGCTCGCATAGCGGCGTCGATGCGCAACAGGTCGCGCAACTGAAGCAGCTCTACGGCTTCGACAAACCGCCGCTCGAACGCTATGTGCTGATGCTCAAGCGCTTCGCGAGCTTCGATCTCGGGCAAAGCTATTTCCGCCATCAAAGCGTGTGGTCGCTGATCGTGTCGAAGCTGCCGGTGTCGATCAGCATCGGCTTGTGGACGTTCTTCCTCACGTATCTGATATCGGTGCCGCTCGGCATCGCGAAGGCGGTGCGCAACGGCTCGCGCTTCGATATCGCGACGAGCCTCGTCGTGCTGATCGGCTATGCGATTCCGGGCTTCGTGCTCGGCGTACTGCTGCTCGTGCTGTTCGGCGGCGGCACGTTCCTGCAGCTGTTTCCGCTGCGCAACCTCACGTCCGACAACTGGGATCAGTTGAGTCTGTTCGGCAAGATTCTCGACTATCTGTGGCATATCGCATTGCCGATCACGGCCTCGGTGGTCGGCAGCTTCGCGGTCGTCACGATGCTGACGAAGAACGCGTTCCTCGACGAAATCCGCAAGCAGTACGTGCTGACCGCGCGCGCCAAAGGTTTGTCCGAACGGCGCGTGCTGTGGAAGCACGTGTTCCGCAATGCGTTGCTGCCGTTGATCGTCGGTTTTCCGGGCGCGTTCATCGGTGCGTTCTTTACCGGCAGCCTGCTGATCGAAACGCTGTTTTCGCTCGACGGGCTCGGGCTGCTGTCGTATGAATCGGTGACGCGGCGCGACTATCCGGTCGTGCTTGGCACGCTGTATCTGTTCACGCTGATCGGCCTCGTCACGCGGCTGATCTCCGACCTCTGCTATGTGTGGGTCGATCCCCGCATCCAATTCGAACAACTGGAGCGCTGATGAATCGAGCCCCCCTTTCTGCCGATGCGACGGCGCGCAGCGACCTGCCGCGCGCGCTCGTGTCGCCCACGCCCGCGCGCCGCGTGTGGCGGCGTTTTTGCCAGCAGCGGCTCGGCTACTGGAGCCTTGTCATTTTTCTCGTCGCGTTCGCGGCGAGTCTCGCGGGGCCGCTGTGGTCGAACGACAAGCCGCTCGTCGCGCGCTACGACGGCCACCTGTATTTCCCGATGTTCAAGACTTACGCGGAGACCACCTTCGGCGGCGACTTCCCGACGCCGGCCGATTATCTCGACCCGTACATCAAGCATCGCTTCGACGCGCCGGGCAACTTCGCGCTGTATCCGCCGAATCACTACTACTACGACACGCTGAACTATTTCTCGAAGTCGCCGAACCCGGCGCCGCCGTCGCGCGAAAACTGGCTGGGCACCGACGACCGTGGCCGCGATCTGTTCGCGCGTCTGCTGTACGGCTTTCGCGTGTCGGTCGAATTCGGCCTCGTGCTCACGGTGATCAGCACGATACTCGGCATTGCCGCCGGCGCCGTGCAAGGTTATTTCGGTGGACGAACCGATATCGTCGGGCAGCGCCTGATCGAAATCTGGAACGCGATGCCGCAGCTTTATCTGCTGATCATCTTCTCGTCGATCTTCGAGCCCGGCTTTGCATTGCTGATCGTGCTGCTGTCGCTGTTCAACTGGATCGGCCTGTCCGATTACGTGCGCGCCGAGTTTCTGCGCAATCGCCAGCAGGACTACGTGCGCGCCGCGCGCGCGATGGGCCTCTCGCACTGGCAGATCATCTGGCGTCATGTCCTGCCGAATAGCCTCACGCCGGTCATCACGTTCCTGCCGTTCAGCATGAGCAGTGCGATTCTGGCGCTGACGAGTCTCGACTTTCTCGGTCTCGGCGTGCCGGCGCCGACGCCGAGCCTCGGCGAACTGCTCGCGCAAGGCAAGGCGAATCTCGACGCGTGGTGGATCTCGGTGTCCACCTTCGGCGTGCTCGTGGCGATGCTGCTGTTGCTGACCTTTATGGGCGACGCGATGCGCAATGCGCTCGATACGCGCATCTCCGATGCGATGCGCGCTGGGGGGCATCAATGAGCGCCACGTTGCAGGGTAATCCGCAGGACGCAACGGCGACGCAGCCGCTGCTCGAACTCGATCATCTGCGCGTGACGTTCGGCGACACCGTTGCGGTTAACGACGTGACGCTCGCGATCGGGCGCGGCGAGCGCGTCGCGCTGGTGGGCGAATCGGGTTCGGGCAAGAGTGTGACCGCGCTGTCGGTGCTGCGGCTGCTGACCGATGCGCAGGTGAGCGGCACGATCCGTTTCGACGGCGAGGACCTGCTCGCGAAGAGCGAGCGCGCGATGCGCGGCCTGCGCGGCTCCGACATCGCGATGATCTTCCAGGAGCCGATGACGGCGCTCAATCCGCTCTACACGATCGGCGACCAGATTGCCGAGGCGATCGTCGCGCATGACGGCGTGAGCGCGAGCGAGGCGGCGCGACGCACGATCGAGCTGCTCGCGCGCACCGGCATCGCCGAGCCGGGCAAGCGCGTGAACAGCTATCCGCATCAACTGTCGGGCGGCCAGCGGCAGCGCGTGATGATCGCGATGGCGCTCGCGTGCCGTCCGCGTCTGCTGCTCGCTGACGAGCCGACCACGGCGCTCGACGTGACGATCCGCGCGCAGATCGTCGAGCTGCTGCTCGAACTGCAGCGCGACGAAGCGCAGAAGCGCGGCATGGCCGTGCTGCTGATCACGCACGACCTGAACCTCGTGCGCCACTTCGCGCAGCGCGTCGCGGTGATGGAACAGGGCGCGCTCGTCGAGAGCGGGCCGGTCGAACAGGTGTTCGAGGCGCCGCAGCATCCGTATACGCAGCGCCTGCTCGCGAGCCGGCCGCAGCGCTCGGTCGTGCCGGTGATGCCGATCGCGCCCGTGCTGCTCGAAGCGCGCGGGGTGTCGGTCGATTTCAAAACGAAGCTGCCGGGCTTGCGCGGCTGGTTCGGCTCCGGACATTTTCGCGCGGTCGACGCGGCGAACCTGTCGGTGCGCCAGGGCGAGACGCTCGGGATCGTCGGCGAATCGGGTTCGGGCAAGTCGACGCTCGCGATGGCGCTGCTCGGCTTGCAGCGCACCGCGCACGGCGAGATCGAATTTCAGGGCAGGGCGCTCGGTAGCTATCGCGGCACGGAAAAGACTGCTTTGCGCTCGAATATGCAAGTCGTCTTTCAAGACCCTTTTAGTTCGCTTTCGCCGCGGCAGACGATCGAGCGCATCGTCGGCGAGGGGCTCGCGCTGCATCGCCCGAAGATGACACCCGAGGCGCGGCGCGACAAGGTGATCGCGGTGCTGCGCGAAGTCGGCATCGACCGCACGGCGCTGTATCGCTATCCGCATGAATTTTCGGGCGGCCAGCGGCAGCGCATCGCGATCGCGCGTGCGCTGGTGCTGGAGCCGCGCGTGCTGATCCTCGACGAACCGACCAGCGCGCTCGACGTTTCGATCCAGCAGCAAGTGTTGAAACTGCTCGCCGGTTTGCAGCAGAAATACAATCTCGGCTTCGTGTTTATCAGCCACGATCTCGAAGTGATCGGGGCGATGGCGCACCGTATCGTGGTGATGCAGAACGGTTCGATCGTCGAGACTGGGGATGCCGAGAAGGTTTTTGCGACGCCGTCGCACCCTTACACGCGAAAGCTGCTGAAAGCAGCGCTTGACCGTTGATTTTTCACTCCTTTAACAATTGGGAGTGTATCTCGATTGAATTTTTCTATTTCTTTTGACACACAAATACTTACTGGCTACTATCGACCAAACTTTTTTCGCAGTCCACTGATTTTTAGGCAAAAACTACTGACCAATGCAGCAAGGAAATCTAACCCAGGCTTGCACGCGCGTCGTCGCCGGGATGTTCATTGGCGTCCTGATGGCAGCAGCTCCCGGCGCGTTCGCCGACGAACCAGGCAGTTTCAATCAGAATGCCTCATATTCGACCACCAGCGGGTCGAATTCTCTCTCCCTCTCCACGCTCCAAACCCAGACTGCCGGCAGCGATAGCGGCAGCACCCGGTCGTTCCTTTCCGGCATGGCCGGCAAAGCGGGCGACGTGGTGGTCGGCGCGCTGAACATGATCGGCGTTCGCTACCGCTGGGGTGGCAACACGCCGGATTCGGGGCTCGATTGCAGCGGTTTCGTGCGCTACGTGTTCCAGGACACGCTGGGCCTCGCGCTGCCGCGCCGTGCCGAGGAGATGAGCCGCGTGGGCGAAAAGGTGCGCGTGAGCGACCTGAAGCCCGGCGATCTGGTGTTCTTCAATACGATGCGCCGTACGTTCTCACACGTGGGCATCTATATCGGCGACAACAAGTTCGTGCATTCGCCGTCCACCGGCAGCACGATCCGCGTCGACGACCTGGATGACGGCTACTGGGAAAAGCGCTTCACGGGCGCACGCCGGATCGAGACCTCGTATGACGGCGACGATCTGCGCAAGCGCGTGAACGCGACGATCGGCGGGAATAACTGATTCCGCGCTGAGTTGGCGATAAAAAAGCCTGCTTCGTCTGAAGCAGGCTTTTTGCGTTTTATGCGCGTATTTTTGCGATGGAGACGCGGCCGTGCCGCCGGTTACTGTATGTGTACGCTGGCGGCGGCCCGCATGGGCCTTTTAACCCGAACGGCCTATGCCCCTAGCCGGCGCGCGGCGAGTTTGCGCTGCAGCTCCGGCATCATTTTCGCGACCGCTTCCTCTCCTGCGAGGATCGCCGCATTGCGCTGCGAGAAGTCGCTGCCGCTCATCGCCGCGAGATTCGGGCGGATCACGATGTCGGCGTACTTGTCGAGCTCGTAGGCCTTGATCGTCTGGCCCATGATCGTGAAGGTTTGCATCAGCACGTCGAACGAACTCGTAGTTAGGCCGGTTTCGGGGCGCTGCGAGATGTCGACCGCGATCACGAAGTCCGCGCCCATCCTGTGCGCGAACGACGCCGGCACCGGACTCACGAGACCGCCGTCCACATACTCGTGGCCGCCGATCTTCACCGGCTCGAAAATCGACGGCACGCTGCACGACGCACGCACCGCGATGCCGGTGTTGCCGCGCTGGAACAGGATCGGCTGGCCGCTTTGCAGATCGGTCGCGACCACGCCGAGCGGCTTGACCATCTTTTCGATCGGGCGATTGTGCAGCGTCGTGTTCAGGTAGTTCTGCAGCGCAACGCCTTGCAGGAAACCGCGCGTGCGAAACGGCATGGCCCAGTCGCTGATCGACGCTTCGTCCATCGAAAGCGCGAGCTTGTTCAGCGCAAAGCCGTTCATGCCCGACGCGTACAGCGCGCCGACCACCGAGCCGGCGCTCGTGCCGGCGACGAGATCGATCTGGACATTGCGCGCTTCGAGCGCCTTGATCACGCCGATATGCGCGAAGCCGCGCGCGGCGCCGCCACCGAGCGCGAGCGCGACGCGGATCGGCTTCTGGGCTTTTTCGGTCGGCGGGGGAGCGATGGGTGTGGCGGCGACTGGCGTGCTATCGACCGTGCCGCCGGTCGTGGTGCAGGCGGCGAGCACCGCGGATGCGGCCGCCAGCGAAAAGTTGCGGCGGCTCAAACGGGGGGATGACGGTTTCAACAAGGTTCTCCAGCAACGGCGCGGGTGACGCGGGAGCGTCGCGCGTGCCGCGATCAGCCTGAGGGGCGAACCGGGTTCAGATGAACTGGCAGCCGGACCTCGGGCGCAACGGATCGCCGACGGCGATTGCGCGCTGCGTGATGGCGTCCAGTCGCGTTTTCCGAATGGGTGGCCGATTGCAGCGCGCACATCATAAAGCAAAGGATCGGCTCGCGCGGCGCGCTGTAATGAAACGTTGCAGAGGAAGTATTCGGGTGTGGCGGACGAGGTGACCGGCACGGTTTTCGGGGGCGTTTCGCGTGCGGCAACAAGGGGGAGTGCGTAGCATCATGCGGATGAGCCATGACCGGAGATTGTCTTCGTGGACGCACGGCCTGGCCTGGCACGTGGGCCGCGATGTCCTCGCCCGATCCGGCGGCTCGCCGTCAATCGCAAATGCCTCGAACTATCCGCCGGTAGGGGCTTCCCAGCGCTCAGAAGCTTCTTCGGACGCCCTCCGCGCAAACGCCCCTGGCCATTCGGACGAGGGCGGCAACGTGTGTGCGGAAGGTATAATTCGACCCTTGCACTTATTTCCCTCGTGTTCATGCGCAGCGTCGTGCGCCGCATGGGCACGGTCCGCTGCCGCGCCTCGCGTGCTGTTCGCCCGGGCGCCGGCGCCTGTTTTCCGAGTAACCGCTAATGACCACCTCTGTTCGTACCCGTTTCGCACCGAGTCCCACCGGCTTCATCCACCTCGGCAACATCCGCTCCGCGCTCTATCCATGGGCGTTCGCGCGCAAGATGAAAGGGACCTTCGTGCTGCGGGTCGAGGACACCGACGTCGAGCGCTCGACCAGCGAATCCGTCGACGCGATCCTCGAGGGTATGCAATGGCTCGGCCTCGATTTCGATGAAGGCCCGTTTTACCAGATGCAGCGCATGGACCGTTATCGCGAAGTGCTCAAGCAGATGCAGGACGCGGGGCTTGTTTACCCGTGCTACATGTCGACCGACGAACTCGATGCGCTGCGTGAGCGGCAACGTGAAGCCGGCGAAAAGCCGCGCTACGACGGCACCTGGCGCCCGGAGCCGGGCAAGGTGCTGCCGCAGCCGCCCGCGGGCGTGCAGCCGGTGCTGCGCTTCCGCAATCCGCTGACGGGCGTGGTCGCGTGGGACGACGCAGTGAAAGGCCGTATCGAAATTTCGAACGAAGAACTCGACGACCTCGTGATCGCGCGTCCGGACGGCACGCCGACCTACAACTTCTGCGTCGTCGTCGACGACCTCGACATGCGCATCACGCACGTGATTCGCGGTGACGACCACGTCAACAACACACCGCGCCAGATCAACATCCTGCGCGCGCTCGGCGGCGAGCCGCCGGTCTATGCGCACCTGCCGACCGTGCTCAACGAGCAGGGCGAAAAGATGAGCAAGCGTCACGGCGCAATGAGCGTGATGGGGTATCGCGACGGCGGGTATCTGCCGGAAGCGGTGGTCAACTACCTCGCGCGCCTCGGCTGGTCGCATGGCGACGCGGAGATTTTCACGCGCGAGCAGTTCGTCGAATGGTTCGATCTCGAGCATCTCGGCAAGTCTCCCGCGCAATATGATCACGATAAGCTGAACTGGCTCAACGCGCACTACATCAAGGAAGCGGACAACGCACGCCTTGCCGAACTTGCGAAGCCGTTCTTCGCGGAACTGGGCATCGACGAAGCCACGCTCGCGCAGGGACCGGATCTGGTGGCCGTGGTTGGGCTGATGAAGGATCGCGCATCCACCGTGAAGGAGATCGCGCAGAATGCGGCGATGTTCTATCGCGTGCCGGCTCCGGATGCCGAATCGCTCGCGCAGCACGTGACCGATGCGGTTCGTCCGGCGCTCGCGGAACTCGCCGCCGCATTGAAGACCGTCGAGTGGAGCAAAGAGGCGATCGCCGCCGCGCTGAAAGCCACGCTCGGTGCGCACAAGCTGAAGATGCCGCAACTCGCGATGCCGGTTCGTCTGCTGGTGGCGGGCACGACGCATACGCCGTCGATCGATAGCGTGCTGATGCTGTTCGGCCGCGACGTTGTCGTCAGCCGCATTGAAAAGGTGCCCGTCTGATCGGTTGGTGAGCAGGAGCGTTTCGGCGCGCGTGCAAGGTTTTGCGTGCAGCCGAAAAAAATCGCATGTAATTGCTCAAAGGGTATTTACAAAGCGCAGATCGCCCTCTAAAATCTCATTTCTCTGATCTGCAAGGGGGTATAGCTCAGCTGGGAGAGCGCTTGCATGGCATGCAAGAGGTCAGCGGTTCGATCCCGCTTACCTCCACCAACAGAGCAGAGAAGTTAAAGTGGTTACGAAGTCTGAAAGTTGTAGAAAAAAAGACTTCACAAATCACCGAAACGTAGTTAAAGTAGCGGTCTTCGCAGTTGACGAAACGAAATAACTGAGCAAGTTGACAGCGAGTTAAAGGCAGATTTGAAAAGATTATGTCCCCTTCGTCTAGAGGCCTAGGACATCACCCTTTCACGGTGAGTACAGGGGTTCGAATCCCCTAGGGGACGCCAGACATCAGCGTCGCTTTAGTATTCGAGTACTAGTAAGCAGCGCAGCTTGCAGAGAATTAACCGACGCTCGCAAGCTAGGGTGTAAAGACTGGAGTGGTAGTTCAGTCGGTTAGAATACCGGCCTGTCACGCCGGGGGTCGCGGGTTCGAGTCCCGTCCACTCCGCCAGACAAAGCCCGTTCAAAAAACTTGGACGGGCTTTTTCATTAAAGGTAAAAGTAGTACGTTGTCCCCTTCGTCTAGAGGCCTAGGACATCACCCTTTCACGGTGAGTACAGGGGTTCGAATCCCCTAGGGGACGCCAGACATCAGCGTCGCTTTAGTATTCGA
>Ga0153988_1000194_pt1 | contig 15181 bp, 20 predicted proteins | sample TSNC072MetaG_FD_104742 | JGI IMG/M metagenome (GOLD analysis project Ga0153988, IMG submission 104742) | Attine ant fungus gardens microbial communities from North Carolina, USA - TSNC072 MetaG | ecosystem: Host-associated > Fungi > Mycelium > Unclassified | place: USA: North Carolina, Jones...
CCTCCAGGAGAATCCTCAGAGATTAGGATGAGGCTCCTGGAGGGATCTTTTACATTATATACATCCCTTAGTGTCAGGGTTAGCAGGATCGGAGCTAAACTAGTGTGTTTAAGTATTACTAGTTAAACAGGCTAAGGTAGCTCCAGAGTGTTGTCATACCGTTCAGGGGTAGAAATGGAGGTGTCTCCTTACATTCACCCCCCCTTTAAGATTGCTACGTCTCGGAGCAATGGACTCCAGATGAAAGATGTTGTTGAACTCCACGTGTCAGATGTGTCTTGGAGCTCCAGGGTGTTTGTGATGGAACTCCGTTGTAAGTTCTGGTGTGGAGACTTTGGAGGCGGACTCCCAGGAATTGTGTTCGCGGCCGTATCCTTTCCACTTAATGAGATACTAGAATCTTCTCCAGTGCCAGTGACTGTTGAGTATCTCCTCTACTTCCTACTCTGCTTCTCCATCGATGATTATGGGAGGTGGGTGATTTTCCGTTTTCTATCCTGTGATCAGGTCGTCTGGAGCCGGAGTAAGCTTTACTATGTTGAACACTGCGTGGAGTTGCTTCATCCGGTGTGGCAGCTTTAAGCAATAGGCCATAGGTCCGATCCTCCGTTCCACTACAAAGGGGCCAAGCCGTTGGTGCGAGAGTTTCTGCAAAGGGCGTATAGTCCGGATATCCGATGCGTTGAGAAAGACTTTGTCGCCAGGGTTGAACACTAGAGCCGGAGTTCTGTGCCAGTCGTAATACCTCTTCATGTCGTCCTGTGCCTTACGGATCGCAGATTTGGCTTTGTCGATTGCTGTTCTCATTCTTTCCATGAACTCATTGACTGTCTCTAGACTGGAAGGGTTCTGCCGGGGTTCGAAGCCCATGCGAGAAAGTTATCCAGTGTCGAGCAGGAACGGAGGCTGTTGGGTGGTGGAGTGGAGATGATTGTTGTGCTGGAACTCCGCCATAGGTAATAGGTCGTACCAATCGTCTTGCCTCTCGTTCACGAAGAGCTGGAGGTACTGGTCCAACTCCTGGTTGACATGCTCCATCTGTCCGTTGGTTTGAGGGTGCCAGGCTATAGAAGATATCAACTTTATTCCTAGTAGATGGTAAAGTTCTCTAGTGAAACGAGCTATGAACTGAGGTCCACAGTCTGAGATTACGCACTTCGGAAGACCATGGAGCTTCCAGACTTGGTGTAGGAAAAGTCTGGCTGCTTCTTCTGCTGTCACCGTTGTGTGTGTCAGAATGAAGTGCACTCGTTTCGACACTGAGTCTACCACTGTCATCACTGTGTCGTGTCTGGAAGAGAGGGGGAGTTCCACAACGAAGTCCACACTGAGTGTGTCCCATCACGAGTCCAGAATCCAGAGAAGGTGCAGTTCACCTACCGGAGCCTGTCTTATCAGTTTTGTTCTAAGGCAGAGGTCACCAGTAGTTTCTGGATACTAACTCCAGCGTTTTCCAGCATCCGGGGTGCCCTGCAACTTTCATGTCATGATACAGGGAGACCACTCATCTTCGTAAGTCCACGTTCTGGGGAACATAGATCTTGTCTCTAAACCGGAGTACTCCTTCGTCTTCCGACCACTCCGCAGAGCAAACTGTCTTACTTGATGCTTGCCAGAGTTCCTTTGCTACCTTTACCACCAGTTCTTTCTAGTTTTCTTTCTAGTTTCCTTGATGAATTTCTCTAAAGATGTCTCACTCCAGTCCTTCCAGTTGAATGCCTTCAAGAGCTCAGACTGCTAAAAGCTCCGGTTGTAAGAGGACTACGTCTTCGTTGTCGGAGGTTCCTTTGCCATGGTCCGGTCTCTGTGATAGCACGTCCGGCTTCCCCATAGAACGTCCTGGGCGGTGGGCCAATTTGAAGTCGAAGCGGGCTAGGTACAGAGACCAGCGAGCCTGGCGACAGTTGAGTTTCTTAGCTGTCATGAAGTACTCCAAGTTCTTGTGGTCCGTCTAGATTTCCACCGGGTGTCGGGCTCCCTCCAGGAAGTGTCTCCACTCCTCCAATGTGTGGATGATAGTGAGCATCTCTTTGTCATGGATCTCGTAGTTCCGTTCCACCAGAGACAGGGATTTGCTGTAGAAAGCCACCAGCTGCCACTTCTCTTCTCCGGGTAGTCACTGGAAGAGGATGGTTCCAGAGACGAAGTCTGAACTGTCAGCCTCGATACAGAAGGGTTCTGAGTCCTGGGGCGATGCCAAGACTGGAGCGGTGGTCACCGCCATCTTGAGACGTTTGAAAGCTTTCTGCTCTCTGGTATCCCAGCTCCAGGTTCTGTCAGAATGAGTGAGGTCAAAGAGGGGTCTAGCTATGGTCGAGAAATCCTGGATAAAGTGACGGTAGAAATTAACGAAGCCTATGTGTAAGGAAGCTAAACTCCAAGCTGGAATAAAGCCAACTGCTCTTTGTTCAGCGATTAACAAAGAGAACTCGATGGAGTTCCCGTTAGATTTTCTATACTACTTATACAATTACTACATGGTCTGTGCACTACTTTCCCATGCCTATCATGTGACCCACCATGTGACACCATGTGACATGATTGCTGTGACTTCCTGTCATGTGATGTGACTATGTGACACCTATAACATGACACTTTCCTGCACTCTCTTCTGTGTAGTAAGTCCAAGATAAAAGAAAAAAAGAAAAGAAATATAAATAATGACTTAGCCGTTTTGCCAAGTTATGACACCACCCTCCTCTTAAGTTTCCTCATCCTGAGGAATTCCCTACAACTCGTAGTATGGGTCAATCATATTGCCCATTTCATCATCGTCTTCTTCTGTTCATTCTCTAACTCCTGATTTTTTTTCTTTATTTTCTTCTTTCTCTGGGATTGTTTTCATCATCTCTCTTTTTACTGGTTTCTTGCTCTTCCATCGTCTCCAATTTCTCTCCATTCTTCCCCAATATTCTTGGTCGTACTGTATGTCTGACTATCTATATAATTTTTTTGCTGTAAATCTTCCTGGTAATTCTTCTCGTTTGAACATTGCTTCCTCACATTCTTGTCTTGCCATGTCTTCCATATCTCGCTGATATTCTTTCTCGAATTCTTTGATCACTTCTTTTGCGTTCTTCAAATTCTCCTTTTCTTCCCAAGTGTTTGATTCTGCCGTAAATCCCTTCTAATGTACTGAATATTTATCTTTCCCTCTGATCTTTCTTTTATTTAGTATACGTTCCACCTCCCATTCTTCTTCTCCCTTGATTATCACTGGAGCCAGTTGCTTCTTCCTCTGTTCTTCTACTTGCCCTACATATCTACGTATCCTACTAACATTGACTACCAGGTGTATTTTTATTGTGCTGGGTAGTTCTAATTCTACTGTGTTTGATGACACGATTTTCTTGATTTTGTAAGGGCCAACAAATCTCTCTGTCAACTTCTCTGTCCTTCTTCTGACCATCTGGTATTTCAGATTCTTAGTACTCAACATCACTAAGTCCCCTACTTTATAGTCATCTACTTCCTCTCTCTTCCTGTCTGCGTACTTCTTCATCTCTTCTTGCACTTTCCCTAGTGCTGCTTTTGCCTTCTCCTGTATTTCTTTCATTTTCTCAATAAACTTTTCTGCTCCTGCATATTTCCCTTTCTTTCTCGTCTCAAACCCTACCCTGGGATCTTGTCCATAATTTGTCTTAAAAGGCGACGTTCTGGTACTTGAGTGCGCTTTATTGTTATATGTGAACTCTGCTGTTCCTAACCACTCTGGCCACTGCTCCTGCCTGTGATCGATGAACATTCTTAAGTATTGTTCCAGCTCTTGGTTAACCCTCTCTGTTTGTCCATCTGTTTGAGGGTGAAACACCGTTGACAATTTACTCTTAATCCCCAACATCTCATTCAACTCCCTCATTAATCCTGCCGCAAATTGTGGTCCTCTATCTGATATAATGCTCTCAGGTAGACCATGTAACTTCCACATGTTGTCTCTGAACAACTTTGCTAATCCTTCTGCCGACGTCTTCTCTGTAGTTGGTATAAAGTGGACCATTTTAGTTAGCCGATCTACTACTACTAGAATACTGTCATATCCCTGCGCTAGAGGCAACTTGGTGATAAAGTCTGCTGATATATGCGTCCAAGGTCTTTCCGGGATTGAGTTTGGCATCAATTTTCCTGCTGGCTGTTCTGTGCTATTTTTGTTTCGCTGGCAAGCATCGCATCCTTCCACATATCTCTTCACCTCCTTGGTTACTTCTGGCCACCAAAAGTTCCTGGTCACCAGTTCTACTGTTTTCCACTGTCCCCTATGCCCTCCTATTGGCGTATCATGATGTAGTCTAATTATCTCTGCCCTTAATTTCTCATCTTTTGGCACATAGACCTTTCCCTCTTTATACATGATGTCATCTACCTCTCTCCACTCTTCATCTCTCAGCATCTTTACTCCTGCTCACTTTATTTCTTCTACCACTTTCACTACTTCGTCATCTTTCACCTTTGACTTTCTAATTTCCTCTAGTAGATCTATCCTGTCTACTATGATTTCTACTGCTTTTGTCTTTCTCACTTTTAACCACTCTAGTTTCACCAACGTCTCGTCCTCATTGTCTTTTTCCACTCTGATCTTCTAGTCTGGCCTCCTGCTCAAACTGTCTGCTTTCTCCATTTTACTCCCTGGAACATGTTTTAGTGTAAAATTAAATCTAGATAGTGTCATGACTTGGCAAAATGGCTAAGTCATTATTTATATTTCTTTTCTTTTCTTTTATCTTGGACTTACTACACAGAAGGAAGTGCAGGAAAGTGTCATGTCACAAGTGTTACATGGTCACAATCACATGACAGGAAGTCACAGCGTCACATCACATGATGTCACATGATAAGTCACATGATAGGCATGGGAAAGTAGTGCACAGACCATGTAATAGTTGTATAAGTAGTGTAGAAAAATCTAATGAGAACTCTATCGAGTTCTCCTTGTCAAATGCTGATAAAGAAGCAGTTGGCTTAATTCCGGCTTTGGAGTTAGCTAGTTTGACAAATAGGTACAAGGTCTATCTTGCTTGTCTCCTATTTAACTTTTGCGCCTTCATAAAGTGCTCGAGGTTTTTGTGATCTGTCCAAATCTCGAATTTCTCTACTGCTCCTTCCAAAAAATGCCTCCATGCCTCTAGACATCTGACTACTGCTAACATCTCTTTATTGTAAATCTCATAGTTCCGTTCTGTATCACTTAGAGATTTTAAAATGAAAGCGACTGGTCTCTATTTTTCGTCTGAGCACTTCATTGATAGTACTCCTCCAGTAGCATAATTTGAGGCGTCAGCCTCCACCCAAAATTCTTTGTCTAAGTCAGGCACTGCTAATACTGGTTTTGTCGTAAAGACCCGTTTCAACTCATTAAATGCCTTTTGTTGTGCCTCCTCCCACCGCCACTTCTCATCCTTTCACGTAAGTACGTTCATTGGTCTTGCTACTCGAGCGAAGTCTTTAATGAACCTCCTGTAATAATTTGCAAGGCCCAAAAACTTTCTGACGTCTTTCACATTTTTTGGTTGTGGCCAACTAAGTACTCCGTCCATTTTCTCTGCTTCCATTTCTATCCCATTAGGTCCTATGATGACCCCTAGGAATCCTATCTTTCTTGCCTTCCACACACATTTTTCCGGCTTGATGTACAAGTCGTTCTCCTCTAACTTCCTTAATATTTCCTCCACAATTTTGTCATGTCCCTCCTCTGTCTCTGTTCCTACTAACACATCATTCACAAATGCTGCTACTTTTCCTTCGTTTATCAGGTCCCTCAGGATTTCATTCATCATTGCTTGAAAGGTTGCTGGCAAATTTGTCATCCCAAAAAACATAACAGTTGGTTCAAAGAAACCGATGTGGGTTGTGAACGCTCCTTTCTACTCATCCCCCTCTTTTATCCTGACATTGTTGAACCCCCACCTGAGATCCATTTTTGTGAACACTTTCTTACTCCCCATATTGTCGATTAATTCTGTAATTAATGGGAGCGGGTAGTTGTTCTTTATTGTTTGATCATTTAAGTTGCAATAGTCCATTACTATCCTCTTACTACTATCCTTCTTGCCTACAAAGAACACTGGCGACGTTTGAGGGGATTTTTATGGTCTAATATACCCCTTCCTTAACTGGTCTTCCACAAAATTCTAGACTTCTTCTCTCTCATTTTTGGATAGAGGATAAATCCTTTCCTTTCGTGGTTTAAATGTCTCCTTGAGGTCTATGGCATGATCCCAAACTTTTCTTATCAGCATCCTTTCTGACTCTACCTTCCCGAACACTTTCCTCCACTTTAAAAATTTCTTGGGGACTATTTCTTTAATTTTCCTATGGTTCTCTTCCATCTTTTCTTCCTTTCCCCAATCCTCTTTACACCTAACGGACGATTTTCTCTTCTTCCTCAGTTGCTACTCTTTTGACTTTCTCTTTCTTCTGACTCTTCCTACCACACAGGGGCAGACATCTCGTCATCTTAACTTCCCCAGTTTCCCAGTTTATTTCCAGGTTATGTGCTGCCAACCATGGCATCCCCAGAATTACTTCTGTCTTCCCCAGATTGCATACATCTATTCTCATTCTTTCCATGTGGCCTTTGTAAAACACATTGCACTCTACTTGGTGCGTAATGGCCTCTCCACTATTATTTGTGCCGTCTACATTCCTGATGGCTATTAGTCTTTCCAATTTTTGCAGCTTGAACCCATGCCTAGCTGCCGTCTGTCTATTCATAAACATCCCCGTTGCACCACTATCCAAGAGTGCTTTAATCATTACACCTTCATACGTATCTATCTTCTCTACTCTAATATTCAACCACACTTCTCTTAACATTTTGAAGGTTCTTCTGACCTCCTTTTGACTACCCCCCTCTCTTGCTGCACTTTCTGGTTCTCCTAACTATGCGCCGCTTTACTGCGCTTTTGCCTTTCTGGACCATGCTGCTCTCCCCTCTGTCTTCCCTTTGCATCTACACCAACTTAATTCTTTCCACTTCCAAAAGGGGATCACTCCTTGCCCCCAGTTGTCTTCTACATGAGACCCCTTCTCTCCGCACTTGCAAGTCAAGTATGATACTACTATCTCTTCTGTCATCTATCCTAACTCTAATAATCGCGCCTCTCTTGGGATGCCTTTTCCACAATGCTCCTCCGCTTTCTTCCTTAGCTCTTCCATCGAGCTTCTCTTCCTTTCTTGCTGTGCTTCTCCCTGTACAGGGCATGCCACTTCACCTTCCTCTACTCGCCTTAGTCTCTTTTCTCCTTCCTGTGTCTTTTCCTTAATAGGACGTGCCAGCCTCCTCTCTCCTTGGTGCGCTTTTCCCTCCTTCAGGCATGCCACCCTTTTCACCTTCCTTTCCCATAAAGGGCACTTCCTACACTTGTGCCCTTCTTCTCTACACTTGAAACACTTTACAGCTGTCGACCTCATGCTTCTTACTGCTCTTTCCTCAACCCCACACTGCATTACTCTGCTACTTAAAATTTCGAATTTGTTTTGGGGTGTCGCTACCCCCTTTTCTTCTTTCTTTCCTTTCCTGCAATTTCAAGCCAGGTGCCTGAATCCTCTGCAGTTTCTACAGAGTTTCCTCTTTCTTCCCTCCAATTCTACCCTCAGTTTGGTGAGGGTGTATTTCTCTCTGAGCAGGTTGCTGAACAAAGTGTTGTATTGTTCTTGAGACATAATGATAACATCTCAAGGGATATGGAATTAATGGTTTGATCTTACTTAATGCTATGTCTGTTGGGGCGCAAGATCTTCACCCAACCAGACACCTACTGCCCTACTGACTACTGCCCTAATACTATGGTTAGACTATCACTCCACGAAGAAGATCCCTAATCTAGATGGCCCACTAGTGGTAACCATCAATCCTGTAAGGGGCACGCTTGGTGAGGCGCCCAGTCACACTGCAGTATAGTAAAGCAGGCGTCTTAAGTTAGAGCAATGAGTAGCCCAGAAGCTCAAACTATTGTTGAGGTAAGGTATTCTACCATACATCACTAGCTACTTATACTAGACTAGCCTGGTCTGTGCACCAGTCGCTATGGACACCTACATCAGGACAATAATAACTACACTACCAGATATGGCTATGCAGTACTATGATGGAGACCTGAACTAGAGGGAAGAGAACTATAGACCGCGGACTCTGAGGATCTGTGGGAACGCTAGCTGATGCAAACCCTACCAGGTTATCTAAGCGATCTTAGGGTTGTCCCCTTACAGTGAGTAGTCTTACTACAGACAAAGGCAGTGGTTGAGTGGAGACGGTCTTGAGCGGTGCAGAGGGTGCAGAGCACGACATGAACTGAAAGGCCTCATTAGCGAGGCACGCTTGGTCGATCCTTCATGCTGCTCTATACCATGCATCGGGGTCGGTGTCGGCGGGTCTTCCATATGGCATGGTGGCAATTTGGTTCTGGATGCCCAACTTGAGTCCTTGTCGAAACTTCATCACTAGTGTCTGGGGATCTGTGTAACCTGCATCGGAGACCAGGGTCTGGAAACTGTCCAGATAGTTGTCTACTGTCCAACCTTCTTGGTGGTAGGAGGTTCCTTTCAGGGTGTTGATCGCATCTGCTTTCGCATTCACAGGGAAGAAGTGAACCCGGAATTGCTGTTCAAAGTCCCCCCAGGTTTGCATGGGGAAAATGCCAGTGTCTGTTTTCTGATGAAAGACATTCTCGGACCACTTGGCAGCACGACTACTCTTGAAAAACGTGAGAGCCCAGAGAATTTTTTCCTGTTCATCGCAGAACTGTTCCAGGGCTAGGCGTATGTAGAGGGAGCAGGAGTTTAAGAACGCACGGCCGTTGTGACACTCTCTGCTGAAGTCCAGAGTAGAGGAAAGTTTAGGATGTGTTCGTCGTGCTGTCGGAGCAGGAGACGGAGACATTGGAGGAGATGGTACAGGCAGGGGAGGTGTGTTCAGTACTACCGGAAGGGTGGGGTTAGCCACTAACTGCGTAAGCTGTTGTAGCTGCACGGTCAGGGCTGCCAGAGTAGTATTGATATTATTTTCAGAGACGTGTTGTCTCTCCGTGAGCTCCTGAAGATGGTGCTGTAAGTATCCTAAGACGTCGGCTACGCCTTGAGGGGTGTCTGGAGGCAACGACATCTGGGGAGCAGAATTTTCAGAGAGCTAGGTATAACAGGGGAGGGCTACCTATTGGGTGGTTGTCCACTGGGATAGTCCAAGGCTCCGTTTTTAAAGATCCTAATCTGCTGTAAGAGTGACTGGGCACAAGACTCTAGGAGAATCCTCAGTTATATTACAGATTGTAGTTAGGGTACATGTAAGGGCAACTGGGGCACAAGACTCTAGGAGAATCCTCAGTTATATTACAGTCTGTGGCTATGATACAACTCACCTCCAGGAGAATCCTCAGAGATTAGGATGAGGCTCCTGGAGGGATGTTCTACACTATATACTGGTTCTGCATTCAGGGTCTCTGTGATCGGAACTAAACTAGTGTGTTTAAGTATCACTAGTAAACAGGCTAGAGTAGTGTCAGACTAGCTAACTCAAAGCCGGAATTAAGCCAACTGCTCCTTTATTAGCGTTTGACAAGGAGAACTCAATGGAGTTCTCGTTAGATTTTCTACACTACTTATACAACTACTACATGGTCTGTGCACTATTTCCCCACACCTATCATGTGACTCATCATGTGATGTCATGTGATATGACGCTGTGACTTCCTGTCCTGTAACCATGACTATGTGACACTTGTGACGTGACACTTTCCCACACTTCCCTCTGTGTAGTAAGTCCAAGATAAAAAAAAAGAAAAAGAAAAGAAAAGAAATATAGATAATGACTTAGCCGTTTTGCCAAGTCATGACAAGTAGCTCTGGAGTGTTGTCATGCTGTTTAGGGGTTGAGATGGAGGTGTCCCCTTACATTCACTCTCCCTTCAAGATTGCTATGTCTCGGAGCAATGGACTCGGAATGAAAAATACTGTCGAACTCTGTGCGTCGGATGTGTCTCAGAGCCCCAGGGTGTTTGCGATGGAACTCTGCTGTGAGTTCTGGAGCAGAGACTTCGGAGGTGGACTCCCAGGAATTGTGTTCACAGCCATATTCCTTCCACTTGATAAGGTACTGGAATCTTCTCCGGTGCCAATGACTGTCGAGTATCTCTTCCACTTCCCACTCTGGTTCTCCATTGATGACTATGGGCGGCGGGTGGTCCTCTGTTTTCCGGCCTGTGATTGGGTCGTCCGGAGCCGGGGTAAGCTTTACTACGTTGAACACTGGATGAAGTTGCTTCATCTGGTGTGGCAGCCTTAAGCGATAGGCCATGGGTCCGATCTGTCTCTCCACTACAAAGGGGCCCAGTCGTCGATGCGAGAGTTTCTGTGAGGGGCGTGTAGTCCGGATGTCCGATGCGTCGAGGAAGACTTTGTCGCTGGGTTTGAACACCGGAGCTGGGGTTCTTTGTCGGTCGTAGTATCTTTTCATGTCATTCTGTGCTTTGCGGATCGCAGACTTCGCTTCTTCGATTGCCGTCCTCATCCTCTCCATGAACTTGTTGACTGTCTCTAGACCGGAAGGGTTCTGTCGGGGTTCGAAGCCCATGTGAGGAAGCCGTCTGGTGTCGAGGAGAAACAGAGGTTGTTGAGTAGCAGAGTGGACGTGATTGTTGTGCTAGAACTCCGCCATGGGTAAGAGGTCATACCAGTCGTCTTGCCTCTCGTTCACAAAGAGCCAGAGGTACTGGTCCAACTCTTGGTTCACGCGCTCTGTCTGTCTGTTAGTTTGAGGATGCCAGGCTGTGGAAGACACCAACTTAATTCCTAGCAGGCGGTAAAGTTCCTTGGTGAAGCGAGCTATGAATTGAGGGCCGCGGTCCGAGATTACACACTTCAGAAGGCTGTGGAGCTTCCAGACTTGATGTAGGAAAAGCCTAGCTGCTCCTTCCGCTGTCACTGTCATGTGCGTCGGAATGAAGTGTACTCGTTTTGACACTGAATCCACCACTGTCATTACTACATCGTGTTCGGAGGAGGAAGGGAGTTCCACTACGAAATCTACGCTAAGCGTGTCCCATCACGAGTCTGGGATCCAGAGAGGGTGCAATTCGCCTACCGGAGCCTGCCTCATCGGTTTCGTCCTGAGGCAGAGGTCACAGGTGCTGACGTACTGTCCGATGTACCTAGACATTTAGGGCCACCAGTAATCCCTAGAGACTAACTCCAGTGTTTTCCAGCGTCTGGGGTGTCCGGCAACCTTTGTATCATGGCACAGCGAGACCACTCGCCTTCACAGGTCTGCGTTCCGGGGAACATAGATCTTGCCTCTGAACCGGAGTAGTCCTTCTTCCTCCGACCACTCTGCGGAGCGGACCGTTTTACCCACTGCTTGCTGGAGTTTTTTTGCTGCTTTTGCCACTGGCTCTTTCTGGTTGTCTCTCTGGTTCCCTTGACAAATTTCCCTAAGGATGTCCTTCTCCGGTCCCTCCATCTGGACTCCTTCAAGGGCTCAGATTGCCAAGAGCTCTGGTTGTAGGAGGACTACGTCTTCGTTGTCGGAGGCTCCCTTGCCATGGTCTGGCCTCCGTGATAATGCGTCGGGCTTCCCCATGCAACGTCCTGGGCGGTGGGTCAACTTGAAGTCAAAGCGGGCTAAGTACAGGGACCAGCGAGCCTGGCGACAGTTGAGTTTCTTAGCCGTCATGAAGTATTCCAGGTTCTTGTGGTCTGTCCAGATCTCTACTGGGTGTCGGGCTCCCTCTAGAAAATGCCTCCATTCTTCCAGTGCACGGATGATAGCGAGCATCTCCTTGTCATGGATCTCGTAATTCCGTTCCACCGGAGAGAGGGACTTGCTGTAAAAGGCTACCGGGTACCACTTCTCTTCTCCGGGCAGTTGCTGAGAAAGGACGGCTCCGGAGGCGAAGTCAGAACTGTCAGCCTTGATGTGGAAGAGCTCCAAGTCCTGGGGTGATACCAAGACCGGAGCCATGGTCACCGCCATCTTGAGACCTTCGAAGGCTTCTTGCTCTTTGGCATCCCAGTTCCAAGCTCGGTCGGAACGCGTGAGGTTGAAGAGGGGTCTGGCTATGGTTGAGAAATCTCGGATAAAGCGACGGTAGAAGTTGACAAAGCCTATGAAAGCTTGCACGTCAGTCCGGTTCTCTGGAGTGGGCCAATCGCAGACTCCGGCGACTTTAACTGGGTCCATCGCAACCTTGTTTTCCGAGATGACCAGTCTGAGGTATTTAATCTCTTTCCGATAGAACTTACACTTCTCCAGGCGGAGGAATAACTTGTGTTCCGCCAGTACTTCCAAGACTCTCCGGACTGCTCGTTCGTGTTCCTCCTCCGTCCTCGTAAAGATCAGAATGTCGTCTAAGTACACTACTATGATCCCTTCGGCTATGAGAGTTCTGAAAATGTCATTCATCATAGTTTGGAAGGTAGCGGGGCTGTTGGTCATTCCAAAGAACATCACGAGGGGTTCAAAGAAGCCGTGATTGGTGCGGAAGGCCACCTTCCACTCATCTCTGGGCTTGATGCGCACATTGTTGAAGCCCCACCGGACGTCAAGTTTTGTGAAGTACTTGGCTCCTCGGAGCTGGGAGACGAGTTCGGAGATGAGGGGGAAAGAATACCTGTTTTTGATGGTCACGGCGTTCAGCGCGCGATAGTCTTGGACTAGCCGGAGTGAACCATCTTTCTTCTTGATGAAGAACACGGGAGCTGCAATGGGGGACTTGGAAGGTCGGATTCGTCCAGTAAGGAGGTTTTCCTCCAGGAAAGCGTCCAACTCCTCTTGCTCCAACGGGAACAGGGGATAGACCTTTGACGACTTAGGCTCCGCTCCGGGGATCAGTTCGATAGCGTGATCCCATTTGCGATGCTCTGGCAGTATGTCAAAGTCCTCCTTGGTAAATACAGATTGGAACTTCGTGATGTAGGCAGGCAGCAGAGTGGCAGCAGCAAGCGTCTCTTTACTGCGTCTGGCTCCCTTCGCAAGACGTTGGGAGGTCATAGCTATGGCCCGGAGGTCGACCTCAGTAAGTTCCAGAAAGATGTGTGTAAGGAACAGTCAGTCTCCGAGCCTCCAGTCCAGGCTACACGTTTGCGGAAGTGTTTCTTCGAGCTCTAACTCTTCTTGGAACAGGGGCATGGGTCCATCACGACACGATCGGAGGGCTCGGAGTTCAGTCCGCTTCTGAAGGGTCTGTTCCTTCCGCAGGGCGCATCCTTCTTTATACTGGAGCAGGCAACGGGTCATTTCGATTTCTCCCTTTTCCCAGTCGACCTTGGGGTTGTGGTCCTTGAGCCAGTTGTAGCCTAGGATCAGACTCTGTTTCCCAAGTCCGGAGACGGCCAAAAGCATCCTTTCAGAGTGAGTCTTGTAACGGAGAAGTATGTTTACGACCTCGGAGATCTGTCCTGCCTCGTTGGGGGAGCTGTCGACATTAAAGACCGGGATGTTGCGTGAGAGGGTCCGAGTGTTTATCCCTTTCGAACGGACGAAGTCCCTGTCAATGAAGCTTCCAGTCGCTCCGCTGTCCAAGAGGGCTTTGACGGAGTGGAGTTCACTTGTGTTCGTAGTTCCGATTTCCACTGGCAGGAGTAAGGAAGTTCCTCATGCATCCAAGGCACTGATAGAGAGGAGCTTGGGCAGCCTCCTCTCCCACTTAGGTTTACGGAGCAGAGCAGGGGTCAGGGGGGTGAGAGGTGGTGCGTCTACTAGTTCACTGTCAATTGTATTGGAGTCTTCTATAGTCAATACAGTGAACTTATTTATTGGCGACCGGGGCGCACTTATCACCAGCCGTGCTACGCAAAATCCTCTTCCTCCTCCAGAGGACAAGACTCTTCGATCGGAACCACATCTTTCAATGCCAACAAATCCTCAATCAGCTCCTCCCATTGTTCTGCGGTGAGCTGACGGACATCCATGCGGTGAGGACAGTCTTGGACTAAGTGATTTGCGTCTCCGCATCGGTAACATCCTCGCGGAGGTAGAGACCTTGTCTTCCTAGTCGTGTTGACGTCCATAGGGATTCCCATAGACGGAGTGACCGGAAGGGGCGGAATGGGGGGCAACCTTTCCACGGACAAAGGTGAGGGTCAGGTGGAGATGGTTTTGGGCAGTGCGAAGGGGGCGGAGCGAAATACGGACTGAAAGGCCTCATTGGCAAGGCACGCCTGGTCGATCCTCCATGTTGCTCTGTACCATGCGTTGGGGTCGGTATCGGCTGGTCGTCCATAGGGCATAGTGGCGATCTGGTTTTGAATTCCTAACCTGAGACCTCGTCGGAATTTTACCACTAGCGTCTGGGGATCTGTGTAACCTGCATCAGAGACTAGGGTCTGGAAGTTGTCCAGATAGTCGTCCACCGTCTGGCCTCCTTGGTGATAGGAGGTGCCTTCCAGAGCATTAATTGCGTCTGCTTCCGTGTTAACTGGGAAGAAGTGAACCCAGAATTGTTGCTCGAAGTCTCTCCAGGTTCAGATGGGGAAAACACTAGTGTCTGCTTCCTGACAAAACACGTTTTCGGACCACTTGGCAGCACGACTACTTTTGAAGAACGTGAGAGCCCAAAGAATCCTCTCTTCTTCATTGTGGAACTGTTCCAGGGCCAGGCGAATGTACAGGGAGCAGGAGTTCAGAAACGCACGGCCGTTGTAACGTTCTCCGCCAAAGTCCGGCGGGCAGAAGAGCTTGGGACACATTCGTCTTGCCGTCGGAGCGGGGGGTGGAGACGCCGGAGGGGATGGTACAGGCGGAGGAGGGGTGTTCGATATGGGCGGAGGGGGGGAATTAGCCACTAGTTGCGTGAGCTGCTGCAGCTGCGTGGTCAAGGCCGCCAGGGTGGTATTGATGTTATTTTCGGAGATATTTTGTCTCTCTGTTAGCTCATGAAGATGATGTTATAGGTACCCTAAGACGTCGGCTATGCCTTGGGGGGTGTCCGGAGGCAACGACATCTGGGGAGCGGAGTTTCCGGAGGACTGGGTATGACAGGGGAACCTATTGGGTGGCTGTCCACTGGGATAGTCCAAGGCTCCGTTTCAAGGATCCTAATCTGCTGTAAGGGCAACTGGGGCACAAGACTCTAGGAGAATCCTCAGTTATATTACAGTCTGTGGTTATGATACAACTCACCTCCAGGAGAATCCTCAGAGATTAGGATGAGGCTCCTGGAGGGATGTTCTACACTATATACTGGTTCTGCATTCA